>JAANMU010000808.1_pt1 | contig 33822 bp, 13 predicted proteins | sample 7279701 | NCBI WGS metagenome assembly JAANMU01 (sample SAMN14094539, study PRJNA606508) | bioreactor metagenome | isolation source: A lab-scale SPAN reactor treating ammonium-rich wastewater day 57 | place: Ireland: Galway | collected 2017-03-13
CGCATCGGCAATCCGGCCTCCTGGAAGCAGGCGCTGGAGGCCGAAAAAGAGTCTCACGGATTCATCGCGGCGGTCACCGACGCCGAGATCCTCGAGGCGTTTCGCCTGGTCGCCCAGCTGGACGGCTACTTCTGCGAGCCCGCCTCGGCGGCCTCCATCGCGGGCGTTTTGAAGGCTCACGAGAAGGGCTACTTCAAGAAAGACGAGGTCGTCGTCTGCACCTTGACCGGCCACGGCCTCAAGGACCCGGACAACGCCATCAAGGTCTCCGAGCCGCCCTTCGAAGTCGAACCCCGCGCGGAGCTTGTCCTCGAAAAGCTCAACCTCTGAAGCTGCTGTTTTTTCTCTCGTTCTCTCGCAATGACTCTTCTGCCAGACGGCCCTCTTCATCCCTCTCCGGTTTTTTGCCGTGTGTTTTGTGCAGTAGTTGGCGATGCCAACGATACTTTTACGGTTTGCCCCGTCCGCCCCTAGCCGGGGGCGATATGTCCCAGCGGGACACGGCCTGGCCCCGGGGGCAAGCCCGAACTTGCTTCGGGCGCGCAGCAAAGTCGTCAGACTTTGCGGAGTGAAATAGCCCCGGGGGCCAGGCCTCCGCCGAAAAGCCGATATTATATAGGCCTTAAGGTGATCGACTTTTCAGAGGGTCCCGCTCAGGGACATATCGCCCCCGGCTAGGGGCTGGTGCAGGGGGAGAGAAAACTTAATTTTTTGTGCATGGGACGCCGCTGTTCCACTAGGCTCGTTTATACACTGCGTGACAAATCATTCTTTGCTAAGAAGCAAATTGATTTGCAGTCGAGCCCTTGCGTCGCGTCATCAAAACATAAGTAGGGGCAGGAGAATTTTTTACGGGTGCAAAAAGAAATTTTCGTCGATGGGGCATGTTCTCGGGTGGCTATTGGTACGAGCCCCCGGAGGTGAGGGCGGGATATGTCCTTAAGCGACCCTCAGAAAGATCGAACACCCTAAGGCCTATATAATTTCGATCTTTCTGCGGAGGGCGGCCCCCGGCCTGAGGGGGCCGCCCGTGTCGCGTAGGATATATCCCGCCCTCACCTCCGGGGGCGGACGCGGCAATACGCATAAGGACGATCGGAGTGCCGGAGGCCGAAATTCCACGAAACCGCCCAGGCCCAAAGATCGCATCCAGACAGTCTTTCCCAGGCCTGCCGGGCGGACTCAGACCGCGTCATAATTCAGCCACGGTGCGTCAAAACCCCGGTTCCCGGACCGAAACGCGCATTATCTCTTGCTTTTCCAGACGGGATTGCTAATAGCAGGACGATCATTTCCAGGGCAAAAACCAGGCAAATAACGAGGATCGGGTCCTAGGCGTGGACCGGTGTAGACTATGGATCGAAATCTAGCTTTAGAGATGGTTCGTGTGACGGAGGCCGCGGCGCTCAGTTGCGCCCGGCTGATGGGGCGGGGCGACGCGAATGCCGCCGATCAGGCCGCGGTCGATGCGATGCGAAGGGCCTTGAACGGCATGAACTTCGACGGCACCGTCGTGATCGGCGAAGGGGAGCGCGACGAGGCTCCCATGCTTTATATCGGCGAAAAGGTCGGCAAGGGCGGCGACGTCAAGGTCGACATCGCGCTGGACCCGCTCGAGGGCACCAACCTTTGCGCGACCGGCGGTCCCAACTCCATCTCGGTCATCGCCCTTGCCGAGCACGGCCACTTCCTACACGCGCCGGACACCTACATGGACAAGATCGCGGTCGGAAAAGAGGGCTACGGCCTCATCGACATCGCCAAGCCGCCCACATGGAATTTGCAAGAGTTGGCCCGCGCAAAAAAGTGCCGCGTCGAGGACTTGACCGCCATCATCCTCGACCGCGACCGTCATAAAGAGCTTATCCGCGAGGTCCGGGAGGCCGGCGCGCGCATCAAGCTGATCGGCGACGGCGACGTCTCGGCGGCCATCTCGACCTGCGAGCCCGAGTCCGGCGTCGACATCCTCTTCGGCATCGGCGGCGCGCCCGAGGGCGTCCTGGCCGCGGCGGCGCTGCGCTGCCTGGGCGGCGACATCCAGGGCCGCCTCAAGCCGCGCAACCAGGAAGAGATCGACCGCGCGCGCCGCATGGGCATCGAAGACATCCACCGCGTCTTCAAGATCGACGAGCTAGCCCACGGCGATGTCATGTTCGCCGCCACCGGCGTGACCAACGGCGATTACCTCAAAGGAGTGAGATTTTTCGGGGGAGGAGCCCATACCCACTCGCTGGTGATGCGCTCCTTGTCGCGTACCGTCCGCTACATCGAAGCGACCCACCACTTCGACACCAAACCCAAATACGCATAAGGATCCGACTCCATGTCCCATGCCACCGCCTCGATCGAGATTGAAGCCCCCGTGAAGCAAGTCTTCGAAGTCATCAGCGATTTCGAGGCCTATCCCGAATTCCTGCCGGAGACCAGGCAGGTCGTGGTCGAGAAAAAGTCCGGCAAGTCCGCGCGGGTGACCTTCACCATCAACCTGATCAAAAAAATCACCTACACCCTCGACATCAAGCTCAACCCGCCCAGCGGCCTCTCCTGGAGCCTGGTCGAGGGCGACCTGATGAAGGCCAACAACGGCCACTGGAAGCTGCAAGAGGTGAAGAAGGGGGTGACCAAGGCCGTCTATGAGATCGACATGGACTTGGGCGCCATGGTACCCAAGGCGATTTCCAACAAGTTGATCGGCACCAACTTGCCGACGATGATGAAGCAATTCAAAGAACGTGTCGAAGAAATGGCGTGAGTATGGCCGGCGACGACGAGAAATTTTTCGAAAAGAAGGGCGGCGGGATGACCGACGTCGCCCGTCGCATCCTGCTGACGGGCCTGGGCGCCATCTTCATGACGGAAGAGAGCATTCGTAAGGCCTTAGGCGACATGAAGATGCCCAAGGACGCCGTCGGCTACGTCCTGGACACGGTGCTCAAGCAGAAAGACGAGCTGCTGGGCCTGGTCGCCTCCGAGCTCAGCAAGTTTTTTTCCAAGATCAAGGTGCATGAAGAGGTGCAAAAGGCCCTCTCCGGCCTTCAGCTGCACCTGGATGCCAAGCTGACTTTTGACCAGAAAAAGGCGCATCCGGTGTCCCCCCCTAAAATCAGCATTAAAAAGACCCATCCCTCCGAGTGATTTGTACAAATCAAAATCCTTAATGATGAAAAAAATCGCCGCCTTGGCGATTTTTTGTAGCAACTTCTCCCCGGGCGTTGCGAAAAGCCAATTACTTTAGAAATGTTTTTTCACTCCTGAAGAGAAAAGTGGGGGCACTTCTTTCCTTCTTGAGTGACGCGAGTCCTGCCTTTTTCGAGGGTCTCCCGTCGCTTTTGGAAAAAAATCCTCACCGTATCGTGCAGTGAAAATGGGCGCGGGCCGTCGCGTAAGCGCGGAGGTCGGCCCCGACGCGATATTGTTCTCGACTCAGAGAAGGGGCCTATGAGTCTGACAGAGATGAAGGGGCTCGCCTCCGGCGAAGGGGCGTCCATTTCCGCCTTGGCGAGCGACACCGCCTTACGACACCCGTCCACCGTTCATAGCCTGGCCTTGTTGCAGGCCTTGATTCCCGCGGGAGGAAATTCCAGCGACGGCGGCCTTTTCTCTAGGCTCGCCGCGCAAATCTCCGGCGGCAAAGGCCTGCGCGCGGCCTTCGGGCGCTTGAGCGAGGACGATCGACGGCAGTTCGCCCGGCAGGTCGGCACGGCTCCGCTCGAGGAACTCTTCGCCCTTTCCGAAGAGCAGGATCCCCAGTTTTATTGGGCGGGCGCGCAGGCCCTCGCCCTTCGCCTCGGCCAATCCGGAAACCTGAACGCCGCCGGAGCCTTGTTCGCGACGATCGCCCAGGGCGGGGACGCGGTGCCCGCCGACGTCCGTAGCAAGGCCCAGGCCGAATGGGACGCGATGCTCGGTAAGGGGCACACCGGGCGCCGCATCGAGTTTCTCCAGCGCCAATTCGTCAAGCAGGCCACCGACGCGAAGATGATCGCCCCGATGATTCTCGGGTCGGCGGTCTTCCAGCTCACGCGCACGGCGGCCTTGGGCCGCCTGGCCGCGAGCGCGGAAGCCGGTTGGGCGACCCGCGGCTTCGGGGCGCGTTTCGTCTCCGGCATGGCCGGCTTCGCCGCCGAGGTGCCGACCTTCGCCCTGGGCAGCCGCGCCTTGATCTCCGCCACCGACGGCGGCGTTTCCTGGGACGGCGCGAGCGTGGGGCGCGATTTGCTGGGCGCCACCCTGACGCTCGGCGCCCTGAAGACCTTCGGTTATTTCGGCAACCAAGGATTCTTGAAGCTGCACGGCATCGGCGAGCTGCAGGCCGGACAGCTGACCCGGTTCCAGCGCTTCACCCAAGTTGCGACCGCGCAGGGCGCGATGTTTGTCGGGATGCTCTCGGCCCACAAGCTGGAGGAAAAGGCCGGCTTGCGCCCCCACGTCGATGGGGCGACGGCGGTGACGGACACCCTTTCGACCATGTTGAGCCTCGGCGTCGGCAGCCACCTGGGACATCGGGTCCTCGGGACGCGATTCGCCGCCTTCCAGCGCGAGCTGGGGCTTCGGGCCCATCTCTACGGACAGGTCCTCGACGCCGCGCCGCGCGGCGGAAAGTCTTCGCCCCTGCAGGGCCTGATGGGCGGGCCCGTCTTGGCCGTGGCCGGTGCCGGCAGGCTCCCCAACGGTTTCGCCATGGCAATGACCGGAGAAAGGGAGGGGCGGGGCTCTTCCCTCGGATCCCTGTCCATGATGATGACCGGTGCCTTGGATGCCGCGGGCGGGATGCAGCCGCAATTCCTTTCCGGCCGCTACGTGGTGATCGGCAACCGCGGCGAGCCTGCGGTCCGCGGTATCGGCGAGGCGAAGAAACTGGGGGCCGTTCCCGTCGTATTCTACTCCGAGGCCGATGCCGCTTCCCTGCACGCCAACATGGACGGCGTGATCGCCCTGCCCTTGAAAGGCAACACCTCCAACGAGACCTACAACAATATCCCGGCGCGCTTGGCGGCCTTGGAAAGGTTCATGGCCGAGCGCGGGCTCAAGCCGGAACACCTGGTCGCCTGGGAGGGCTGGGGATTCAAGTCGGAAGACGCCGAACTCTTCGCCCGTTACGAGCAGATGGGCCTGCGCGCCGCCGGCGCCGCCTCCCACATCATGGCGATGATGGGCAACAAGATCTCGGCGCGCGCCGTCGCCGGGCGTGCCGGCGTCCCCATCGTGCCGGGCAGCGACAAGTTGCAGAGCTACGACGAGGCCCTGGCCTTCGCCCGTCAGGTCGGGTTTCCGGTCATCATCAAGGGCGGCGACACCGGCGGCGGCAAGGGCATCCGCGTCGCCCTGACCGAGGCCGAGCTGCCCGGCGCCTACGAGGCGGCCAAACGAGAGGCCTTCAGCACCTCGGGCAGCGACGTCGTCTTCATGGAGAAGTTCATCCCCTCGATGCGCCACCTCGAAGTCCAGGTGATCGGCGACGCGAAGGGGAATTTTCAGGTCGTGGGCGTCCGCGACTGCACTATGCAGCGCAACAAGCAGAAGGTCTTGGAAGAGGACGTCACCACCTTCCTCGATCCCGAGCTGCTGGGCCAAGCCAAGCAGATCGGCGCCAAGCTCATGGCCCAATTGCGGACCGACGACCCGCGGGGCATCGGCTACGAGGGTCCCGGCACCATCGAGCTGATCTGGGATCGCTCGGACAACAAGCTTTACTTCATGGAGATGAACACCCGGCTGCAGGTCGAGCATACCGTCACCGAGATGGTCAGCGGCCAAAATCTACTCAGGGAGCAGCTGCTGATCGGCTCCGGCCGCGAGCTTTCCTTCGACAAGGTCCATCCCCGGGGGCATGCCATCGAGGCCCGCATCACCTCGGAGGACCCCTACAACAAGTTCGCCCCCAGCACCGGCCGGATACTCCACATGAGGCTCCCCGAGACGCCGAAAGACGGCCGCGCCGTCGTCCGGGTCGACAGCGGGGTCGAGGTCGGCCGCGAGATCCCCAGCTACTATGACTCGATGATCGCCAAGCTGATCGTCCACGCGCCGACCCGCGCCGAGGCCGTCGCGGCCTTGCGGCAGGCCCTGGGCGAGTTCGAGATCCTGGGGATCAAGAGCAATATTCCCTTCCTGCGGGCCTTGACCGCCACGCCCGAATTTCGCGAGGGCCGCGATTACGACACCAATTTCATCGAGCGCCGGTTCTTGAATTCCGAGGCGGGGAAACCCGTCTACCGCGATGCTGACGAAGCCCTCGTCGCCGCGGCCGTCCACACTTATTTGAAGAATCCCAGCATCCACCAGAAGGTCGAGCTCAAATTTGGCGACCGCGAGCTGAAGGCCGAGGTCTACGAGACCGGTCCCGGACGCTTCCTGGTCCGGGCCGGCGACAGCTCGGTCGAGGTGGGGCTCACCCGCACCAACGAGAACCTCTTCACCCTGGAGGTGGACGGACGCAAGGTGCGTACGCTGATCCACGGCGAGCCGGGGCGGCGCGAGGTCCTGATCGACGGGACCTCGTACGAAATCGGCATCGGCGGCGAAGGCGCGCTGGGCGCGGAGTTCGTCGTGAGCCCCGCCCCCGCGGCGGTGTTGAAGATCCTCAAGGGCGTCGGCGACACCGTCAAAGAGGGCGAGCCGGTCCTCGTCACCGAGGCGATGAAGATGGAGACCACGCTGACCGCCGCCATGGACGGCAAGATCGAAGCCGTCTTCGTCAAGCCGGGGCAGCAGGTGGACAAGGGCAAGGCCCTGGTCAAAATCCAGGCCGAAGGCGGAGCGAAATCAGCGGAAGGGAAGGGCGCCGAGGCGCCGGCCGGCTTCGAGCTTCCGCCCGCGGCCATGCAGGTGTTCGCGGAAAGCCTCTCTTATTCCGAGACGCAAAGCCTGGAGGCCCTCTCCTGGTTCAGCCGCTATTTCGAAGGTTACTCGGCCCCCCTCGAGACCCTGAAGACTATACTTGGCAAGCTGGAGCCCGTCTCGGAAGACGGTCACCCCTATCGCCAGGCCGTGGAGGTTTGGGCCCAGGGGCTGCTGCAGCGCTATCAGGCGGTCGAATCGGTCTTTCAACCGGCCTATCAGCGGCAATGGGGCCTTTTCCTCAAGACCGGCAAGGTCGAGGACGCCCGCTTCGAGGGCGTCCTGAAAAGCGCCCTGGCGCTCTACGGAGTCGATTCCCTCGAGCCCACGCCGGCGCGGGACGTGGCGGTCAAGCGCCTCTTCCAAAGCCACGAGCAGCTGGATGGCAAGCGCGCCTTGCTCGCCAACGTGCTCGCCTGGGTGCCCAAGTACGAGATGAATTCCGTCCAGGCGGCCTTGCAAGGCGTTCAGCGCGTCTTCGCCGAGCAAGGGCAAAGCCCCTTCCTGGTGCAGGTCGAGACCACACTGGCGCGACTGCGCGAGAAGGGCGACGACCGCGAGTACACCGCAAAGCTGGAGGAGGAGTTCCGACTGGCCACGGCCGCCACCCGCTCGGGTCGCGCCAAGGCCGACAAGCGCCTCCTGGATCGCACCGAGGTCCTCATGCCCTTCCTGCTCGGCAAGGTGGCCACCGCCGCCCCGAAAGAGGCGCAAATGGCCCTGCGCCTGATCCAGCAGCGCCTGTACCGGCATTACTTCACGGCCGGAAAGCAGCAGGACTTCGTCCCCGACCGGGTCGTCGTGACCCGGATGGAGCCCAAGGGAGCCAGGGGCGCCAAGCCCCTGCTGGCGGTTCATCGCCGTTCCCTCGGCATCGAGGAACTGGAAAAGGACTTGGAGCAAAGCCTCAAGTCGCTTCGCGCCTTCCGCCGGAAGTCGGGCAACGGGGCCGAAGCCGTGATCGAGGTCGTCCTTCCGAGTCGCCCCGGGCCCGAGGCCTTGGAGGCCGTGGCGGGCTTGGCCTCCCGCAAGCTAGGGGGGCAGGGTGTGCAGCGCCTGACCCTGGTCCTGCCCGACGCCCAAGGCGGCGACCCGGATTATCGCACCTACGAGGCCAACGCCGCCGGGGTCTATTCCGAAAACAAGTTGCTGCGCGACATCCATCCGCTGCACGCGCAGACCATCGGTCTCTCGCGCTGGACCCCCAACTTCGACCTGGAGCGCCAGGACTTCGACCTGTTCCACAATGTCCACGCCTATCGAGCGACTCAGAAGGGATTGTCCGCCGGGGACCCGAAGGCCGACCGGCGCCACTTCGTGATCGGCGAGCATTCCGGGAAGCTGAGCTACCAACGATTCGACGGCGATTTGGTGCGCAACCAATTGCTGAACGACTTCCGTATGATCCGCTCGGGATCGGGCCAGGCGCTCTCCAAGGAGAGCCGCCTGATCTGGCAATGGCTGCCCTACGCGCTGCGGGAGAGCGGAGTTCTCGCCAAGGACTTCGATCCCTTCAACGTCGGCGTCCTGTCCGCCTCGCCGGCCGAGATGATCCAAAAATTCCAGTTGGACGAGGCGAAGCTCGCCAAGGCCGCGACCGTCTATGACAAGAAGGCCTATTCGGTCCCCGAGGCGGAGCGTCTGGCGGGAAACACCGCCCTGGTGATGCGGCGGCTCCAGGAAAGCCATTTGGTCGAAGGAGAGGCGCGCAAATTGCCGGCGCTGGCCAACCTCTTTTTCCGCCAGCCCATCGAGCTCTCCGACGAGGAAATCACGCTCCTGGCCTTCCGCCTGACCCCGCAATTCATGGGCCAGCAGCTGGAGAAGACGGTCCTGCACTTTCAGCGCCGCGCCCCGGGCGGCGCCGTCGAAAATTTTATCGCCGAGATCAAGATCCCGCGCGGTTCGCGCTTCGAGGTGAACATCAAGCCCGCGATCGAGGCGCCGCCGCACGCGGTCAAGACCCCGCTCGAGCACAAACGGGTGCAGCAGCAAGGGCGCGGCAAGCTCTACGTCTACGACCGGGTCGCCCTGTTCCAGGACGTCCTCAAGGACTTTTACCCGCAGGGCAATATTCCGGAAGAGGCCGTCCAGATCCGCGAGTTGGTCCTCGATAAATCCGGGGCCTTGGTTCCCGTCGTCCGGGAGCCCGGCGCCAACGACGTCGGCAAGGTCGCCTTCCATGTCACGCTCAAGCTGCCCGCGGGCGAGGGCGGCGCCGAGACGGTGACGCGCGAGTTCGCCGTGATCGCCGACGACTTCACCTTCCAGGCCGGATCCCAGGGCACCCGGGAGGGCGAGATCTACCGCGCCTTAAGCCGCTACGCCGAGGACCAAGGCATTCCCAAACTGTATTTGGCCGAGACCAGCGGGGCCCGCCTCGGCCTGGCCGAAGAGGTCACGCCCTTCGTCCAGCGCGACGCCGCCAAAGGCCTGAACTACGTCTTGGCCGAAGACCTCGCCAAACCGGCGGGCAAGAAAAAGCGGCCGCTTTCGGAACTGATCGTGGTGGGAGAGCCCTACGAGGCTGTCGTCCAACGGGAAGGAAGCGAAGTCACGGAAACGCGGCACCCTGTCGTCGCCATCCTGGGCGAGGGCGAGATTAACACCGAGAGCCTCAACGCCAGCGGCAAGACCGGCGAGTCCGAGTCCCGCGCCCGCAGCGTGGTGCCCACCTTTACCATCGCTATGGGGACCGTTATCGGCATCGGGACCTACGACACCAAGCTCTCCGAGCGGGTGATCATGGTCGCGGATTCCTTCCTGGGCCTGACCGGCCGGAAGGCGATCAACCAGACCTTCGGCACCAACCTGAAGGACGAGCTGGAGGTGGCCGGTCCCGAGATCATGAAAGAGAACGGCGTCGCCTACAAGGTGGTGCAGGGCGAGCGCGACGCGATCAAGTCCTTCCTCCAATGGATTTCCTATCTCCCCGCCAAGACGGGCCAGGAGGCCCCGCGCCTCGAGGTCGGCGATCCCCTTGACCGGGACATCACGCCGGGGCTGCTTACCGGCGAGAATCCCGTGATCAAAGGCAAGGGCCAGCCCTACGACACCCGGCGCTTCGACGCCGCGCTCTTCGACCAGGGCAGCGTTTTTTACGTCCGCGAGGGTTACGGCCGGGCGGTCAACACCGGTTACGCGCGCCTGGGCGGGCGGCCCGTCGGCCTTATCACCATGCAGCTCCAGCCCGAACAGATCCCCGGCGGCGAGCAAATCTTCGGCGGCGCGCTGGACGCGGCGGCCTCCTTCAAGGTGGCCCAGCACATCGACAACCTCAACCTCGAGGGTCTGCCCCTGGTGTTCAACGCGAGCATCTCGGGCTTCATGCCCCGGCCCGAAGACCACCTTCGGGGCGTCGTTCCCGGCGGGGCGAAGATCCTGGATTCCCTTCGCGCCTTCGGGCATCCGGCGCTGATCTACGTGCCGCCCTTCGGCCAGCTCTGGGGCGGCGCCTGGGTCGTCGTCGACAAGAACATCAACCCCAATATCGTGATGGCCGCCGATCACACCGCCGCGATGGGCATCCTGGGCTCGGCCGGCGCGATCTCCGTTCCGAAGAACGAGCGCGCCATGGAAGCCGACCTGCTGAGGGATCCGGAATTGGTCGCCCTGCGCGCGAAGCTGCAGGCCGCGAGCGGCCGGGAGCGGGAGGCCATCGCCATCGCCTACCGCCAAGCCGTCGACACGCTGCGCACCGAGCACTACCTGCCGAAGTGGCGCGGCATCCTCGACGCGCAAAACACCGCCGAGCGCGCCTACCGCAAGGGTAGCATCCACGAGATCATTCGAGACACCTCCCGCACCCGCGGCGAGCTTTACCGGATGCTGGACGCCAAGACAGAAGAGCTGCGGCGGGCCCGCGCCGAGGACGCGCGACGGCAGTCCGAGCGGCAACAGGTGGCTGGCGTCCTCACCCTGATGGGCATCCCGCACGAGTTCGGCGACGACGGCCGCGTCGGCATCAAGACCGACGGGGTCGAGGTCACGATCCCCTCCGAGGCACTGCTGCGCGGGCTGGGAGACTTCCTGCAGGGGCAAAGGCTTTCGGCCTTCCGTGCCGTGCTGGAGGCGAATCTCGCCGGCGGCAAGAATAAAGGCGGCACCGAGCCGAAATAGATTTCTTCACACCAGATAAGGGCACCTATGAGCAAGACACTCCACCTCGCACTCAACGCTTCCTCCACTCCCCAGCACCTGGCGGGCCCCTCCGCCTCACCGCAAGATGCCTTCGGTCTGCAGATGCTGCAGTCCTTTTTTCCGCAGGCGGAGGCCGCCGAGGCCCCGGCGGTCTTGCTCAAGCTGGCCTCCCAAGTCCAGGCCGGGAAGTCCTTGAAGGAGGCGGTCTCGGGGCTGGAGGGCGACGAGCGGACGGCCCTGCAGAAGAAGGTGGGACAGGCCCGCGTGGCGGAGATCCTGAGCCTCGTCGGAGAGAAAGACTCCCAGTTTTTCTGGGAGGGCGTGCACGGGATGGCGCTTAAGGCCCGCGCCGAGAACCAACTATTTCCCGCCGGTAACCTGTTCACGGCCATCGTCCAGGCGGGCGAGGCGGCCCCGGCCGCGGCCCGGCAGAAGGCCCAGGCCGAGCTCGACGCCATCGCGGGCAAGGGCCACACCGGCCGGCGCATGGAATTCCTCACCCAGCAATTCGTCCACCAGGCCACCGACGCGAAGATGATCGCGCCGATGATCCTGGGCTCGGCGGTCTTCCAGCTCACCCGCACGGCGGCCTTGGGGCGCCTCGCCGCGACCACCGAGGCCTCCTGGTTCACGCGCGGCTTCGGCGCCCGCTTGACGGCGGGGGCGGCGGGTTTCGTCGTCGAGGCGCCGACCTTCGCCTTGGGCAGCAAGGCCCTGATGTCCCTGGCCGGAGAAGGCACCCCTTGGGATGCGGCCAATGTCGGCAAGGAGCTTGCCGCGGCCAGCATCACCCTGGGGGCGCTCAAGACCTTCGGTTTTCTCGGCAACCAAGGCTTCCTCAAACTCCACGGCATCGGCGAATTGCAGATGGGCCAACTCACCCGCATGCAGCGCGCCAGCCAGTTCGCCTTCGCGCAGGGCGCGATGTTCACGGGGATGATGGCGGGCCACAAGCTGGAGGAGAGGATAGGACTGCGTCCCCACGTGGAAGGCGCGACGGCCGTCGTCGACACGCTTTCCTCGATGGTCAGCCTGGGCGTGGGCGGGCATTTGGGGCACAAGGTGCTGGGCAAGCGCTTCGCCGCCTTCCAGCAGGAGATCGGCATCCGCGCCAACATCTACGGCAAGGCCCTCGACTCGGCCCCGCGCAGCGGCGACAAGAGCCCGGTGCAGTGGCTGGGCAGCGTCCTGCAGGGTCCTCGCCTCGCGACCGCGGGCGCGCCGATGGCCGCGATGGCCTCGCGGCCCGAGGCCGAGGGCAAGCGCGACCATGTCTTGATGATGGAGGGTCGCGAGGATGGTGGCGGTCTGCCGCCTTCCTCGGGAGGGCGTCCGCTCGGCGGGGGCGAAGCGGGCTTCGCCCGGACCTGGTTGGAGCTGGCTCACGAGAAGGGCGCGACGCACATCAAGGTCCCCGAGAGCTTGCTGCCCCAGGCGAAGGGACTCTGGGAGAAGCGTCCCGCCGAGCTCGGCGAGAAGCCGGTGGAGGTCTTGGGCGCCTTCCTCAAGCTGGTGGCCGACGCGAAGGGTTCCAAGGAGTTGGGCGAATCGGGCCGCCTAGATCTGCTGGGCGAGGTCCTCACCCAATTCGAGCTGAAGGCCCTGAAGGGGAACGACATCCACGCCGTCACCCGCGGCCTGCCCAACCAGGCCGAGCTCCTGCGCAGCTATTACGAGAGCAAGGCGGAGCTGTTCGAGACCGGCCGGTCGGACCGCGGGCAACCGGGCCGCTCCGCCCTCTTCGAGGCGGTGGCGACGGGGCGGGCGGGGCTCTTCGCCCAGTTCGGCGGACAGGCCAATACCTATTTCGGCGAGCTGCGTTTCCTCTACCAGACCTATCCGCAGGTGCGGCCCTTGGTCGAGGCCGCCGCCAAGGCGCTGCAAGCGCAGGCCGAGACCCCGGAGGCCCGCGCCCAAGGCTTTCATGCCGAAGGCCTCGACATCCTGAAATGGATCCAAAACCCCGGGGCGACGCCCGGCGACAAGTACTTGGCCAGCTCCGCCGTCAGCCAGCCCCTCATCGGCCTGACGCAGTTGGCGCATTACTTCGTCTCGATGCAGGTGACCGGGAGGTCCCCCGCCGAGATGCGCCAGCTCTTCAAGGGCGCCACTGGGCACAGCCAAGGCGTGATGGCCTCGGTGGTCCTGGCTTCCTCCGGGACCGAGGCCGAATTCTTCGGCAACACCGAAAAAATGGTGAAGTACCTGCTTTGGCAGGGCATCCGCATGCAGCAGGTCTCGCCCGAGACCACGCTCAACCCCGACGTCGTGCGCGAGTCGGTGGCCGCCGGCGACGGCGTGCCGACGCAGATGCTCAATTTCCTCAAGCTGAGCCCCGAGACGGTCGAGAAATACATCAAGAAGGTCAACGCCGCGCTCCCCGAGAGCCGCCGCGTCCACGTCTCGCTGGTCAACAGTCCCCGCGCCGTCGTCGTCTCGGGCCATCCCGAGGGGCTGCACCGTCTGTTACAGGCGGTCCGCAAGGACGCTGCCAAGCCGGGCGAGGACCAGGGCCGCGTGCCGCACTCCAAGCGCAAGCTGGAATTCACCGCCCAGTATTTCCCGGTCTCGGCGGAATTCCACTCGCCCTACATGTCCCGAGTGCCGGCCATGCTTCGCGACGACATGCGCCGCATCGGCGTCGACTTCAAGGCCGAGGACCTGGCGATCCCGGTCTATAACACCTACCACGGCGAGGACCTGCGCAAGAGCGAGGACCTGCTCACCGACCTCATCCTGCAGCAGAGTGTCCTGCCCGTGCACTGGGAGCGGGCCACCGCCGAGGCGCACGGCGACAAGGGAATCTCCCACGTCCTGGACTTCGGACCCGGCGAATCCGTCGGGATCGGCGCGATCACCGCGCGCAACAAGGAGGGCACGGGCGTGCAGGTCGTCCTCGCCGGCGCCCTGCAGGGCGAGCGCGGGCTGGGCGACAAGTCGAGCCTCTTCGACGCGGACTCCAAATCCGTCCGTTTTGCCCCGCATTGGGAGCGCGACTTCGGGCCCAAGCTGGTGCGTCTGGCCGACGGCAGCCTGATGGTCGACACCCGCTTCACCCGCCTCTTGGGCAAGCCGCCCGTGATGGTGGCGGGCATGACCCCGACCACCGCCAACGAGCAGCTCGTCGCCGCCTTCACCAAGGCCGGCTTCCACGGCGAGCTGGCCGGCGGCGGCCAGCACACCGAGGCCTATTTCCGCGATCGCGTCGCCAAGATCATGGCGGAGATCCCGGCGGGCGAGGGGATCACCACGAATTTACTCTTCCTCAACGCCTACCTTTGGGGCTTCCAGTATCCCTTGGTCGAGGTGATGCGCCAGGAAGGCAAGCCGATGGACGGTGTCACCATCGCCGCCGGCGTGCCCACCCTCGAGACCGCCAACGAGGTCTTGGCCTCGCTGCGCCAGAACGGCATCCAGCATGTCTCCTTCAAGCCGGGCAACATCGCCTCGATCAAACAGGTGATCGAGATCGCCAAGGCCAATCCGGAGAGCCAGATCCTCCTCCAGTGGACCGGCGGCCGCGGCGGCGGCCACCACAGCTACGAGGACATGCACGAGCCGATCCTGCAGACCTATGCGGCGATGCGCCGCCTGCCCAACCTGACCCTGGTGGCGGGCAGCGGCTTCGGCGACGCGAAGGACGCCTTGCCCTACATGACCGGCGAGTGGAGCCGCGAATTCGGCATGCCCGCCATGCCCTTTGACGCCGTCCTGGTCGCCTCGCGCGTGATGGCCTCGCGGGAGGCCTCGACCTCGCCGGAGGCGAAGGAGTTGATCGCCCAGGCCCCCGGCATCCCCAACGAGAAGGCCTGGGAGGGCAGCTACGAAGGCCCGGTGGGCGGCGTGCGCACCGTCGTCTCCGAGCTGGGCGAGCCCATCCACAAGCTCGACACCCGAGGCGTGGCCCTCTGGGCCAAGTACGATGCGAAATACTTCAATAAAGCGCCGGTGGAGGCCGAGGCGGCGATCTTGGCCGACAAGGCCACGATCATCGCGGAGCTGAACCGGGACTACCAAAAGGTCTACTTCGGCAAGAAGACCGACGGCCGCGTCGCGGACCTGGAAGAGATGACCTATATGGAAGTCGCCCGGCGCATGGTCGAGCTGATGCACGTGCCCGGAGGCGAGGGCGGGCGCTGGATCGACGTCACCTTCCGCGACCGGGTCTATGACTTCCTGGTCCGCACCGAGGAGCGCTTCCACCGCTCCGGCGACTCGACGGCCTTCGTCCAATCGCCCAAGCAACTGGAGGCCGATCCGGTCGCCTTCCTGCAGGAATTCTTCGCGCGCTACCCGAAGGCCCAGGAGCGCCTGCTCGCCTCCGAGGACGTGGACTACTTCCTAAACCTTGCGAAACGTCCTGGAAAACCCGTTAATTTTATACCAGTTATCGATAAAGACCTAAAAATATGGTTTAAGAAGGATTCCCTCTGGCAGTCTGAAGATTTAGCCGCCGTCCCGGGCAAAGACGTCCAGCGCGTCGCCATCCTCCAAGGCCCCGTGGCCGTCCGATATACGACGAAGGCCAACGAGCCGATCGGCGAGATCCTGGGCGGCATCAATGACGGGATGATTGAGGTCTTGAAGGCCCGCTACCCCAACCTCGAGGCCATCCCCCAGGTGGAATACCTGGGCGGACCCAAGATCGAAAAGATCGGCGGCCGGGACCTGCCCGGCGTCGAGATCCGTGTCCATCCCTCCGAGACGGAGGGCGTCGTGCGCACGACCGCGGAGATCCCGGCGGGGATCGAGACCCTGCCCGAGGGGAAGAAGTGGCGGGAGTTTCTGGCCGGCGGGGAGTACTCCTGGCTGCGGGCCCTCTTGACCTCGCCCCACGTGGTGCAGGGCAAGGACAAGGTCCCCAATCCTCTCGAACCATTGCTGCGGCCCCGCCCCGGCCAAAGGGTCGAGGTCGCCTACGACGCCGAGGGCAAGGAGTACCGTTCCCTCAAGATCCACGACCCGATGATGAAGGTCCCGGGCATCCCCGAGGGCACGCCCGCGGTCGAGATCGAGCGCCAGGAGAGCATTCTCGTCGTCCGCGTCAACCACCCCAAGCCCGCGACGGCCGACTCCCCGGCGGCGGTGGTTCCGCTGGAGCTCTATTACCGTTACAACCCCAAGCAGGGCTACGCCCCGATCCACGAGGTCATGGACGGGAAAAACGAGCGCATTAAGGACTTCTACGCCCAGCTTTGGTTCGGCGAGGCGAAGATCGACGACCTGCAGGTCACGCAAAGCTTCACCTCGAGCTATCGGGTCACCCGCGAGGACATTCGGGCCTTCACCCGCGCCATCGGCAACCGCCAAGAGGCCTTCACCGATCGCGGGCAGGAAAAGCTGCAGGCCCCGCTCGACCTCGCGATCGTGGCCGCCTGGGAGCCGCTCATCAAGACGATCTTCCCGAAGAGCATCGACGGGAACATCTTCCGCCTCTTGCACTTGAGCAACGGCTTCCGCGTCCTCGACCCGCGTCCCTTCCAGGAGGGCGACAAGGTCGATACCGCGATGCGCATCCTCGAGGTGCGCAACCTGGAGGGCGGCAAGCGCGTGACCGTGCAAGGCACCCTCAGCCGGGACGGCAAGCCCGCGGTCGAGCTGAAGAGCCAATTCTTCATTCGGGGCCGCTTCGGATTCGAGAGCGATTCCTTCCACGACCGCCTGGAACGGCGCACGGTGAACCTGGACGGGCCGGAGGCGATCGCGGTGCTGCGTTCCAAGCCCTGGATCGAGCTGGAAGAGGGCGTCGAGCTGAGGCCCGGCGACCGGCTTACCTTCGAGGTCGAGCACTTCGACCTCTTCGCGGGCAAGGACAAGCTCGCGACGACCACCTCGTCCGGCGTGGTGTTTCGCAACGGCGCCCGCGTCGGGAGCGTCGCCTATGCGCGGCACGACGTCTCGGGCAACGAGGCCCGGGCCTATCTCGAGCGCCACGGCGAGCCGGCCGACGCCATGCAGCCCCTGGCCGGCCCGAGGAATCTCCTGGCCGAGGCCGATGTCGTGACGGCACCCAAGGACAACCAGGGCTACGCCGTCGCCTCGCGCGACTTGAACCCCATCCACGTCAATCCCTACATCGCCGACTTGGCCGAGCTGCCGACGACGATCACCCACGGGATGTGGACCTCCGCCAACGGCCGCCGCGTCGTCGAGACCCACGTCGCGAAGAACCGCCCCGAACGAGTCGTCGCCTACGAGGCGCAGTTCCAAGGGATGGTGAAGCCGGGCGACACGCTCAGCACCCAGGTACGCCAGATCGGGATGCGCGAGGGCCGTCAGGTCCTCGAGGTCGAGACCGTCAACCAGGACGGCGCGACCGTCCTCAAGGCCACGGCCGAGGTCGAGGCCCCGAAGACCGCTTACGTCTTCACCGGCCAGGGTTCCGCCGAGCCCGGCATGGGTATGGAGCTCTACGACAGCTCGCCCGTCGCCAAGGCGATCTGGGACAAGGCCGACGCGCACACCCGCGAGACCTTGGGTTTCTCGATCCTGGACATCGTCCGGAACAACCCCAAGGAGCTCACCATCCACTTCGGCGGGCCGAAGGGGGCGAGGATCCGCGAAAACCTGCGCGCCCTGCGCCAAGAGATCGTTGTGATGGAAGACGGTAAGTCGGTGCGCAAGTCCGTGCCGCTCTTCGCCGAGATCGGCGAGACCAGCGACAGCTTCACCTTCCGCGCCCCGAAGGGCCTGCTCTTCGCGACGCAATTTACCCAACCGGCGATCACCTTGGTCGAGATGGCGGGTTATGCGGACATGCGCGCCAAGGGCCTGATTCCGAGGGACGCCTACTTCGCGGGCCATAGCCTCGGCGAATACGCCGGCCTCTCGACCGTCGGCGAGGTCTTGCCGGTCGAGTCCGTGGTGGAATTGGTCTTCCTGCGCGGCATGACCATGCAGGGCGCCGTGGCGCGCGACGCGCAGGGCCGGTCGCCCTACGCCATGGCGGCGGTCAATCCTCGTTCCGCGGGATCCAAGTTCGACGACGCGGCCCTGCGCCGGGTCGTGGACGCCATCGCCGGGAAAAGCGGCCAGCTCCTGGAAGTCGTCAACTTCAACGTCGAGAACACCCAGTACGTGGTCGCCGGCGAGATCGGCAATATCGAGGCCTTGAATCAGGCGATGGCCGCCCTCAAAAGGGCGCCGGCCAGGTTGGGCGACCTGGATTCGCTGGTCGCCGAGGTGCTCCAAGACGTCGCGAAAAAGAAGGCGGCGGCTCCGGACGGCGTGCTGACTTTGAAGCGCGGGGCCTTGATTCCTTTGGAGGGCATCGACGTGCCCTTCCACTCGCGCCTGCTGCGCGACGGCGTGCCCGCCTTCCGCGGCATGCTTGAGGCGAAGATGCCGCAGCAACTCGACATGAGCCGCTTGGAAGGGAAGTACGTCCCCAACCTCACGGCGCAGGTCTTCTCTCTCGAAAAATCCTATGTCGAGGCCGTCTACGAGCAGACGCAGAGCCCGGTCTTGAAGTCGGTCTTGGAAAATTGGGAGACGCAATCCCAGGATCGCCAGGTCTTGGGGCGCAAGCTCTTGATCGAGCTGCTCGCCTACCAATTCGCCTCTCCCGTGCGCTGGATCGAGACGCAGGATCTCCTCTTCCAGCAGGGCGGGGTGGAGCGCCTGATCGAGGTCGGACCCGCGCCGACCCTCTCGGCGATGGCCAAGCGCACGCTCGAAGGGGAAAAATACGAGGGCGCCGCGCCCCGCGAGCTGTATTCCTTCAAGAGCGACCGGGACGCGATTTATCACGAAGGCGGGGATGCGGTCGCCGCGGCCCCGGCCCCCAAGAAGGCCCCCGAGGCGCCTAAACCCGCTCCCAAGGCGGAGGCCCCGAAGCCTGCCGCGCCGCCTCCCGTCGTGGTTGCGGCGCCCGCGCCCGCCTCGGTCGGCGGCGCGCCCGTTCCGGACGCCCCTGTCAGCGCCCTCGAGGCCCTGCAGGCCTTGTTGGCTCTCAAGTTGAAGAAGCCCATCTCCGAGGTCCAGGCCTCGCAGAACATCAAGGGCCTGGTCGGCGGCAAGTCGGCCCTGCAAAACGAAATCCTCGGCGACCTGCAGAAGGAATTCGGCGGCGGTCCCGACAACGCGGCCGAGATGCCCTTGAGCGAGCTCGCCCAGAAGATGGGCGGGACCTACTCGGGCTCGGGAGCGCAATCGAACAACCTCATCGCCAAGATGGTCGCCGACAAGATGCCGGGCGGCTTCAACCAGTCCGCGATCAAGGCCTATCTCTCCGGCGAGCGTCGCCTTGGAGAGGGCCGCATCCAGGGCGTTCTGCTGCACGCGATCACCATGGCGCCCGAGAAGCGCCTGGGCAGCGACGCGGAAGCCAAGGCCTGGCTCGATACCGTCGTCGATAGCTACGGCCAGAAGGTCGGTCAGGCGATCCCGAAGGGTGGGGCGGCCCCGGTCGCCGCGGCGGCCGCGGCGCCGGTGATGATGGCGGCCGGTCCGGCCGCGCAGCCGGTACCCGACGCGCCGGTGTCTCCGTTGGATTCGCTGCGCGCCCTGCTGGCGGTGAAGCTGAAGAAGTCGATCGGCGAGGTCCAGGCCGGGCAGAACATCAAGGGCCTGGTCGGCGGTAAGTCGGCCTTGCAAAACGAAATCCTCGGCGACCTGCAGAAGGAATTCGGCGCCGGGCCCGACAACGCGGCCGAGCTTCCCTTAAGCGAGCTCGCCCAGAAGATGGGCGGCAGCTACCAGGGTCTCGGCAAGCAGTCCCAGGCCCAGATCGCCAAGCTGCTTGCGAGCAAGATGCCGGGCGGCTTCGGCATGGCCCAGGCCCGGGCTTACCTCTCGAGCGAGCGCCTCTTGGGCGAGGGCCGGATGGACGGCGTCCTCCTGCACGGTCTCAGCATGGAGCCGCCCGCGCGGCTCGCGAGCGAGGCCGAGGCGAAGGCCTGGCTCGACCAAGTGGCGGACAGCTACGCCCAGGCCCAGGGCGTCCAGGTGCCGCGCGCCTCGCAGGGCGGCGGGACCGTGGCGGTGGCCGGGGGCGGCGGCGTGGCGGTGGATTCCGCGGCGCTCAAGGCCTTCGAGGCCCGGCAGGAGCGGATCATCCGCGACATCATGCGGACTTACTCCGAGTTCTTGGGCGAGAGCCCCCGCGCCGGCGAGCTGAAGGCCGAGATGGAGGCCGAGCTGCGCCGCAAGGCGGAAGAGGAGCTCGGTCTGTGGCAGGCCGAGCACGGCGAATTCTACGGCAAGGCGATCAAGCCGGCCTTCGACTCGCGCAAGCAGCGCGAGTACGAGGGGCATTGGAACTTGGCGCGGCAGGACGCGGTGGACCTGTATCACAAACTGGCGACTGGGACGCTCAAGTTCGACGACCCTGCGGTCACCCGGACGTCCCACCTCATCGTCAATCGCGCCACGCCCGAGGTCTTGACCGTCGTCGATTTCCACGCCCGCAAAGCCAAGGCGGAGGGGCGTCCGCAATTGGCGGCCTACTTCCAGGTCCTGGCCAAGGAGGTGCGCGAGCACCTGGGCAAGCCCCCGGTCTATTTGGACCAGCAGCCCCACCTGATGCCGACGCTGAACATCCGTCCGGACGGCGAGCTGGATTACCGCGAGGTCCCGCGGCCCGGCATCCGCACCGCCGCGGACTACGCGAAGGAGATGCGCGAGGGTTCCGACTACCAAGTCGAGGCCGTCCCTTCGGGCCCGGCGCGCGAGGCCCTGGAATCCTCGGTCCAGGCCCTGCGCAACGTCGTGACGCAGCTTAAGATGCAGAAGGCCGACCCCGCCATCGTGGCGGACTTCGAGGGCCAACTGGCCGATCAAGAGGCGAGGCTCACCGGCAAGAAGCGCATGCCGCACCTTTTCATGAAGAAGCCGCTGGAAAACGACCAGAACACCCACGTCTACGACCCGCAGGTGACCGACACCTACCTCGGCGCCCTCGACAAGATGGCGCAGGAGGGGATGAGCTTCCAGGGCAAGACTTACCTATTGGTCGGCGCCGGCAAGGGCTCCATCGCGGTCGAGCTGGCGAAGAACATCCTGGCCGGCGGCGGCACCGTCGTCATCACCAGTCTGAGGGGCAGCAAGGAAGAGAACGACTTCTACCGCCAGGTCTATGAGCAGTACGGTGCGAAGGGCAGCCGGCTCGTGACCGTGCCGATGAACGCCGGCTCGCTGCAGGACACCGAGGCCCTGGTCAAGTACGTCTACGACAAGAAGGACGGGCTGGGGCTCGACATCGACGGGATCATTCCCTTCGCCGCCATCCCCGAGCAGGGCCGCGATATCGGCAACATCGACTCGCGTTCCGAGTTCGCGCATCGCCTGATGCTGACCAACGTCATCCGGCTTTTGGGCGCGGTGAAGAACGCCAAGCAGGAGCGGGGCATCGACACCAAGCCGGCCCACGTCATCCTGCCGATGTCGCCCAACCACGGCGCCTTCGGTTCGGACGGCCTCTACGCCGAGTCCAAGATCGGCCTCGAGCCGCTGCTCAACAAATGGAAATCGGAGGGCTGGGGCAACTACCTCAGCATCGCCGGTGCGGTGATCGGCTGGACCCGCGGCACGGGAGTCATGGCGGGCAACAACGTCGTCGCGCCCGGCATGGAGAAGCTCGGCGCCCGTACTTTCAGCCAGTCCGAGATGGCCTTCAACCTGATGGGCCTGATGCATCCCGACATGGTCCGCGAGGCCCAGCGGCGTCCGGTCTGGGCCGACTTGAACGGCGGCTTCAGCGGGATCCGCAACTTGAACCAGGCCTCGGCCGACCTGCGCGCCGAGATCACCGGCGAGTCCGCCGCGAAGAAGGCGGTGGCCGCCGACGCGAAGCTGGATCAGGAGGCGCTGGGGATCAAGCCTAAGGTCGAGCGGAAGGTTGCGCCCAAGGCCGACTTCGGCATGGCCTTCCCCGAGCTTCCCTCCAAGGAGAAGCTCGAGTCGCTCAAGGCCCTGGAAGGCATGGTCGACCTAAGCAAGGTCGTGGTCGTCGCCGGCTTCGGCGAGGTGGGGCCCTACGGCGGCGCCCGCACGCGCTGGGAGATGGAGTCGAAGGGCGAATTCTCCCTCGAGGGCAACATCGAGCTGGCCTGGATGATGGGCCTGATCAAGTACCACAACGGCCAAGGCAAGGACGGCAAGCCCTACACCGGCTGGGTGGACGCCAAGACCAGCGAGCCCGTGGCCGACCACGAGGTGAAGAAGAAATACGAAGAGCAGATCCTGGGCCACACGGGCATTCGCCTCGTCGAGCCGGGCCTGTTCGAGGGCTACGACCCGCACCGCAAGATGTTCCTGCGCGAGGTCGTCCTGACCCGCGACATGCATCCGGTCGAGGTGGGCAGCAAGGAAGAGGCGGATCATTTCAAGCTGCAGCACGGCGACAAGGTCGACGTCTACGAGAAGTCGGGCCAGTGGTACATCCAGCTCAAGGAGGGCGCGACGCTCAGCGTGCCGAAGGCGCTGGCCTTCAACCGCTTCGTCGCCGGCCAGATCCCGACGGGCTGGGACCCGGCGCGCTACGGCGTCCCGAAGGACATCATCGACCAGGTCGACCCGACGACGCTCTACACGCTCGTCTCCACCGTCGAGGCCCTGGTCTCGGCGGGGATCACCGATCCCTACGAGTTCTACCGATACGTCCACGTCTCCGAGGTCGGCAACACGACCGGCGGCGGGATGGGCGGGATGCGCAGCATCCATCGCAGCTTCTTCGAGCGCAAGCTGGAAAAGCCGGTGCAGGGCGACATCCTCCAGGAGCAGCTGATCAACGTCATGCCGGCGTGGATCAACATGCTGCTGCTTTCCTCCTCGGGGCCGATCAAGACCCCGGTCGGCGCCTGCGCCACGGCGGCAGAGTCGGTGGAGATGGGCGTCGAGACGATCCAGGGCGGCAAGGCCAAGGTCGTCTTCGTCGGCGGCTACGACGACTTCGGCGAGGCGGGGAGCTACGAGTTCGCCAGCATGCAGGCGACCAGCAACTCGCAGGCGGAAGTCGCGGCGGGCCGCGATCCGAAGGAGATGTCGCGTCCGACCTCGAAGACCCGCTCGGGCTTCATGGAGGCCCAGGGCGCGGGCGTGCAGGTGCTGATGTCGGCGGACTTGGCGATCCAGATGGGCGTCCCGGTATACGGCATCGTCGCGATGACCCACACGGCCACCGACGAGCAGGGCCGCTCGGTCCCGGCGCCGGGGCAGGGGATTCTCACGGCGGCCAAGGAAAAGCAGGGCGGGATGAGCTCGCCCTTGCTCGATCTGGAGTTCCGGCGCAAGCAGCTTGAGGCGGAGCGCCAACGCATCCAGCAATGGAAGTTGGAGGAGTCGGACAAGCTGCATTCGGAGGTCGGAGAGAATCCCGACGAGGCCGGAGTCGCGCTGTTCCGGCAGCGGATGGACTTCATCCAGCAAAACGCGGCTCGGATGGAGAAGGCCGCTCTGGCCCTCTACGGACAGGACTTCTACAAGGACGATCCGACCATCGCGCCGCTCCGCGGCGCCCTGGCGGTCTTTGGGCTCAAGCCCGACGACATCGCGATCACCAGCTTCCACGGCACCTCCACCCAGGCCAACGACAAGAACGAGAGCGCGGTGGTGCAGCAGCAGATGGCCCACTTGGGCCGCAGCGAGGGCAACCCGCTCTTCGTCGTCGCCCAGAAGTGGTTGACCGGGCACCCGAAGGGCGCGGCCGCCGCCTGGATGTTCAACGGCCTCGTGCAGTCGTTGTTGACCGGCCAGGTGCCGGGCAACCGCGCCCAGGACAACGTCGATCCGGCGCTGCGCGAGAACAGGCACCTGCTCTATCCCAACCGCACCATCCCCGTGGAAGGCATGAAGGCGGGCCTCTTGCAGAGCTTCGGCTTCGGCCAGGCGGGGGCGCAGATCCTGCTCATCCATCCGGACTACCTCTTCGCCGCGGTGGGCGCGGAGGGCACGGCGGCCTACGCGGCCAAGCGCGCCGAGCGCGAGACCAAGGCCACCCGGCACTGGCAGGACGGTCTCACGGCGCGGCGGGCCCTCATGATCCCCAAGACCGAGGCGCCCTACACGGCCGAGGAGCGCAGCCGGGTCTACCTGGATCCGACGGCGCGGGCGACCTTCTACCCGGGGGTCGGCTACCGATTCAGTCCGCCCCAGGACGACAAGAAGGACGGCGGCGGAAAATAGGCTTGGCCTCGCTGCGGGCCATCGGCGAAGATGGGGGCGGAGGCCATGATGTCCGCGGACAGCCGTGATCCCAGGGAAAAAGAGGAAATGCGCCGCGCCTTGGAAACTTCCTTCGCCGCCGTCGCCGGAGGCGGCGTGGGGGTGGGCGTCGACGTCCAGCTGATCTCCGAGATCAACAGCGACAACCCCAATTTCCTCGAGCGCAATTTCACGCCCGCCGAGATCGCCTATTGCCGCGCGGCGCCGGACCCGCGCGCCAGCTTCGCGGGGCGCTGGGCCGCGAAAGAGGCCGTGGTGAAGGCCAAGATGAACGTGAGGCCGCAGGGAAAGAACTACACCCGCGGGGGCGGGGCGCCCTTGATCGAGATCGAGATCCTCCCGGGGAGCTCGGGGGCGCCGGTTGTGATTCAGCATGGGGGGGCGCTGGAGAATGCGCGGGAGATCGGGATCGCCGAGATCAAGGTGAGCATCAGCCACAGCGGGGACTACGTGGCGGCGGCAGCGATCGCCCTGCCGGGAGGAAAGGATTTCAGTAAATGAGCGCGGTTTCGGCGGGCGAGGCCGGAAGGTCGCGCTTCGGCGCGGTCGCGAGCACTTGCTGCGATTTCAAGTGCCGCTCGAGATGGTTGTATTGGAATCGGATGGAATAGAACTCCTCGTAGAGCTCCTCTTTCGAAAGACCCGCCGGCTCGAAGACCAGATTGAAGAGATTGTAATCCGTCCAGGTCTTGTCTTCCCGAAGCCTTCCCTGCTTGCGAAGGGTCTCGCGATAGGGGGTGCCGGGGAAGGGCGTGAAGAACAGGATATTGAAGATGACGGGGAATTCGCGCAAAAACCGGCGGATATTCCGAAACAGGTCGGGGTCCGTCCCGTCCGAACCCACCATGAAGTTCACAGCCGGCGTGATCCCGTAGTCGAAGAAGGCCCGGATGTTCCTTTCGACCTTGTCCCGCTGGGACTTTTTCCATTTCCCCAAATCCTCGAGGATGTTCACCTCCAGGCTCTCCAGGCCGATGGAGACGACCTTGCAGCCGCTCTCCCCCAACAGGGCGAGTATCTCCGGGTCGTCGGAGGCGGCGATGTCCAGCGAGGCGGTGTAGGAGATTTTTTCCGGAATCAGCGCTTGCAGCAGGTCTTTGGTGCGGCGGCGGTCGATGATGAAATTGTCGTCGCAAAATTCGACATGGTAACTCCCTATGCCCAGGGCCGAGGCGGTCTTCTTGATCTCGCGGATGTCGGCGAGAACCTTGTCGATCTCTTTCTTCCGATAGCGCTTGTCGAAGAGGTAGGTGGCGCTGCAATAATCGCAGCCGCGCGGACAGCCCCGGGTGCTCATGGTCGGGAAGAAGAAAAAACCGCCCCCGCGCGCGCCCCGCGTCCAGGGCTCGACGAGCGAATAATCCATGGGGACTTCGGACGCGAGCTCCGTCAGGCCGCCGCGATATTGGGGCTTCGGGCTCCCGGCGGCGACGTCTTGCAAGTATTCCTCCCAAATGTTTTCCACTTCTCCGACGCAGACCGAATCGAAGTGCCGCGCGGCCTCCTCCGGCAGCACCGAGGCGTGGATGCCGCCCAGAATGGTGCGGCAGGGCCCGCGCTTCTTGAATTCGGCGGCGATCTCGTAGGCGCGCTCGGCCTGGTAGGTCATGGCCGTCACCCCTACGACGTCGAAACGGGCCTCGAAGTCGATCGCTTCGTAATTCTCGTCGATCAGCGTGACTTCATGTTCGGCGGAGGTCATGGAGGCGAGGCGCAGCAGGTTGATGTTGAAGGCGCGGGAAAAGATCTCTTTGTACCAGAGGTTGACGTAATCCTGAATGGAGGCGTCCTCGCAGCGGTAGGTGATTCGAGGATGGACGATGGCGATTTTCATTCCTGAGATCCGATGCCCCTATTCTAGGGCCTGGTCCGCGATTATAAAACCGATAATATCCCTATTTTTATCGGCGGGGTCGGGGCGGGGAGTTCCGTAGGGGGACGATTGCAGGCGAACGGGGCGAAAATCGCGAAAAACAGGCAATTTTGGCGGTTGCATCTTCCGATAGATATTAGAGGCCGGACCCCTTAAAATGGCTCAAATATGAAATTTTTCTTCATCTACGTCGACGACATCCGGGATGCGATCAAGTGCCAGATCGAGAAGACGCCGATCGACCCCGCCCAGGTCAAAATCGACGATATCATGAAGAATATCAAGAGGATCCATGGTCCGAAAAATCCGATCGGCGGCAACCCCCGGTTGGGGATTCTCACCTTGGCCGCCATCCTAAGGGAAAAATACGGCCCTGAGATCGAGATCCATTATTGCGACATGGCCTTCGAATGCCTCGAGGCCGAGGACCTGCGGGCGCGTCTGAAAGAGGTGAAGCCCGACTTTGTCGGGCTTTCGACGATGCTACCCTTCGCCCACATTTTCCACCAGGTTACCCGCGTGGTGAAGGAAGAGGCGCCGGATTGCACCCTCTTGGCCGGCGGGCCCTACATCTCGTCGGCCCCGAAGCGCGTCCTCGAGGACCCCTTGGTCGACGTCGCGGTGCTTTTCGAGGCCGAAGAGACCCTGCCCGAGCTCATGGACGCCCTCTTGAACCGCAACGATCTTGCCGAAGTGAAGGGGATCGCCTTCCGCCGGGACGGCGAGACGGTGTTCACGTCGCCTCGCCCGATGGTGTCGGATTTGGACAAGGTCCCCTGGCCCGCCGTCGACCTGATCAATCTCGATCGTTATTCTCGCGCCTACCGGATCATCACCCCGCCCCTCAAGTCGATGCCGATCTTCAGTTCGCGGGGTTGCTCCTACGAGTGCACCTATTGCCACAACCTGAGCGGCAAGACGGTGCGATGGCGCTCCGCCGAGAACGTCGTCGAGGAGCTTTCCTATTATTACCGCCAGCACGGCGTGCGGGAGTTTTTCTTCTGGGACGACATATTCAACCTCAACATCAAGCGCGCTCATAAGATCTGCGACTTGATTCTGCAAAGCGGGATGAAGATCCGCTTTTCCTTCCCGCGGGGGATGCGCGGTGACATCCTGACCAAGGACCTGATCGACAAGCTGGTCGAGGCAGGCCTGTGCCAGTCCTCCTTCGCGGTCGAGTCCGCCTCCCCGCGGATCCAAAAGCTCATTAAAAAACATAATAATTTCAATAAATTGACGGATACGATCCAATACGTCGCCGAGCGGGGCGTGCTGGTCACGACCTTCAACATGATCGATTTTCCGCAGGAGACCGAGGAGGAGATGCGGATGACCCTGGACTACAACCTGGGGCTTCCGCATCACGACGTGACCTTGTTCAAGCTGAGCCCCTTCGAGGGGACCGAGATCTACAACGACATCGGCGGCTACGATCACTACGAAAATCTCGGAGCGGCGACTTTTTACAAATACAAGAAGCGCCTGATCAGCGGGGTCTCGCCCGATTTCGTCGAGCGTTTCGTCAAAGATTTCGGGTTGAAGTTCTATTTCTCGAAGGAGAGGATGAAGCGCGCCCTTAGCTTCGCCTCGCCGCACATTTCTTCCGAGGATCTGCGGGAACACTTCCAAACCATCTACAACGTGGCCAAGATGCACTACGGCATCGAGGAGCGCGACCTTGAGGACGCCGAGTCGGTGGAATTGATGCGCCGGATCTTGAATCCGGCGCCCGCATTCACATCCGCAGCATCCGGTTACTAGCGCCTTCCGCCAGCTTTTTCATGATCCAGTAGGTGCCTTCCAGCATCTCTTCGACCGTCATGTCCCTAGGCTGGTGGAGGGGATAGGCGCCCGTGCATTTGTCCCAATAATTGTCGTAGAGGAGCCGTTTCTGGGCGACGAATTGGTCGTAGATGGCGGTCTGGGGGTAGGGAACCAGCATGGAGACCGAGGATTTGGAGATCCCGTGCCGGTCCACGAATTTGTAGATTCGGTGATAAGTCTCGACGCTGTCGCCGTCAAATCCCGTGATGAAAGAACCGTAGATCGGCAGGCCGGCGTCCTGGATACGGTCGACGCAGTCGCCGTAGTTGTTCTTGAAGTACTTCGCCTTGAAGGGATCCACCTCCTCTAGGATGGTACCGTCCAGCGACTCAAGGCCCACGATGACCGCCTCGCAGCGGGCCTTCGACATGGCCTTCAGCAGTTCCGGGTCGTCCGAGATGGCGATGTCGGCGCAGCCCACCCATTTGAGGGGAAAATCCGCCATGCGCTCGAAGAGCTCGATGGCGGGCAGGCGTTTGATCGTGATGTCGTCGTCGGCGAAGAACAGCACGAAATCGCCGCTGGCGCGCTGGGCGGCGCTTTCGACGCATTTCATGAAGTGGTCGACCTGCTTGGTGCGGTATTTCTTGCCGTAGGCCTTGGAGCTTGCGCAGAAGTTGCAGCGGTGGGGGCAGCCCCGGGAATACTGGAAGCTGTAGACCTCTTTTTGAAACATGGGGCTGAAGAAATAATCGTTGGGCAGCAGGTCGTAACGCGGCGGCGGCGATTCGTCGAGGTTCATGGAGCCGCCATAGTAAATGGGCTTCGCCTGTCCCGCCTTGAAATCCGCTAAAAATTGCACCCAAGCCTCTTCGCCTTCGCCCGTCACGACCGTGTCGGCGTGTTGCTGGGCCTCTTGCGGCGCGATCGTGGCGTGAATGCCCCCGATGATGACGTGGCAGCCGTTGGCCCGGAAGCGGTCGGCGATCTCGTAGCCCCGGTAGGCGTTGACCGTCATGATGCTGATCGCGACGATGTCGTAGTGCCGGCTAAGGTCGATCTCGGCGTATTGTTCGTCCAGGTAATGGATTTCGTAGGAGTCGTCCAAGTAGGCGGCGAGGGTCAGCAGGCTGACGTTGGGCCGGCGAAAGACGTGTTTCTTGTAGCTGCTCGAGATCATCTGGTGGATCCCGGGGTGGGGGGAGAAGACGTAGTCGTCCCTCAAGAATACGTAAGGCGTGACGAAGGCGATTGAGAGGCCCATAAGCTACCTAAGCCATTATCGGCGCGGCGCGCCCCGGGAGTTTCCGCTAAAAACACTCGGCGACGGTGTCCAAAACATAAGGCTTTTTCAGCAGTTGAGTGTATTCCGCCTCCCGGTTTTGGGAGTACCATTCCTGGTAAAATTCGATCGGCGTCTTGCCGGTTTTTTTGAGGTACCAGTAGAGCGAGGCGCCGATGTCGTTGACCAGGGCGTGGTAAAAGTTGCTGAAACAAAACAAGTCGAGATCGCGCACCAGGGGCAGCGGGACTTCGAAGTAGGAGGAAAAAAGCCGCGGATTGGCCTGGATCTTCTGCAGGACCGAGGCCTCGGGAAAAATGATGAAGGAGATGTCCGAGACGACGGGAGAATAATTCAGGTCCTTGAAGTGCTGGGCGTAGATTTTGGTGCTGGCCAGGGGGGCGAGGCGGTGGAACTGGACCTCGCCGGACCCCGCGTACTTCGACCAAAGCCCCAGCTCGATCGTTGCGTTGAGGTCCTCGTGGGTCTCCTCGGCGAAGCCGAGGATGAAGGACGAGATCGCGCTGATCCCGCGCTTGACGGTCTCGCCGAGGATCAATTTGTATTCCTCGAGATCGAGGTGTTTGTCGATCAGGTCTTGAACCCGCTTGGAGCCGGAATCGACGCCAAAAAAGACGCCGCGGCATCCGGCCCGCTGCATCAAGTCGAGGTCGTCGATCTTGAGGGTGTCGGTGCGGGCGCTGGCGTTCCAGGTGAAGCCTTGCAGGCCGTTGTCGATGAAGTAATGGCAGAATTTTCGCAAGTACTTCGGGGAGGTGCTGAAGTTGTCGTGGGTGAGGGAGATGTAGCTCATCCCGAACTTATGGTGCAATCGCCGCATTTCCTCGGCGATGCGCGCCGGACTCTTGACGCGGTACTTGCGCACCCACATCTCGGCCGTCGAGCAGAAGTTGCAGCGGAAGGGGCAGCCTCGTCCCGCCTCGAGGAGGGCCAGCGAGCAGGAGTGTTTGCGGTACTCTTCGACGTCGACCAGGGAAAAATCCGGGAAGGGGAGGGTGTCGAGATCCTCGATCAAGGGACGCGGCTCGCTGAGGCGGATTCCGTCTTCGGCCCGGTAACAGAGGCCTTGGATCTTGGCCAGGGCCGAGAGACTCCAATCGGAGCGCAGCAGCTCGAGGAAGGTGAGCTCGCCCTCTCCGACGACGATCGCGTCGATCGCCGGGCAATAGGCCATGGACTCCGGCGCGACCGAGGAGGGTTGGGGGCCGCCCATCACGATCTTGGCGTTCGGATGCTCCTCGCGGATCAGCTCGGCCAGCTCGAAGGCGAAGGGAAAATTGCTGCAGATGCTCGAGATCCCGAATGCCTCGGCGTCGCGCCCGGCGATCTCATCCCTAGCGAAGTCCTGGAATTTGGAAAACCCGTCCCTCAGTTCCGGATGCAGGCGAAGCTGCAGGTCGAAATCGACAAGCTCGGCCGCGACGCCGTTTTCACGGAGGACCGAGCCGACGGTGATCAGGCCCATCGGGAAGAAGACCTCGTCCTGGGCGCGGCTGGTCGGCGGATTGATCAGGCAGACCTTCATGACGGGGATGCGGCCTCCTGAGCGGGGATCTCCCCGGTTTTGAGGAACTCCATGACGACGTCGAAGTCCAGTTGATGACTCGCGAGAAATTCGCGAATGTCGTTTTCCTTAAGCCGGATGCGCTTCGGATTTTGGGCATCAAGCTCCGCGACCAGCGCCTGTGGCGTGATTTCGAGGATGCCGGCGAGCATTTCCAGCAGGTCCAGCGGGTAGTAATCCAGCTTGTGCCCCGACATCAGGTAATCGAGGGCGTTGGAGGCCGGTAGGCGCCGGACCGCCGGCAGCGCGAACCAACGCCCCGCGCGGCAAAGGCGCTGGAGATTGAAGGATTTGCCCTTGTCCAGGCGTTGGAGCAGGGCGGCTAACACCTCTAAGGGGACCATGCCTCCGGAGGGGCCCAGTCCCAGGAGCGAGGCGTCGAGCCATTCGGCCCCGGATTGGAGGGCCGCGAGGGCGTTGCCCACGGCCTGTCCGGTGGCGTTGTAACCTTGAAAACCTAAGGGCAGGGAAGCCGCCTCGCGGATGGCTTCGAGGTAGGCTTTGACGTCCTCCCCGGACATGCTGCTGAAATTGTCGCAGAGGTAGATCGCCTCGGCGCCGGCGGCCTCCATCGCCTTGGCGGCCTCCGCGCAGCCTTCGGGGGAGACGCGATGGGCCCGTTCCAGCAGCGCCATGACTTTTCCGCCGGTCTTGCGCAGCGCCTTCAGGTTTTCGACGCCCTTTTCGATCTCGTCCAAGTCGACGCTCAAGCGGAACCATTCGACGAATTTTTGTATCCGCTCCGCCTCGAAGAGGCTGTAGGGATAGGAGCTCATGAAGGCCGTGAATTTCAGCTCCGGGGCGGCCGCCTGCGCGGCCTCGAGCAGATCGTGGTCGGAGAAGAGGGCTGGATATCCCGCGCGCTTGGCGCCTACCCCGCGGCCGTGGCTCAGCTCGACGTAGGTGACTCCCGCGTCCCGCAGTCCCTTGGCGATGTCGACGACTTGTTCTTTGAGCAGCTTGTTGTGCACGAGAAACCCGCCCCTGCGGACCGTGACGTCGATGATTTTCGGATCTTGGTTTTCCATAATCAGTGTTTCAAAACCTCGAGCAGTTTTTGGTAATCGACGCCGTACTCCGCCAGGGTCAGCTTGAGATGCTCCTCGGTGAGCAAAAGCGAGCCCGCCATTTTATGGTGGGCTTGCATGAGAAATTCTTCCAGGGAGACTCCCGCGGCGTGAGCGCACAGATCCAGGAACGAGGCCGGGCTGAAATCGAGCTTCTCAAGGCCCAGCAACAGCTCGGAATAATGCGCCGAGGGCGGATGGACGAAGAGCGGCAGGACCACGGCGGAGGAGAGACCGGCAAGTCGCTCGAGATTCACGTCTTTCATCAGGCCGCGGCTCTGCAGGAAAAAGACGATGGATTCAAGCTTGGCGTTGCCGGAACCTCGACCCACGCCCAGCAGGCTGGCGTCGATCCAGTCGGCGCCGGCGTCCCACGCCGCGAGCGAGTTGGGGACGGCCAGGCCCATCGTGTTGTGCCCGTGGAAGCCGACCTTGGCCTTGATTTCGGCGCGGACCGCCTGCACGTAGCTTCGGGTCTCCTCGGGCAGCATGCTGCCGAAGGTGTCGACCACGTAGACGATGTCGGCGCCCATCTCTTCCGCGGCCTTGGCGGCCTTGGCGGCTTCTTCGGGCGGCAGGGCATGGCAGCGGGTGAGCTGGACGGAGGCGGTCTTTTCGTATTTCTTGAGCTTTTGAATATATTTCGCGGCGTCGCCGACTTGATTGACGCTGACCCCGACCCGGCCGATGTCGAAATACTCGAGAAGGCCGGGGAGAATGGGCAGGGAGATCTCGACCGGCGAGATGAAGATGGAAATTTTGAGGTCGGGCGCGGCCTGTTTGGCGGCGGTCAGCAGCTCTTCGTCGTCGGCCACGGCCGGGAATCCCATCATCTTGCCGCCGATCCCGACGCCGTGCGAGATCTCGGCGTGGGTGACGCCGGCCTCGAACATGCCCTTGGCGATCGCGGCCACCTTGTCCGGCGGAAAATTGTGGTTGATCAAATAGCCCCCGTCTCGGACGGTGACATCGAGGATTTGCAGCTGCTCGGAGGGTGGCATGAGGCTCGCTTTAGAATTTTGTGGGGCGTTTGTTCTGCAGGCTCTTGACGTCGAGCACCTCGCCGGTCGGTTTGCGGCCGGCCGTGGCGTTCTCGGAGGCTTTCACCAGCATGTCCTTGAGGCTCTTCTTGGTGGTCTCGCGGAAGTCCTTGCCCGCCTCGAAGGTGCTTTTTTGCGGGTTTTTGGCGATGTCCGAGAGCTGCTGAAGTCGGTTTAGGCGGGTCTCTTGGACGGACATCTCGAGCTTGCGGCGCGGCGAAGGGTAGGTGTCGAGGGTCTGTTTGAGACGCTCGAGGTGCTCTTTGCTGAGCTCGACGAAAACCTCGTTGCCGACTTTCTCGGTAGCGGGCTGCAGGATGTCGTCGACGTTGATGCCTTCGACCTCCTTGCCGCTTTTTTCCTTGGCCGCCTCGATGTCTTTTTGAATCAGCTTCTTCAGGCTTTTTTGCTGGCGGAACATCTGGTCGAAGACGTTTTTCATGAATTCGGGCGGCAGGGAGCAGGAAGGAATGATCGACTTCTCGAAGACGTTCCACAGCCGGTCGACGGAATACTTGCCGGTCCGCATTTTGAGCGGGTCGAAGGGCTCGTTGACGACCTTGCAATAACGGAAGCGCCCCAGCCAGAGCATCTTTTCGTGGGAGATCCAGTAGCGACCGTCTTCGCCGCGGCAGTCCTCGAAGGCCTTCTCCCACTCGGCGCGGGTGAAGCGGACGGTGTCGACTAAGCCGGAATAATAGAGGAAAGGAATGTCGGTGGCGACGTAGGTGACGTACTCGACCCCGTTTTTGACTTCCTTCGGAACCTTGTTCCAAATGAATTCCATGGCGCGCCGGTTGACTTCGATTAAGGGATCTTTTTCAGCCATAGAAATCCTCCGTATCTCAAATTTGACTTCGACGACACGCGCGCACTACGCATCGTAACCGTAGTCGTAAGAGCCCTCGCTGCCCAAGCCCCAAGATCCCTCGCCGCTGTAATACGTGTCGATGGAGTCGATCTGGGCTTGCGTGTTTTGCCAATAGGACTGGTTGTCGTCCTCGCGCTCGGCCATCCATTTTTCTTGCTTGAGGTATTCCATCTCCTGATTGAAGGCGACGTCCGAT
>JAANMU010000814.1_pt1 | contig 33671 bp, 28 predicted proteins | sample 7279701 | NCBI WGS metagenome assembly JAANMU01 (sample SAMN14094539, study PRJNA606508) | bioreactor metagenome | isolation source: A lab-scale SPAN reactor treating ammonium-rich wastewater day 57 | place: Ireland: Galway | collected 2017-03-13
ATCCCCACTTTGCAGGAAAATCTATGGCAACAGGAGATTGCTTCTCGAAGACTCGCAACGACATGAGGGAAGTTAATAATTTACTGACCCTTAGGGTTTTCACGAGAGGTTTGTGCGGTGGCAAATCTGATATAATTTTTCGCGAACGACTGCATTGGGGGGCAGTGATCCTTATCCTTGCCGAAAAGAAGAACCCGTTATGAAACCTTATGTGACCCTGCAACAAATTGACGAAGCCGCGCACGCGGTGCGTTCACGCTCGTCCTACAAACCGCGCATTGGACTCATCCTCGGCTCGGGGCTCAACGCCCTGGCTGATTCCGTCCGAGAAGCCGACTTCATCCCCTACGCCGACCTGCCCCACTGGCCCCGTTCGACCGTCCACGGACATGCCGGGCGGCTGGTCATCGGCGAACTGGAAGGACAGTCCGTCTTTGTCATGCAGGGACGCGTCCATTTCTACGAGGGGTACAGCATGTCGCAGGTGACGCTGCCGGTGCGCGTGATGATCCGGCTCGGCATCGAGATGATGTTCGTCACCAACGCGGCGGGCGGCATCAACCCGGATTTCTCCCCCGGCGACGTGATGCTGATTACGGACAACCTGAACCTGGTCGGCATGGCTGGCGCCAACCCGCTCATGGGACCGAACATTGACGAATTGGGTCCCCGCTTCCCGGATATGAGCCGCGCCTATGACCCTGAACTAATGGGCATCGCTCGAAATGTCGCCGCGGAAAACGGGATCGCATTGCGCGAGGGCGTGTATTGCGGGCTGAGCGGTCCCTCCTTCGAGAGTCCCGCCGACCTGCGTTTCCTGCGCCTGGCGGGCGCGGATGCGGTCGGAATGTCCACGGTGCCGGAGGTGATCGTGGCGCGGCACGGCGGTTTGCGGGCGCTCGGTTTTTCCGGCATCAGCAACAAAGCCAATCTCGACGGTTCGACGATCACGACGCACGACGAGGTCATCGAGGCTGGCAGGGTCATCACCCCCAAACTCGAAACCATCCTGCGCGGCGTGCTGCGCTCGCTCTGACCGGTCCCTTCTCATGGGCGCGATCTATCGTTCCCTTGCCGCGTACGGACCCCTGATCTACATCCTCCTGGCGATCATGGCGTTATATGCCTTTCGGCGGATGTGGCGTTCGTGGCGGGAATGGCGCGACGCCGTGTATTCCCTCGAACGCGAATTTGCGTTACGCAGGCTGGGACAGGCGACCGCGTTCGGATTGCTCGTGCTTTTGCTGTTCTTCGGCGAATTCTATATCAGCGTGTTCATCGTTCCATCCCTGCCCGCGCCCGACGTGATGACCACTCCCACCCTCGACCTTCTTGCCACCCCCATCGAAACAGCCCCGGCAAACGGAGCGGCGTCGCCCGGCGCCCCATCCGTCCAGACCGGCATGAGCGGATGCGTGGAGGATCAGATCATGCTCACCGCGCCGCAGCCCGGCGAAGAGGTCAGCGGAACCGTGACCCTGAGCGGCACAGCCAGCATTCCCAATTTTGGGTTTTACAAGTACGAGATCGCCCCGGTGGGAACCGGCGCCTTCGTGACCATCTCCGCGGGGGCGCAGCCGGTGAGGGATGGCGAACTCGGAAAATGGGATACCGCCGCGCTTACCAACGGCGATTATTTTCTGCAACTGGTCATCATTGACAACGTTGGTCGGACGCTGGAACCCTGTGTCATCGCCGTGCGTGTGGCAAACCAGTGACGGAGAACGAATGGCTTCTTTTGAGATCAGACCCGCCGCCTCGAGCGACCTGCCGCGCCTGACAGGAATGGATCATTCCTGTTCGAGCGACTACGTCTGGCAGTTGGAGTTGCGAAACGAAACAAAGCGCGTGACAGCCGCGTTCCACGAGGTGCGCCTGCCGCGCTCGGTGACGGTAACGTATCCGCGCGACCCGCTTGCCCTGGCGGAGGAATGGATGAAACGCGGCGTTTTGCTGGTCGCCGAAAAGGGCGGGAAAGTCGTTGGATACGTGAGCGCGGAGGAGGACCGCGTCTCGGCGATTGCCAGGGTGACGGACCTGGTCGTGGCGCCGGAAGCGAGACGCCAGGGCGCCGCGTCCGCCCTTTTGAGCGCGATCCAGGCTTGGGCGTTGGAAAGAGGCGTGCGGCGCATCCTCATCGAGATGCAGTCCAAGAATTATCCCTGCATCCGCCTGGCGCAAAAGTTCGGTTATGAATTCTGCGGGTATAATGACAAGTATTATCCAACTCAGGATGTCGCATTGTTCTTTGGGAGAGCAATAAAATAAGGTTTGGAAGGATCGAATGTTTAACGGTTGGTATGATGGCTTACTGGCGGGGCTTCAGGTACTCAATAGCATCCTGACGGCAGGAATTGCGATTACCGCCTTTTCGCTGTTCCTGTACGCCCTGTCCTTCAATTTGCGCGACCGCGTCGCCCGCTCGTTTGCCATCATTTTGCTTTGCGTTGTGGTGGTCTTCACCGCCGAATCCCTGCAAAATACGTCAACGCCGGACTGGGGGGTCGAGTTTCTATTGCGCGCGCAATGGATCGGCATCATCTTTTTGCCCCCCGCCTACCTGCACCTTTCCGACGCCCTGCTTGTGACCGCCGGGCGTCCTTCGCGGGGCCGCAGGCGGCTTGCGGTTCGCTTCATGTACGTTGTCTCTTTCTTCTTTTTGATCCTGCTGGTTCTGGACATGCTCGTCGGCGGGTTGGTGGTGAACGGCAAGCCCGCGCCGCATTTGCAGCGCACGCTTTGGACCGAGGTCTTTACGCTCTATTACATCGGGATCATTGCGTGGGCGGGATATAACTTTATCCGCGCCTACCGCCGCATGTTGACGCGGTCCGGTCAGCGCCGGATGTTGTACTTGATGGCGGGCGCGACCGCGCCGGCGCTCGGTTCGTACCCGTACCTGTTGTACGGTTCCAGTTTTGCGGCTCAATTCCCGCTGTTCTTTTGGTCCATCGTCATCGTTATCAACGTCCTCGTGGCTGTGCTGGTCGTCGTCATGGCTTACGCCGTCGCGTTCTTCGGGGTCTCGTGGCCCGACCGGGTGGTCAAGAGCCGCCTGTTCAAATGGCTGCTGCGCGGTCCTGTGACCGCCTCGCTCGCGCTGGGTCTTATGACCATCGTCCGCCGCGCGGGGGAGGTGTTCGGCGGCGAGCCGTATACCGGCTTTGTCCCGCTGGTCATGGTCGTGACCGTCCTTTTGTTCGAACATGCCATTACGTTGCTGTTTCCCTTGTGGGAGCGCGTGCTGTTCTTCGGGCGCGACCGCGAAGAGATCCAACTCCTGCAAAACATCGAGGAGCGGTTGTTGACCCAGGGCGACCTGCGCCAGTTCCTGGAAAACGTGCTGGCGGCGGTGCGCGATCATCTTCAATCGCCGTGCGCTTTCGTCGCCGCGTTGGACGGAGAGGAACTCTCATTGAACCTGGTTGCCGGGAACCGCTCCCTGTTGGAAGAAAAGAACCTGAACGACGCCCTTCAGGTCATGCAATACGGCAACGGCAACGGCGGGCGGCACGAATTCACCTGGGGCGAATTCTGGATTTTGCCGCTGCATCAGCGCAGGTTCAACGGCGACCGCGACGAGGAGCCGCCCCTTTTGGGTTTGCTTGGCATTGCGCGCAGATCGGACCGTTCCCTGGATCGCGACCAGCGTGACGCGCTCTGGCTGCTGGCAAACCGCGTGGCTCTCGCGCTGGAGGACCGCCGGTTGCAGCAACGCGTCTTCCGTTCGCTCGAAGACCTGCAACCGCAAATGGACATGTTGCAGCGCATCCGCGCCGCAGGCAGGTACGACACCACGACCAACCTACTGACCGAACCGATCTTCGAAGAATCGGACATGGCGGACTGGGTCAAGGACGCCCTTACGCATTACTGGGGCGGACCCAAATTGACGAACAGCCCGTTGATGAGGCTGAAGGTCGTGCGGAATTTCATGGAGCATTACGATGGAAACGCCTCGAACGCCCTGCGCGCCCTGCTCCGCCAGGCGGTGGACCAGGTCAAGCCTGAGGGAGACCGCAAATTCACGAGCGAGTGGATCCTTTACAACATCCTCGAGATGAAATTCATCGAGGGGCGCAAGGTGCGCGACGTGGCGAGTCGACTCGCCATGTCCGAGGCGGATTTGTACCGTAAACAACGCGTGGCTGTCGAAACGGTGGCGCGCGCCATTCTTGAGATGGAACATAACGAAAAGGCTGGACAGGGAGCGCAGGATGAACGTTCAAAGAGATAACAGAAAAAAATACCAGAACGAGATGCCGATGGTGGACGAAGGCTGGTGGGAATCCGTCCTTGCGGAGGAACAGAAATACACGCCTCCACATCCAAAGGCGGCCGCTACGAACACTGACGAGCGGGCTGAGGAAAGCCACGAGACCGGCGTCGTTTCGGTGGATTGGGATACCGTCAGGCAGTTTTACAACACCGACCGCATCGTCGAGGTAAAGGTTACCGGGCATAACCGCGGCGGCTTGCTCGTCGAAGGCGAGGGCTTGTCCGGTTTTGTCCCGCTTTCGCACTTGATCGAACTGGCGGGCAGGGAAGCCGCCGTTGACCGCGACCAATCCCTGGCGGAGTACAACGGGCGGACGATGAAGGTCAAGGTCATCGAATGCGCGCCGGAGGAGGAGCGCGTCATCTTTTCGGAGCGCGCCGCGCTTTCAGAGCCGGGCAAGCGCGTGGAATTGTTCCATAACCTCGCGGTCGGGATGCAGGTCAGCGGGATCGTTACGAACATCACCGATTTCGGCGTGTTCGTGGACTTGGGCGGGGTCGAGGGCTTGATCCACATTTCCGAACTTTCGTGGGGACGCGTTTCGCATCCGAAACAACTCGTCGAACTTGGGCAGGAAATTGCCGTGCAGGTGCTGGACATTTCCGCGGAGCGCTGCCGGGTGGCTTTGAGCCGCAAGCGCCTGCTCCCCAATCCGTGGGAAAAGGCGGAGGAGGAATTTCCCGTTGGGAGCATCGTGACCGGGACGGTTACGAACGTGCTGTCCTACGGAGCGTTCGCCAGTCTTGTGGTGGGCGTCGAGGGACTCATCCACGCCACCGAAATGCCGCTTGCGTCCGAGCAAACGCCGCGCGAAATTCTCTCCGTTGGGCAGACCCTTCAATTGCGCGTCCTGCACGTGGACGCAGGCAGACAACGCCTCGGGTTCAGCATGAATCTGGATCGCGAATGACGAGACGTTCGCAAGCGGCGGATCGCGAATACGAATCCGAATCGCGCGACGGCTGGCTGGATCGCCTCGTGATCTTCAACCGTCACTTTGGGCGTTTCGTCCGCGACATCTTCGGGATCGTTTTGATCGCGTTCGCGCTGATGACCTTCCTTGCGCTGCGCGGTTATACCCAGGGGGCGCTGCTGGTGCCCTGGGTGGGTCTGCTTTCATTGTGGACCGGGTGGGGGGCGTACCTCGTCGTTTTGTGGATCGGATATTTTGGATTCTCCCTGCTGAGACACGGCGGAGGTTTCCTCACGTGGACTCAACTCTTCGCCCTCGAACTCGCCTCTTTCCTGACCCTGGGCTTGTTCGCGGCTATCGGAGGCAATTCCGTCCTCGACGCGGAAGCCGGCAAATTCGGCGGGCGCATCGGGTGGGGCATCACGGAGTTGTTCTGGCGCGTGGACGAATTGTGGGGGACGTTGTTGTTGTTCGTGTTGTGGCTGCTTGCCGTGATGAGCGGATTCAACGTCTGGTCGCTGGTCGAAAAGTGGCTGGTAAAGGTCGCAGAGGAGACACCGCCTCTCGAAACGGCGACCCAGCCCGAGGCGCAGAAAGAAGCGGCTGCCGAGGAAAAGAAACCGCGCGAATCGAGGAAGAAATCCCCCGCGCTGCCTCCTGAGTTCCGCAAATCCCTGAAGGTCTCCGAGCAGAAGGATAAGAAGGTCGAACCGCGTTATCGCGATGAGCGGCTGCCCTCGCTGAACATCCTTTTGGCGGATCAAGCCGCGCGCCCGGACGAACGCACGATCAATCAGACGGCCGGCATGATCGAAAAGACGCTCGCCGAGTTCGGCATCTCCGCAACAGTGATCGGTTTCCGCGTGGGACCGACCGTGACGCAGTTCGCCGTGCAGCCCGGCTTTATGAAGCGGGCGGGCGCGAACGAAGAGGAGGAAAGGCAGATCAAGGTCCGCGTGGCGCAGATCGCTTCGTTGCAAAAAGACCTTGCGCTTGCGCTTTCCGCGGAACGTTTGCGCATCGAAGCGCCGGTGCCGGGCAAGCCTTACGTGGGTATCGAGGTGCCGAACACGCATCAATCGAACGTGCGCCTGCGCCCGCTGCTGGAGACCGAATCGTTTCACAAGGTCGGCGCGCCGCTGGCTCTGGCGTTGGGACGCGACGTTTCGGGTCAGCCTGTGGTTGCGGACCTGGCGCGCATGCCTCACCTGTTGATCGCCGGCGCGACGGGGTCGGGCAAATCCATCTGTATCACGTCGCTGGCGGTTTGCCTTGCGATGAACAACGCGCCGGAAGACCTGCGGATGGTGATGATCGACTCCAAGATGGTCGAGTTGCTGCGCTTCAACGGACTGCCGCATTTGTACGGCAAGGTGGAGACGAACGTGGAGCGCATCCTCGGCGTGCTGCGCTGGGTGGTCGTCGAGATGGAGCATCGCTATCGCCTGCTCGAAGCCGCGCACGCGCGCGATCTTGAAAATTACAATCGCAAACTCGCGCGCAAAAAGGAGGGAACCCCTCTCCCGCGCATCGTGGTGTTGATTGACGAACTGGCGGACCTGATGATGTCCGCGCCGGACCAGACGGAGCATAACCTCGTGCGGCTCGCGCAAATGGCGCGCGCGACCGGAATCCATTTGATCGTCGCCACGCAGCGCCCTTCGACGGACGTGGTGACCGGTTTGATCAAGGCGAACTTCCCGGCGCGGCTGGCGTTTGCCGTCGCTTCGGGCGTGGATAGCCGCGTGATCCTGGATACGACCGGCGCGGAAAACCTGCTCGGACGCGGCGACATGCTCTTCCTCAACCCGGAAGTGGGAAGCCCGGTCCGCGCGCAGGGCGTGTTCGTCACCGACATGGAGATCGAGCGCGTCATCTCGCATTGGCAGAAGACCGTTGGCGAAAGCGACGCGGCGGCGCCTCCGTGGGAGAAACTGCTGACCGAACCGGACGAGAACGAGGACGAAGGGTTGATCGAGAAGGCGGTATCCATCGTCCGGCAGAGCCAGCGCGCTTCGGCTTCCTTGTTGCAGAGACGGCTGCGGATCGGCTATCCGCGCGCGGCGCGTTTGCTGGATCAATTGGAGGAGATGGAGGTCGTGGGTCCCTCGCAGGGAGGCGGGAAGGAACGCGACGTGCTGTTGGGTCCGCTGGATGAAGAGGAAGAAGGTGAAACGGAGTGAGGCTATGGAAAAATCCGCCGGCGCGACATCATCGAGAAAGACGCTCACCGATTACCTGCGGTTGTGGTTCAAGTGGGTGCTGGACCCGCTGGGACGATTGTTCCTGCGGCTTGGGCTTACGCCCAACATGGTCACCCTGCTCGGTTTGGCGGGCAATACGGTGGGCGCCTACTTCCTGGCGCGCGGCGAATTGCTGACCGGCGGCATCCTGATCGCGGTGATGACCCCGATTGACGCGCTGGATGGCACAATGGCGCGCCTGCGCGGGGAGGCGAGCGCCTGGGGCGCGTACGTTGATTCGGTTTCGGATCGTTATTCAGAGTTGATCATCTACGGCGGCTTGTTGTATCACTTCCTGACCGTTGGAGACGTGACGGGCGGCATGCTCACCTTCGGCGCGGCGGCGGGGTCGGTGCTGGTCTCGTACGTCAAGGCGCGGGCGGAAGGTCTGGGGTATGAAGCGAGGGTGGGCCTGCTCACGCGCGCCGAGCGGTATCTCGTGCTTGCCCCGGCTCTGGTCTTCAACCTGGTTTATCCTGGTCTTGGAATCCTTGCGGTCTTTGCCAACGTCACCGCGTTACAGCGGATCAGGCACGTGCGTAAACTCGCGCGCGCGAAAATGAAAAAACAAAAATAGAGGTAAACATGCCCGAAGGCTTTAGCGTTGGTCCTTTCTTTGTACGTTTTTACGGAATTATCCTGATGGGCGGCGCGGTGGCGGGCGCGTTCCTGGCAACCAGGGAGGCGAAGCGGCGCGGCTACGATCCCGAAATCGTTTGGGATCTGTTCATCTATTTGTTGATCGGCGGCATCGTCGGCGCGCGGATATGGCATATCCTGACCCCCTCGCCTTCGAGTGGCGTCACAACGAGTTGGTATCTTTCGCATCCGCTCGACGCGCTGGCGGTCTGGAAGGGCGGGCTGGGAATCCCCGGCGCGGTCATCGGCGGGTTGATCGCGTTGTATTTCTATTCCCGCAGGACCGGCGTCAACTTTGCCGAGTGGACCGACATCGCTTCGCCGAGCCTGGCGCTGGGACAGGCGATCGGTCGCTGGGGGAACTTTGTCAACCAGGAACTCTACGGCGCGCCCACGAACCTCCCGTGGAAAATTTACATTGACCCCGCCCATCGTCTCGCGAATTACCAGAACGTGGAATACTATCATCCGTTGTTCCTGTACGAATCCCTGTGGAACCTGATGAATCTGTTCCTGCTGCTGTGGATTTCCCGCCGATTTGCCGGGTCCTTGAAAAACGGCGACATCTTCCTCACCTACCTGGTCGTCTACCCGCTCGGACGCTTCCTTTTGGACTTTTTGCGTCTCGACGCTTCGCTCGTCGGGGGAATCAACATCAATCAGACCGTCATGGCTGTTGTCGCGTTATGCGCGGGGGTGACGTTGTATTTGCGTCATCGTAAGGCTTAAATTCCCTGGTTAATGATAAGATGCGTGGGATGACCCTTGTCTTATTGACCATGAATCTGTCTATGCTATGCTCGAAACGAGAGAGTTAAAATGATCGAATGTGAAGACCTGAGCAAGAAATACAACGGGGATTTTTGGGCTGTGGAGGGAGTGTCGTTGACGGTCCGCCCCGGACAAATTCTGACTTTACTGGGACAGAACGGCGCCGGTAAGACGACGACTGTCCGCATGTTGACCGCGCTCCTCAGCCCGACGCGCGGCTGGGCGAGAGTCGCTGGATATGACGTGATGAAGAACTCGCATGAAACGCGCGCCAACGTCGGCGTGTTGACGGAACAGCACGGTCTGTACGTGCGTATGACCGGCGAGGAATATCTCGAGTTTTTCGGCAAGGTGTACGGCTTGGACCCCGGTAAACGCAGAAACCGCACTCAATACCTGCTCGAATACTTCGGACTGGCAGAAGCGGCGCGCCGGCGTTCCGGCGAATACTCGAAGGGCATGAAACAAAAACTGGCGCTGGCGCGCGCCCTGATCCACGACCCGTCCGTGTTGCTGCTCGATGAGCCGACCTCGGCGATGGATCCGGAATCCGCCCAGTTGGTGCGAAGCGAGATCGCGCGGCTGCGTTCCTCCCAGCGGACGATCATTATATGCACGCACAACCTTGCCGAGGCGGAGGCGCTGGCGGATACCATCGCGGTCATCTATCGCGGCCGGATCCTGTTGAACGGGTCGCTGGAGGAATTGAAGCGAAGGGTGTTGGGTCCCGTGGAATATGAGGCGAAGTTCTCCGAGCCCTTCGACGCGGGTGAGTTGGACCTGCCCGAGGGTGTGGAACTGGCTTATCGAAGCGGGACCAGTTTACGGTTCAGGGTCGAAGCGCCGCAGGTCGTCAACCCGAAGATCGTGCGCGCGTTGACCTCCCGCAACGCGCCGCTCGTTTCCTTCCAGGAAGTTTCGAGAAAATTGGAACAGGTGTATCTGAAGACCATGGCGGAAGCGCAGGGGGTGGCGTATGCGTCGTAATTGGGATGCGATCTGGCTGGTGGCGCGGCGCGAGTTCACGGATCAGTTTCGAGACTGGCGCATTGTCGTCCCGATGGCTTTGCTGGTTTCGGTGTTTCCGTTCATCGCGGACGACACCACGCGGCAGGCGGTCAATTTTATGAACCGTTTCGGCGGGGACTTGATCCTGGATAATTTGATCCCGTTTGCGATCCTGGTGATCGGATTCTTTCCGCTGTCGTTCACGCTGGTGGTCGCGCTGGAGGCGTTCGTGGGGGAAAAGGAACGCGGCACCATCGAACCGCTGCTTTCCTCCCCTTTGGATGACAAACAATTGTATCTCGGCAAACTGCTCGTGGGGATCGCCACGCCGCTGGTGTTCAGTTACCTGTCCATGGGCATCTACCTGATCCTGGTCTCGCGGCGGGACGTGCAGTTTCCAAGCCTCTACATGCTGACATTGATCTTTTTGCTGACCTTTGCCCACGCGGTTCTGATGGTCAGTTCGGCGATCGTGATCTCGGTGCAGGCGACGACGATCCGTTCTGCGAACCTGATGGCTTCGTTCGTCGTCGTCCCTGTGGCGTTCCTCCTGCAGGGCGAGACCATCCTGATCTTCTGGGGCAACGAGGACGTGTTGTGGTTCGCGATCGTCGCCGTGACGCTGCTCTCGGGTCTATTGGTGCGCCTCGGGCTTGCCCATTTCAAACGCGAGTACCTGCTGGGGCGCGAGATTGACACCCTGAATATCAGGAACGTTTACCGCGTCTTCCGCGACCGTTTTGTGGGCGGGGCAAAATCGTTCGCCGATTGGTATCGCGTGGAGATCCCCCTCACCCTGCGGCAATTGAAACTGCCCCTCGTGATCGTGGTCGTTTTGGGCGTGGTCGCCATCTTCTTCGCCTACGCCTGGGTGGTCGTCAACGTGCCAGCCTACATCGAGTTTTCGCCGGAGCGCGCGGAGGACTTCAAATCCTTCGTGGAGAACAACCTGGTCAATCTCGATCAATTGGGGAGCCAGCTGCCCGCGCCGCTGCTGTTCTTCTACAACGCACGGACGACAATCGTCTTCCTGTTGATGGGGCTGATCTCCTTCGGCACGCTCGGTCTGGCGTTGTATTTGTTCAACTTTGCGCTGGTAGGCGGGGTTTTGGGCGCGGCGCAACTGATCGGTTTTTCTCCGCTCCTTACCTTCCTGGTGGGGATATTGCCGCACGGATTGTTCGAATTGACGGCGGTCGTCCTTGCCACTGCGTCAATGTTGCGAGTGGGCGCTGTGCTGGTCTCGCCCAATACCGATAAAAGCATCGGCGAGACGCTTCTTCTTTCGATTGCCGACTGGTTCCGGGTCTTTATCGGCCTGGTCGTTCCATTGCTGGCGGTCGCGGCGGTGATCGAGATCTATCTTACCCCCGTGCTGATCAAAATGGCGTTCCCATTTCTATGATGGAGGGATACCGTCTTGGCAAAGGTCATCATCCTCGGGTCGTCCAACGCAGTGCCAACCCGTGATCACGAGAACACACACCTGGCGATCATTGGCGAGAAACGTTCCATCCTCGTGGATTGCGTCAGCAACCCGGTCGTCCGCCTGGAGGAAGCGGGGGTGGATTTCAACGAACTGACCGACATCATCATCACACATTTCCATCCCGATCACGTTTCCGGCGTCCCGCTTCTTCTCATGGGCATGTGGCTGATGGGCAGGACCAAGCCGATCAATATCTATGGGCTTCACTTCACCATGGATCGTCTCGAAGACCTGATGGGCTTCTACGGTTGGGCGGAGTGGCCCAATTTTTTTCCCGTCGCCTTTTACCGCCTGCCGGAAGCGGAGATGGCGTTTGTGTTGGACGATGACGAGTTCAAAATATCCTCCTCTCCCGTCCATCACATGGTCCCCACCATCGGCATCCGCGTCGAGGTCAAACAAACCAAAAAAGTGCTTGCCTATTCCTGCGATACGGAACCGTGCGAACAGACCGTCCGCCTGGCGGATGGGGCGGACATCCTCATCCACGAAGCGGGCGGCGCGACGTACGGACATTCCTCTGCGGAACAGGCGGGCGAGATCGCAGCCAGGGCGGAGGTGGCGACGCTTTATCTCATCCACTATCCGACGGGGCGTTTTGCAAAAGGCGACCTCGTCGCCGAAGCCGGAAAGGCGTTCCAGGGCGAAATCATCCTCGCAAGGGATTTTATGACCATAGACATATAAAAGCGACAGTCACCTTCGAGGTGACTGTCGCTTTTATGATCGGGATCACCAGCCGGAAATGTACGGTTCCCATTCCCGGCATTCGTTCAAATGCCTGCCGAAAATATACATGGCGCTGGCGGGCGGCTCCTTCGGCGGATGCAACAGGCGCATGTGCGACTCCTCCACCTTGCGCCCTCCCTTGCGGTGGTTGCAGAACGGACAGGCAGTCACCACGTTCGTCCAAACGTGCATACCCCCCATGTGACGCGGGATCACGTGATCCACCGTCATGCCCCCGTCGCGCTTTCCGCAATACTGGCAGGTATAATTGTCGCGGCGAAACACCTCGCGCCGCGTCAACTTGACGCGGGGTCTCGGGCGGTGAACCTGCATCTCCAGCCGGATGATCGAGGGGCGCGGGATCAATTGCGATACGGTTTTGATGTGACCGCGTCCGTTCATCACCATGTCGGCTTTGCCCGCCAGCAGCAGTCCAACCGCACGGCGCGTGGTACAGATATTGATCGGTTCGAAATTGGCGTTAAGCACCAGCACTGGTTCGTGCATTCTGCCTCTGCAACAGGCACGATTATATGCCAGTTAACATATTTCGTAAAACCCACTTTTGGGAACGCCGCCAACCTGTCACTCGGAGTGAACGATGAACGTTTTGATCGCGGGCGGCTCCGGTTTTCTCGGTTCCGCCCTCACGAACTCCCTCGAACGGGACGGACACACTGTTTTCATCCTGACCCGCCGAAAACCGGCAACGCCCAATCACATTCAATGGGACGGCAGGACGACGAACGGATGGAGCAGCCGCGTCGCTGAAATGGACGCGGTCGTCAACCTGACGGGACACGGACTCGAACACTGGCCCTGGACGAAACGACAGAAGCGGAAATTCCTCGACTCCCGCGTCCAGCCCGGACTTGCGCTTGCCTCCGCCATAAAGGACTCTGCGCGCCGCCCGCGCGTTTTCCTGCAAACCTCCGGCATCAACCGTTACGGCTTGCGAAACCAGATCATTGCGGACGAATCCGCGCCCCCCGCGAACGACTTCCTCGCCCAACTCACCGTGACGTGGGAGGACGCGACGAAATCCATCGAAGACCTTGGCGTGCGGCGCGTCGTCACGCGCAATGCGGTTGTGATTGCGAAGCGCGGCGGATTGTTCCCGCTCATGGCGCTGCCCGTGCGATTGTTCTTCGGGGGCAGGTTCGGCGATGGGGAACAAGCCATGCCCTGGATCCACATTTCCGATTACGTCGGCGCGATGCGCTTCCTGCTCGAAAACGGAAACGCGCGCGGTCCCTTCAACCTGATCGCGCCCAGCCCCACTTCCAACGCCGATTTCATGCGAACCCTGGCGCGGGAATCGAAACGACCCTATTGGTTCCATCTTCCCGCATTCCTGTTGAGGATGCCTCTCGGCGAAATGAGCGTCCTGCTCACCGAAGGCAATTACTCCCAGCCCAAACGCCTGCTCGAGCTCGGGTACAAGTTCCAGTTTCCAACCATCGAAGATGCGGCAAGAGAGATATTCGAATGATATGGAATCCGCCGGCAATCTGGCGGCTTTTAGGAGACCCATGAAAAAGATATTCGTCCTGCTTGTTCTTATTCTTTCCGCGTGCAACCTGCCGTCCGCGCCAAATGTGGAACCGGCGCTGCCCACCGCGTACATTGACCCATCCTATCCCACCGTCGAAGCCGCCCCCGCCTCCGCGGTTCAAGCCGCCAACGGGATCGAGGCGCGCGTGAACCGCGCCTGGCGCGACGGCAAGGAAGTTCACGTCGAAGTGTGTTACACCCTCCTGGATACGTCCGACTGGTCCGTGTGGAGCGCCAGCCTGCAATATGCGGGCGGGGCGGCGGTTGATTTCGGTTCGACCATGCTGAGTTTGCAGGAGGCGGCGGAAGGTCAATCGGGCTTGAGGTGCGACGACCTGTCGTTCTTCAACATCCCGCCCGACGCGGACCTGTCCAACGCCGTCATCACGATTGACGCCATCGCCGCGCCGCCGCGCGCCGAGGAATATTGCTCGATCTACATGCCCAAGATCCAGCAGACGCTCAATGAGCGCGGAATCGCCATCCAACTGGCGTGTGTGGATTCGGGCGGGGTGCAGGTCATGCAGATCGTGAGCAAACCAGACACAATGTCCCAGGAGGAGGCGGAACAGATCGTCTACAGCGACGAGTTCTACACGGTCAAAGGTCCGTGGTCTTTCGCCGTCAATCTGGGTCAGTAGGGCAAATCGGCAATTTGTCCTACGGTTGCCGATGTTGTTGTCCGCAGGACCGCTTCGCGTGTATAATGGGCGCATGTGGATTTTCAAAACTGCGAACGAATATTATTATTACGCCCATCCGTGAGAGATTGCGATGTGTGTGATGACGCGCCCACAGATCGCGGGCGCGTTTTTGTTTGTGGAGTCGTAATGCGACACAAAGTCCCCGAAGAGGGTTCGTGTCGCCCGCTGGCTTGGCAAAGATATCGCGAGCAGCGAGATAAATCTCGCGTTAACTGGAGGCATAAGTGAATATCGAAGAACAAGTCGAACTATTGATGCAAGGCACCGAATACGGCGACGAGGAATTGAAAAAGGCGATGACGAACGAACTGCGCCAACGCCTGATGGACGCCGAAAAGGAGGGCAGGCACCTGCGCGTGTATTGCGGGTACGACCCCCGGACTTCCGACCTGCACCTGGGTCACACGATCACGATGCGCAAACTGCGCCAGTTCCAGGATTTGGGTCATGATGTGACCTTCCTCATTGGAACAGGAACAAGCATGGTCGGGGACCCATCCGACCAGGATCGGCTTCGGGCTGTGTTGACCAAGGAACAGACCGAGCATAATGCGCGGACTTACGCCGAACAGGCTTATCACGTTCTCGACCGTCAAAAAACAAAGGTTCGCTTCAATCACGAATGGCTGCTCGATCTGAAACTGGCTGATCTTATTAAACTTGGTTCGGGATTTACCATCCAGCAATTTGTCGCGCGCGAGAACTTCAAATTGCGGTGGGACAAGGGCGAGCCGGTTTACCTGCACGAAACTTTTTACGCGCTCATGCAGGGATATGACGCGGTCGCCTTGAACGCGGACGTGCAGGTGGGCGGCAGCGATCAGTTGTTCAACATCTTAACCGCCGGGCGCAAGTTGCAGGAAATGTTCGGTCAGCGTCCGCAGGTCGGCATTTTGCTTGCCATTTTGCCCGGCACGGATGGCGTCATTCGCATGTCCAAGTCGCTGGGCAATCATATTCCGATACTGGCTGCCCCGGAAGATATGTACGGCAAGGTTATGAGCCTGCCCGACCATGTCATGCCCATTTACTTCAAGCTGGTTACGCGTTACACGCCGGAGCAGGTTAGATCTGTGGAGAACGCGCTGGCAAATCAAACGCGTCACCCGCGTGATGTAAAGATGGAGTTGGCGCGTGAAATCGTCAGCATCTTTCACGGAGAAGCCAACGCGGTCAAAGCCGAGGAACATTTCAAACGCGTCTTCCAGGAACGGGAAGCGCCCATGGAAATGCCCGAACATGCCCTGAAAAAGGGAGAAACCGTGCTGGACGTGATCCTTGCTTCCAGAATGGCTTCGAGCAGGAGCGAAGCGCGCCGCCTCATAGACCAGAAGGGCGTGCGGCTCGACGGTGAAGCGCTGGAACGCGGGGATGTCCCTTTCCCGCATCCGGGCGTGTTGCAGGTTGGCAAGCGGAAGTTCCTGAGGGTCAAGTAACCCACCTTGCGGTTTTCCCGTACTGCAACACCGCAGGGCGTGTTGCAGTACGGGGCGGGATAAACCTTGTGGTACTGTAAATTCGGGGACGTTCTTTTGGGATGGCGGCGCGGGATGCCGCTATCCCTTTTTGATTATTTCGTTTTCCTCGAGCATCCTCATAAAAGCGTTGACGATTTTCGGATCGAGAATAACGCCTGAGATCTCCTTTAGGTATGCGATCACCTTGTCCTCGCGCCACGCTTTCCGGTAGGGGCGGTCCGAGAGCAGGGCGTCCCAAATATCCACCACGGAAAAGATGCGCGCCGCAAGCGGGATCTGCTCGCCCTTCAAGCCGCGCGGATAACCGCTCCCATCCCAATGCTCGTGATGGCAATAGGGGATATCGAGCGCCGGGCGCAGGTAGGGGATGGGGGAGAGCAGGTCGAAGGCGTATTGCGGATGTTTGCGCATCTCGACCCATTCCTGTTCGGTGAGAGGACCCGTCTTCCTCAAGATATGATCCGGCACGCCCATCTTGCCGATGTCGTGCAGCAGCACGCCGCGATAGATGTTGACCATTTCGTCGTCGCTGACGTTCATGTAGCGCGCAAGTTGCATCGTCAGTTGGGTCACGCGGCGGGTGTGGCCCTCGGTTTCGCGGTCGCGTATTTCGAGCGCGCGCGCCCAGCCTTCCAGCGTGGTATCGTATGCCTGCCTGATCTCCTGGTTGGAACGCTGCAGGTTATCGAACAACTGCGTGTTGTCAATCGCAATGGCGGCTTGTCCCGTCAGCGTTTGCATGAACTGCATCCATTCGTCGTTGGTCGAGAGCGGGGAGCGGGTGAAAATCTCGAACACGCCCTTGATCTGACCTTTTACGATCAACGGAACGCCAATGTACGAGACGAAACCCTCGCGCGCCAGCAACGGATCGCGCGCCACCTCGCTCGACTTTTGCAGATCGGGGACCTGCCCGGTTCTTCCCTTCAGGACGACCTGCCCAGCCAGCCCCTCGCCGATCCTCATCATTGGGCGGGTGGGGGAGGCGGAACGGAAACCGGCGCTGCACAGGTACGTCAGGCTTTGGAGCTCCGGGTGATAAAGCAAAATGTCCACTGCATCCACTTTGAGATGTCTCAGCGTATGATCCATCAGGATATTGAGAGTCACGCGCAGGTCGGTGGATGAGGCGATGGCGGAGTCGATGTCGCGCAGGGTGGTCAATTTGCGGACCTGTTCCTGGCTTTGGTCGAAAAGGTCCGCGCGATGGATCGCGTTGCCCGCGATCTCGGCAAGCGTTTCCAGGAGGCTGATGTGATCCTCCACGCGCCGGCTCGATTCGATTTGCACGATCAGCACCCCCAAGGTCCCATCGGTGGATTTGATGGGAATGCCCGCGCCGCCGTATCCATCCAGGATCACGTCCCGGTTGCCTTTGTAAAGGAGAGGGTCGTTCTTCATGTCGGCGGAAATGTGATGCCTGCCCGTGTTGAGAACGTGTCCCACGATCCCCTCGTTCGGCTTGAGACGCGGGTTCCTGACCTTTTTAGCGACGCCTCTCGCCGCGCGCTGGACGATCATGTTGATGGAGGTGTCCAGGATCCAGACCGATCCGTGATCGGCGTCGAGCAGGTCGAGCGTTTCGTTGAGGAGGATGTTGCACATGTCCGTCTGCGATTGGGTCTCGCGCAGGGAAGAGGACAGGCGGTTGATGGTTTCCACCTCCCTGAGGCGGCGCTGCGCTTCGTCGTAAAGGCGGGCATTCTTGATGGCGGTTGCGGCTTGCTGGGCGAGGCTGTTCAGAAAATCGAGGTCGGAGGGTTTGAATTCATTTTCGACGCCGCTGCGCCACACGACCACCAATCCCGTCAATTGATCCTTTTCGAGGACCGGCACGCTCATAAGGTGTTCGTGGGGATCCACCTCCGTTCCTTTGATGATGACGGAGCGCGGGTCGTTGAAAGCGTCGTTGACGGTCTCGCCCGCCTTGTTCGACGCAATGTTTCCGAGAATGCCCCTTCCCATCTCGAGCGGATCGTTCATGATCTCCGCGGCGTCCTTTCCCTGCGCCGCAATCGCCCTGAGGAGGGAACGCGCCGGGTCGAGCAGGTAGACGGCGCTGCTTTCGCCGTTCAACAGTTCCATGGCGTAGGTTGCGATCCTGTTGAGAACGACGTCCAATTGGAGCGTGGCGGAAATATCCCGCCCGACCTCCGCAATGGCGGCGGATTCCTGGGCGCGGCGGACGGTCTCCTTGAACAGGTTCGACGACTCGATCGCAACCGATACCTGGTTCGCGATGCTGGTCAAAAAGCTCAATTCCACGCCGGTGAACACGCCGTTGGTCCGCAATCTCCAGGCGTTGATCGCGCCGATGCGCCGCCCGCGCAGGATCAACGGGGAGGACATCATGGTTTCGCGTTCGGCGTCGCTTTCCGGCGTGCCGAGGACGCGTTTCCTCCTCCGGTCGCTGGCGACGAGTTCTATGATTTCGGGCTTGCCTGTGGCAACCACGCTGCCGGTGATGCCTTCGCCGACCTTCAGGGTTTGGGCGAGCAGTTCCTGCCTGTGTATTCCCTGGGCTGTGATGACCTTGAGCGTGTGGTTGTCGTCGTGGAGCAGGTAGATCGCGACGTGGTTTGCATGGAGGAGTTCGAGGGCGCGCTGGGTGATCTTGTCGAGGACGGGTATGATGTCCTGTGTCGTGGCGATCTCGTTGGCGATGTCCACGAGCGTTTCGATGATCTGTGTGCGGCGCCTTTCCTCCTGAAAGAGGCGCGCATTCGCGATGGCCGTCGCGGCATGGGTGGCGAGCATTTCGAGCAGGCGCTGCTCTTCGCCCTGATACGAATTGGGCTCGTAGGATTGCGCCGAGATCATGCCGATGGTCTTGTCCCCGACCCGCATGGGAACAGCCGCCACAGAATTCACGCGCATCGTCGAGCCGAAATGAGGGAAGCCCGCCGCCTCGATCTCCTGTTCATTTCTCAGGATGACGCTCCGGCCCTCGGTGACGACCGCGCCGGATAGCCCCTCGCGGGCGGGCCTGTTTTCGGGATGGTATCTCACCCCGTTTTCCATCACGTACACGAAAACGTTTTCGTCGGCGGCTTCGTTCTTCAGCGCCACCGTGAACACGTTGCAGGGCATGAGTTTTTCGGCGGCTTCATGTATGGATCGGTAGATCTGCTCCGGGTCCTGGGTGAAGCGGACGATATCCTGGCTGATGCGGTGCAGGACGGCGCGGCGTTCCGAGGCTCTCAGGGCTTCCTGGTAGAGTCTCGCGTTTCCGATGGCGATGGCTGCCTGGTTTGCAATGGTGAAGGCAAATTCGGCGTCCTCCCGGCTGTAACGGCCGCGTTGGCGGCTGTCCAGCGTAGCCAGCCCGATGGCGTCCCCTTTGTAAACCAGGGGGATTGCCATGAAGGAATTGATATCCTCCACGCCCGCGAAAAACCTGTAATTGGGGTCCTGGTGCGTATCGTTGACCCAGACGGGTTGTAAGGTGTTCAACGCCCGTTGTTTGAGGGGCGAATCCTCCAGCCGGAGCGTTTGACCCATCATCAGAACGTCCGATTTGAATCCCTGCGTGGCTGTGATGCGAAGCCTGCCGTTTTCGAGCAATTGGATGGTTCCCGAATCGCTGGGGATCAGGTTGATCATGTGCTGGAGGATGGTTTGCATGACCGCATCCAGTTCGAGCGTGGAGGTGGTGACGCGCATCAGTTCGAGCATGGTTTCTTCGCGCTTGCGTTGTTTCCTCTCCGCGTCGAACAGGATCGCGTTCTGGATCGCAACGGCGGCGGAATGAGCAAAGGTCTGCACCAGCGTTGCATCGCGTTCGGTAAAGAAGTTGACACGGTGGCTGTCGAGGTTGATGAACCCGACGACCTTGTCCTGTGTGATCATGGGGACGCCCATCCAGCCGCGGATCTTTTCGGCGCCTCCCCATTTTTCGAAGCGGGGGTCCGCCTGAGCGTCCGGCATGATAAGCGTCTGGCGCGTCTCGACCAATTCCGCCCATCTGGCAGTATTTTTGACGATCCTGCCGACGACCTTCTCCCCTTCGGGGAAGCCCTTTGCCGCGACGATCTCCATTTCTCCTTCGTTCTTCTCGAGGAAGATGGAGGCGCTGTCGTAGGGCACGATCTTCCGAAGCGAGACCAGAATCTGTTCGAGCAGGGATTCGATCTCGATGTGGGCGCTCAGGGACGCGGTCGCCTCCCGCAGGGTCTCCGCCTCTTCGCGTCGCAGGCGTTCGGTTTCATACAGGCGCACGTTTTCCAGCGCCGCTCCCAGCGTGCCAGCCACCGTGACGAGAAACTGTTCGTCCTCCTCGTCGAAAGCCTCCGCTTTTCTGCTCTCGACGTTGAAAACGCCGATGATCCTTTTGTTGACGTATATCGGTACGCACAACTCGGAGCGGATGCCCGAGGCGATTTCCAAGTAGGCCGGTTCCCTGCCGACGTCTCCAAGCCGCTGGGGTCTTCCAAGCGACACACACTTTCCCGTAACGCCTTGCGCGATCGGGACGCCATCCTTCCAGTATCCAACGTTGGCGCCGAGATAGGACGGATGCGGTTTTAGTGTGCTGCCTCGCTCTTCGAGCAAAAGCACGCCGCAGACCTCGTGGTAGATCTGTGAAGTAATCCTTACGATCTTTGCGATGACCTCGTCTTCAGAGCCGCCTTCCGTTCCCGCGACGGAGACGGCGTGCAATACGGTCAATTCCTTGACCTGCCGCGCCAGCGCCTCCTCCGTCCGCTTGCGGTTGGTGAGATCGGTAATGACCGCGATCGTGCCGATGATCTTCCCATCCTGTGCGCGCGGAACCGCTGTGATCGTGACCGGAACCTCCCGCCCGTCCTTGTGGATCAGCCTCGATTCGTAGGTGGATGAGATCCCAGTCTCGCGCTTGGCGCGTTCCTCCTTCAGGGCGGCTCGATCCGCCGGCGCCGTAAAATCAAGCGGGGTCTTTCCGATCATTTCCTCTGCGGCGTACCCCAGCATCCCGGCGTACGCCGGGTTGACGTATTCGAACCTTCCGTTTTGGTCGGAGACAGTTAGTCCCTGCCCCATGTTGTTGAGAATCTGCAGGGCAAAATCCCGCTGCGACTGTATCGCTTTTTGCGCGTTCTTCTGTTCGGTCACGTCGTAGAACATTGCCAGCACGCAGGCGGTTCCGCCCAGTTCGACCCGTTCGTAATAGGCGAGCGTATCCCTGGGTCCGTTCGGCACGTTCTTGTATTGGATCTCGACCTCTTTGAGCGAACCCTGCTCCTTCAAACGCCGGACGAAATTTTCCCGCTCGCTCTTCTGGTCCCAAAACCCCAATTCCAGCGACGTATGCCCGATCAACCCGCCAAGAGACATGCCGGTCAGGTTCAGGAACGCAAGGTTGGCGTCAATAAAACGCCCCTCCTCGAGCGTTACGACGCAGGTGGCGATGGGTGAAGCGTGAAAGACGCGCCGGAATCTTTCCTCGCTTTCCTGGATGGCGGCTTGGGCTTCGAGTTTTGCCGCCTGTTCGCGCGCCAGGTTGTTCTGCGCCACCGCGTTCGTGACGACAAAAGGGAGGCGGTGCAGATAATCGCTTTGCTTGACGAGATAATCCGCCGCGCCCGCCTTGAGCGCGGCGACCGCCGCCTGTTCGTCCCCCTGCCCGGTGACAAGCACGACTGCGGGAGGCATCGGTCTTTCGCGGATCCTCTTCAAAAGGTCCAAGCCCGAACCGTCCGGCAGGCGCAGGTCGGACAGCACAATGTCAATGTCCGTCTCTTTCTCGAGGACCTCCAGCGCGGCTCGAAACGAATCGGAATGGAGCAGGACAAAACGCTCCTTGAGGTTATCCTCAAGGGTGCGCTGTGTCAGTTCCACGTGGGTTGCATCGTCTTCAACGTACAAAATTTTCATTGCAGATCAAATCCTAACGTTGGTAATACGAATCTCCTCCATGCTGCGTTGCCATAGGAGGACATTATATAACAAAGTCGCGCAACCTCGAATGGGAAGTCGCCGAACGAACCGTCCCGGAAAAAACAAAAAACGCCGCGAGGCGTTAATCGTCAATTCCAAACCGTCAATCGTAAATTGATAAGAGGCGTCGAGGGGATTCGAACCCCTGAATGAGGGTTTTGCAGACCCTTGCCTTACCACTTGGCCACGACGCCGTTTATAAAAGAACTGAGCGGGCGATGGGATTCGAACCCACGACCTTCTCCTTGGCAAGGAGACGTACTACCACTGTACTACGCCCGCATTCGGCAACCAACCACCGAGAGTGCCGAGACACAGAATCGAACTGTGGACACCGCGATTTTCAGTCGCGTGCTCTACCAACTGAGCTATCTCGGCGATATTCTGTTGTTAAGCGTGTGGGATTTTACTTGGTGACATGGGGATTGTCAAGCAAGGTTGTTCGTGTCATTGCGAGCGTACGTTGCGAAGCAATCCCCTCGCTCCCTGATGAGATTGCTTCGATGAGGAGAACACACTCTCACAATGACATCCGCCTCTCTCTTGACCTGAACCTGCTTCGCCACTACAATCCCTGTCCTATGTTTGAAAATCTGACCTCCCGACTCAACCAGGTCTTCGACCAGCTCCGACGCCGCGGCAAACTCTCCGAAGCGGATGTGGACGCGGCGATGCGCGAAGTGCGCCTCGCACTGCTCGAAGCGGACGTGCATTTCAGCGTTGTCAAAACCTTCATTGCGCGCGTGCGAGAACGCGCCGTCGGCGCGGAAGTGTCAAAGGCGCTGGCACCGGGTCAGCAGGTCATCAAGATCGTCAATGAAGAATTGATTCAATTGTTGGGGGAACCTGCCCCGTTGAATCTAACCGGTCCCAAGCCGCGCGTCATTATGATGGTCGGATTGCAAGGTTCGGGTAAAACGACCGGCGCGGGGAAATTAGCGAAGATGCTGCGCTCGAAAGGAGAGCGCGTGATGCTCGTCGCGGGCGATCCATATCGTCCCGCCGCAGTGACCCAGTTGCAGCAACTCGGCGAGCGGATTGACGTTCCGGTCGAGGCGGATTTGAATCTCAAGCCGCCGGAACTTGTGAAGCGCGCATTCGAGAAGGCGGAAAAGGGCGGGTACGGAGTCGTGATCGTGGACACAGCCGGTCGGTCGCAGTTGGACGCGCAGTTGATGGACGAGTTGAAAGCCATCGTGGCGAAGGTCCCGCCGGTGGAGATCCTGCTCGTGGTTGATTCCATGATCGGTCAGGAGGCGTTGAACATCGCACAAGGCTTTCGTGACAACGTATCCATCACAGGCTTGATGATGACCAAAATGGACGGCGACTCGCGCGGCGGCGCGGCGATCTCGATCCGTTCGGTGACGGGCGTGCCGATCAAGTTCATCGGCACGGGCGAAAAATTGGATGCGCTCGAAACGTATGACCCGGGGCGGCTGTCATCGCGCATCTTGGGCATGGGTGACATGATCGGATTGATCGAAAAAGCCGAAGCCGCCTTCGATCAGGAAGTCGCGCAGAAATCTGCCGAGCGCATGATGAAGGGACAGTTCACGCTCGAAGACTGGCTCGAGCAGATGAAGCAGATGAAGAAGATGGGACCGCTGGCACAGATCATGGACATGCTGCCCGGGCAGTTGGGGCAAGCCGCGCGTCAGGTTGACCCGAAGGACATTGACAAGAATTTCAAACAAACTGAAGCCATCATTAATTCGATGACTGTGAAGGAACGCCGTAATCCCGATATTTTGAACGCCTCACGCCGAAGACGCATCGCCGCTGGTTCCGGCATGGAAGTGCAGGACGTGAACCGCCTGATCAAACAATTCCGCGAAGCGCAGAAGATGATGAAGATGTTCCAGAAAACGGGAGGAAAAGGGTTGGGGAAATTATTTGGTGGGTAAATGACGAGGGTATAATTTGGAAATGAAATTTATCTTTCAATGGGATGACAACAAAGCCCGGATCAACTTGGCGAAGCATAAGGTAAGTTTTGAAGAAGGCAAGACAATATTCTATGACCCATTCATTCTTACTTTTCGTGACGAATTCCATTCAGAGAAAGAAGACCGCCTGATAAGTATTGGCATGTCCGTCAATGAGAGGCTCCTGCTTGTTGTCCATTTGGAAAGAGAAGATACGTCCGAAGGCGTGTTCATCCGAATCGTCAGTTGTCGTAAAGCGACTGCATCCGAAAGAAGATTATATGAAGAAAACGAATAAGCCCCAACCTCCTGATGACGACATGCTCCCTGAATATGATTTCAAAGGAAAAAAAGGTATGCGTGGCAAGTATTACGCGGGACAAGATCAGACCCACGAGGTTCATATTTACCACGCGGATGGTACGGTTACGAAGCAGCATTTTAGTTCCGTCCAAAAAGTGATCCTGCTCGATGCCGACGTTGCGGCGCATTTCCCCGACTCTGAAAGCGTGAACCACACTCTACGCACACTGATTGCGCTTGTCCCTGAGAAACAGATCGGCGAGAAGAAAGCCAAATACCAAGCCGCCGATCGAGTTGTGTTACCTGCGAAGCGCAGAAGATGATGAAGATGTTCCAGAAAACGGGAGGAAAAGGGTTGGGGAAGTTGTTTGGGTAGAAACTCTGGTAAAATAGCGCCTGCGCTTTCAGCCCGCATGTGTCCTTTCACACACCCCTCTATGCCTGCCTGGAACGCAAATCAATGTTGTGTAGTTGGCGCTCTCTTGCGCCAACGGAGACGTTGGAGAACGTCCCCTACGCGTTAATATATAAGGAGATAAAGAAAGATGGTTCGTTTACGTTTACGTCGCATTGGTTTGAAGGGGCAGCCCACCTACCGCGTCGTCGCCGCGGACAGCGAGTCCCCTCGCGACGGTCGCTTTTTGGAGATCCTGGGCTTCTACAATCCCCGCACCCAACCGGCGACAATCCGTTTGAAGGAAGATCGCGTATTCCACTGGATGAAGAACGGCGCGCTGCCAACCGAATCCGTTGGACAGGTTTTCAAAGCCGCTGGCACTTTGGATCGCTGGGAACGCTTCAAGAAGGGCGAGGCGGTCGAAACGCTCGTGAAGGAAGCGGAAGCAGCCGAAGCCGCGCGCGGCGCATCGAGCAAGACGAGCAAATAACATCATGTCATTGCGAGGGCTGGTGGTCGGGTAGCGTTAGCGTATCGAGACCACCGCTCTCGCAATGACATAAGGCATTGTTATGAAGGACCTCATCGAATACATCGCAAAGTCGCTGGTGGATCATCCCGAAGAAGTGCGCGTGACCGAATCGGGAGGCGGGTCGCACGTGCGTATCGAGTTGAGCGTGGCAAAGGACGACATGGGACGCGTCATCGGCAAGGGCGGCAAGGTCGCCAACTCCATCCGCGCGTTGTTGCGGGTGGCGGCTGAAAAGGAAGGCAAGCAAGCCACGCTCGATGTGGTCGAGCCGGACTAATGGCAGACAGGAAGGACACAGGCTCGCCAACAGGCGAGCCTCTTTATTTGAGTGTCGGATTTTTGCGGCGACCGCATGGCGTGAAGGGCGAGATCGTCATGGACGTGCATACCGACTTCCCCGAACGCATGAAGAGCGGGCGAAAACTTTTCATCGGCGAGGAGCGCCAGCCCGTCACCCTGACCAGCGTACGCCCGCATCAATCGGGATTGCTCGTAAAATTCGAGGGCATCGAAACGCCCGAACAGGCGGGAAAGTTTCGCAATCAATGGGTCTATGTGAAAAAGTCGGACCTCCCGCCGTTATCCGAAGGTCAACTGTATCAATTCGAATTGCTGGGATTTCGCGTCGTGGACGAGGACGGCAATCCGCTTGGCGAACTGGTCGAGATTCTGGAAACGGGCGCGAACGACGTGTACGTGGTGCGGGATGACTCCGGCAGGGAGATTCTCCTCCCCAACATTCCCTCGGTCATTCTGGACCTCGAGCCTGCTTCGCGGACGATGCGCGTTCACCTGCTCGAGGGACTGTAGGACAAAATGTCATTTTGTCCCACGATAATTGATTTATGGACGACAGGAAATTCTGGGTCGGTTTCAACTTGATCAAAGGCATCGGCGCGGTACGGATGCAGGGACTGGTCGCGTACTTCGGCGATTTGGAGTCCGCGTGGGGGGCGTCCCCGGCCGATTTGGCTGAAGCAGGACTCGGGTCGAAAGTGATCGAGCGCGTCGTCCAGGCGCGTGAAAGCGTGGACCTCGATAAAGTCTGGGGGAAGATCGAAACGCAGGGCATCAAAATCCTGACGTGGCAGGATGAGGCGTATCCGCAGCGCTTGAAGGAAATAGATCAACCGCCTCCCGTGTTATACATCCGCGGCGATTATCTGCCCGATGATTTGTTTGCCGTTGCCATTGTTGGCACGCGGCGGATCACTCCTTATGGAAGACAGATCACCGAGGAATTATCGTCCTTCCTTGCCGCGAACGGCTTGACCGTGATCAGCGGTCTCGCGCGCGGTGTGGACGCGGTCGCGCATCAAGCCGCGTTGAGGGCGGGCGGTCGTACGATTGCCGTGCTGGGGTCGGGCGTGGATAAGATCTATCCGCCCGAACATCGCGCGTTGGCGGAGCAAATGATGGAGCGCGGCGCGGTCGTCAGCGATTACGCTCCAGGTACGCCGCCGGAGGCGTCGAACTTTCCGCCGCGCAATCGTATCATTTCGGGTTTGTCGTTGGCGGTCGTGGTGGTGGAAGCGGGCGAGACCAGCGGCGCGTTGATCACCGCCGAGTTCGCCGCCGAGCAGGGACGCGAGGTCTTTGCCGTGCCTGGTAGTATACTTGCGCCTCAAAGCAAAGGAACGAACAAGTTGATCCAGAAGGGAGCGCTCCCGCTGTTGAGCGTCAACGACTTGATGCAGGCGCTGGATATTACGCGCGTGGGCGAACAGAAAGCCGCCCGTAAGATCATGCCCTCCGATGCGGTCGAAGCGAAACTGCTGACCGTTTTGACGAATGAACCCATGCAGATTGACGAAATCCGCAATCAGGCTGAATTGCCGATCGAAAAAGTCTCCGCCGCGCTGGCGCTCATGGAATTGAAGGGCATGGTGCGCCAGGTTGGCGGGATGAATTACGTCGCGGTGCGCGAGGCGCAATCGGAATATCGGGTGGAAAAGTAGACAGGTAAACAAGTAAACACGTATACATGTCAGGAATTCACTTGTGTACGTGTGTACCTGTATACGTGTGTACTTGCATGCTCCCACACATCAATCGGAATGAGACGCTTATGACCCAACATACATACGCTGTCATCATGGCTGGAGGCGAAGGGACCCGCCTGTGGCCCGTATCGAGAAGGGAACGTCCCAAACAACTGCTGCCATTGCTTGGAAAGGAGACGCTTTTCCAAAGCACGGTATCGCGGCTCGAGGCGTTGTTTCCGCCTGAAAGGATTCTGGTTGTCACGGTTGCCGAGCAGGCGCGCGTGATGCGCGAGCAGGCTCCTGCCATCCCCGAAGAGAACTATTTGATCGAGCCTGCCCCGCGCGGCACCGCATCTGTGGTAGGATTGGCGGCTGCCGTGTTGCGAAAGCGCGATCCGCAAGCCGTCATGGCGATACAGACCGCCGATCATCATATTCGCAACAGGGATCTGTTTCAGTATCTTATCCGTACGGCGTTCGAGGTTGCCGAAAAGAATTTTCTTGTGACGCTTGGAATTACGCCCACATTTCCATCCACCGGATACGGATATATTCAACAAGGCGAGCCGCTCGACGGAGATTACAAATACCCGGTATACAAGGTCAGGCGCTTCAAGGAAAAGCCCGATGAAGCCGCCGCCCAGCAGTTGTTGCGGAGCGGCGATCATTCGTGGAACAGCGGCATGTTCGTCTGGCGCGCGGATATGATCCTTGCGGAAATCGCAAAACAGATGCCGGAGTTGTATCGCGCCGTTGATGCGATCGCCTCCGCGTGGGATACGCCAGCGCGGGACGAGGCGATGCGGTCCAGGTGGAGCGATTTGAAAAGCCAGTCCATTGACTTTGGCGTGATGGAGAAGGCGGAGCGCGTTGCCGTCCTGCCTGCCGGGGGCTTGGGATGGAGCGACGTCGGTTCGTGGGACTCGCTGTTCGAGGTGCTCCTGCCGGATATGAACGGGAATGTGTCCGTGAATTCGCAGCACCTGCCCCTGGACACGCACAACACGCTCGTCTATGGTATGAACGACCAGAGGCTGATCGTAACCATCGGCATGGACGACGTCGTCGTTGTGGATGCGGGCGACGTGCTGCTGGTTTGCAAAACGGATCAATCGCAAAAAGTGAAGAACGTCGTGGAACATTTGAAGAGGCATAACCAGGAGAAATATTTGTAAAGCCCTCACCCGTCCTTCGGACACCCTCTCCCATCGGGAGAGGGGCTGGGGTGAGGGAGGAGAATCAATGGAAGCATATTGTATGAAATGCAGGACCAAACGTGAGATGAAGGACCCTGTGGCAAATTTCAACGCCAAAGGGTCTCCCGTCACGATTGGCGTTTGCCCGGTCTGTGGAACGAAACTTTATAAGATGGGTCGCACCGACGCGCACGCGGGTTTGACGCCGCCGCCGAAGCCCGAGAAAACGGAAAAGGTCGAGAAGCGCAACGGCAAACTGGTGATCGTCGAATCGCCCGCCAAGGCGAGGACCGTCGGGCGTTATCTCGGCAGGGGGTACACCGTCCGCGCCTCGGTTGGACACGTGCGCGACCTGTTGAAGTCGCAGTTGTCGGTGGACATCGAAAACAATTTCGCGCCGAAGTATCGCGTGCCGAACGAAAAGAAGGAAGTGGTCAAAGAGATCAAGAAACTCGCGCAAAAGGCGGAGGAGGTCTATCTCGCGACCGACCCCGACCGCGAGGGCGAATCCATCTCGTGGCATTTGATGGAGGCGGCGGAGATCGAGCCGGAGCGCGCCAAACGCGTGGTGTTCCACGAGATCACCGAACCGGCGATCAAGGATGCGTTTGGACGTCCGCGCCAGGTCAACATGGATTTGGTGGATGCCCAGCAGGCGCGTCGCATCCTGGACCGTCTGGTCGGCTACAGCATCAGCCCTTTGCTTTGGGAGAAGGTGCGCGGACGTCTCTCGGCGGGACGCGTTCAATCGGTGGCTCTCAGGCTCATCGTCGAGAGGGAACGGGAGATCGAGAATTTCGTCCCCGTGGAGTATTGGTCCATCCACGCGGAGTTCAAGCCGGAAGGGTTGAAGTCCACTTTCGTCGCCAAACTGGCAAAGGTGGATGCCGAAGATCCGCAACTGCCCGGCGAAGAGGCGGTCAAACAGATTCTGAACGACATGGAATCTGCCGCGTACTCGATCACAAAGGTCAAACGCGGCGAACGGAGGAGGAAGCCGCTGGCTCCGTTCACCACGTCAACCCTGCAGCAGGAAGCCGCCATTAAACTTGGCTTTACGGCAAAACGCACGATGGCGCTGGCGCAGGGATTGTACGAAGGGCAGGACGTGGGGAACGGCGGCACGACGGGTCTGATCACGTACATGCGCACCGATTCGACGAATGTCTCCGAACTGGCGCAGAAGGAAGCGCGGCAATTCATCCGGGGGAAATACGGCGCGGACTTTCTGCCCCCCGAACCGCCTCAATACAAAAAGCGTTCCGCCAACGCGCAGGAGGCGCACGAAGCCATCCGCCCGACCTCGGTCATGCGCACGCCGGAGCAACTCAAGCCGTTCCTCGAACCTGCGATGTTCAAACTCTATAATTTGATCTGGCAGCGTTTCCTCGCATCGCAGATGGAGGCGGCGGTCTATGACACGTTGCAGGTGGAAGTGACGGGCAAGTCCAACGATCACGAATATCTGTTGCGCGCCTCCCACTCGGTGGTGAAGTTCGCGGGCTTCCTGGTCGTTTACGAAGAGGCGAAAAGCGAGGACGTGAAAAGCGAAGACGAGGAAGAGGAGGACGTCAAAATTCCCGATGAGGTGGCGGAAGGTCAGAGGCAGGAACTTGTGCGCCTGATCCCCGAACAGCATTTCACGCAGCCCCCGCCTCGTTATTCGGAGGCGACGCTGGTCAAGGCATTGGAGGAGGACGGCATTGGACGCCCCTCCACCTACGCGCCGACGATCTCGACCATTCAGCAGCGCGGTTACGTGGTGCGCGAAGACAAGCGTCTCGTGCCGACCGAGATCGGGATGCAGGTCAACGACCTGATGGTTAAGTATTTCTCGGATATTGTGGATTACAAGTTCACGGCGCGCATGGAGGAGGACCTCGACATGATCGCCAACGGTCAAGCCGAATGGACCGAGGTGATCCACGAGTTCTATCATCCGTTCGCGGAGGATCTGAAAAAGGCGCAGGCGGAAATGCCCGTCACGAAGAGCGAGCCCGAGAAAATAGGACGCAGTTGTCCCGAAGACGGAGGCGAACTGGTCATCCGTTACGGGAGGTTTGGAAAGTTCATTTCGTGTTCGAACTTCCCGACCTGCCGCTATACCGAACCCTGGCTGGAGAAGATCGGCGTGACGTGTCCGAAGGACGGCGGGGACCTGGTCGAGAAGAAGACGCGCAAGGGACGCACCTTCTACGGTTGCGCCAATTATCCGAATTGCGACTTCACTTCCTGGAAGCGCCCGCTCCAGCAGCCCTGCCCGAAGTGCGGCGGTTTGCTGGTGTATTCCAACAAGCGCGAAGCCCAATGCACGAACTGCCAGGAGACCTTCCTGCTCGAAACGATCGTTCCCGAATCTGCGGAGTGATGGCTTTTCAACCGCGATCTTTCCGCCGTACTTTTTTGAAATCGGACGCGGATAAACGCTGACGCTTCCCGCGGTGAAAATCAATAAGAAATCCGCGTTGTCCGCGTCTTATAAAGAAAATGTGCGGTAATGAAACCGCGATCCAAAAAGCGGTACCTTTGACGGTTGTCTCGGAGGCGGGATGGTATATAATCTGGTTAACAACCCAAACAAAAGGAAAATGCCATGGAAGCAGTAATCGCGATCGTTAAGAACCTCCTCAAGAACTCCAGGGTGACGTTGATTTTGGGAGTGGCTCTGGGTTTGGCAATGGGCTTGATCGTCGCCTGGGGGATTTGGCCCGTGCAATGGACGGACGGCACGCCGGAAGTATTGCGGGCGGATTTGCAGGAAGACTATCTCCGCATGGCGGCGGAGACTTACGCCCGGACGAATAATCCCGACGAAGCGTTGCGCCGCTGGGACGACCTGGGAAGCGCGGCTGGCGACGCGTACATTCGCCTGCAAGCCGATCCCGGCTCGATGGATCCCGCCGTTCTGCAACACTATGGGGGCTTGATTCAATCGGTCAGGGGACCCATTGTCCCCTCTTCACAGCCGGCCGGCGATTCATCCCTGACCAGCATCGTGTTATATGCTTCCATTGCGGTTGTGGTGATCCTGCTCGGCGCGGGAGGCATGTATCTGTACCGCCTGCTCCGCAAAGGACCGCGCACTACGACCGCGGTCATGCAAGCCACGCAAGCCAGCCGCGAGGCGGAGAGGACGAACTTCGAGGAAATGGGTCTTGCCCCACCCATCACACAGACGATGACCACGTACGTCCTCGGCGACGACCTGTACGACGAATCGTTCAGCATTGACACCCCCGGCGGAGAGTTCCTCGGCGAATATGGCGTCGGCGTTTCAGAGACGATCGGGGTCGGCGAACCGAAAAAGGTCGCGGCGCTGGAGGTCTGGCTGTTCGACAAGAACGACATCAAGACGGCTACGAAGGTGTTGATGTCCGAACACGCCTATAACGACCCGAACATCCGCGCCCGGCTCGAACCCAAAGGCGACCTGCACGTGGTCAAACCCGGCGAACAGGTGCTGTTGGAGACGGAAACCCTGCAACTCCTCGCCACGGTCGTGGATTTGGAATATGGGGTGGGCGCCCTGCCCCCGAACAGTTACTTCGAACGCATCACCCTGGAACTCGCCATCTGGCCCCGTTCCGGGAATAATCAATCCTGACCCAAAAGAGACCGGCGACTCGCCGGTCTCTTTTTTTTCGCCGTTCCCTATGCAGTTCAACTTCATCGGGAACGAGGCGGCAAGCCGCCGGAATCCAACAACTACTCGATCTTCAATATCTTCAATTTCACCCTGCCGCCCGGCGTCTCCGCCTCGACGACATCCCCGACCTTGTGTCCCATCAGCGCGATCCCAAACGGCGATTCGTTCGAGATCTTGCCGTTGCGCGGATCGGCTTCCTTTGCCCCGACCACGTGAAAAGTTTCCGGGTCGAAGTCCTCCTCCCGGATGGTCACGCACGAACCGATCGTCACTTCGTCGCTGTGCGTCTTTTCGACGACGGTCGCGTTGCGCAGGATGGATTCGATCTCCATGATGCGCCCCTCCAGAAACGCCTGGTCTTCCTTGGCTTTGTGATAATCCGCGTTTTCGGAAAGGTCTCCCATCTGGATGGCGGAGCGCAGGCGTTTCGCCAGTTCGTCGCGCTTGGGTCCCGTCAATTCGGCTAATTCCGCCCTGAGTTTTGCTTCGCCTTCCGGCGTCAGGTATTGGGTTGGTTGTGCCATTCGATCAGCCTCCCGGATTACGTTTTTTCCAACGGGTCGAAGAGTTTCTGGTGTTCCTCGATGGCATAACGATCGGTCATGCCGGCGATGTAATCGCAGATCGTACGTTCGAGACCGCGCTTTTCGACGAACGGCTGGATGGCGCCCGGCAGCATGGACGGCTCCGCGCGGTAGGCGTTGAAGATGTCCGAAATCAGCCGCTCCGCCTTGACCTGCATCCTGACCACGCGAAAATGACGATAGAGGTTCTTGTAGAGGAAATCCTTCAATTCGCGGTTGCGGCGCTGCATCTCTTCGCTGTAGCCGATCACGTTATGCTTGAGTTTCTGGATGTCGAGCGGCGACTTGGCTTTGCTCTCCTTCAAGCGTTTGTCCGTCGCCTCCACCATGTCGGTGACCATGATGCCGACCAGCTGGCGGATCATGCGGTGGCGTTCGATCTCGCTCAGTTCGGGTCCGCGCCAGTTGTACGTCTCCTGGAGGATCTCCCACAGGGAAATGCCTTCCAGCATCTTTGGCGTGATCATGTTCGAGCGCAGACCGTCGTCGAGGTCGTGCGTGGTGTATGCCAGTTCGTCCGCCACGTTGGCGATCTGCGTTTCGAGGTTGCCGCGCAGTTCAGGGTTGAAGTCGCGCGCGTCCGAGATGTCGTATTCGGACTCGTGTTTGACGATCCCTTCGCGGACCTCCCAGGTTAGGTTCAAGCCCGGGAATTCCGGGTAGCGCTGCTCCAGTTCGGTGACGATGCGGAAGGATTGCTTGTTGTGGTCGAATCCGCCGAAGTCCTTCATCAGACGCGCAAGGACGACTTCGCCGGAGTGCCCGAAGGGGGAGTGACCGAGGTCGTGGGCGAGGCAGACGCTTTCGACCAGGTCCTCGTTGGCGCCCAGGGCGCGGGCAATGGTGCGTCCGATCTGGGCAACTTCCAGCGTATGTGTGAGGCGGGTGCGGAAGTAGTCGCCTTCGTAGTTGATGAAGACCTGTGTCTTGTATTCCAGCCTGCGGAAGGCGGTGGTGTGCAGGATGCGGTCGCGGTCGCGTTGATAGGAGGTGCGGTACTCCGGTTCGTTATCCAGGTAGGCGCGTCCCTTCGAGTCCCTGCTCCGCATCCCGTAGGGCGCAAGGCATTTGTCTTCGTTCTCTTCGAGTTGCTGGCGGGTGAAGTACATGACGAACCTTTCGGAACAATATGTCATTGCGAGCGACCGCCGGTCGAGTAGCCCGTGATTTTCCGGGCATATCGAGACCAAGGAAGCGAAGCAATCTCCTCATTGTGGGGGATTGCCACGCGGCGCTTCGCGCCGCTCGCAATGACATGAATGTTGTGGGGCGAGAGGGGGTCGAACCCTCACGGTGTTGCCACCGACAGATTTTAAGTCTGTTGCGTCTGCCGATTCCGCCATCGCCCCGGCGTGCTGCGCGATTATTTTACCTTAT
>JAANMU010000815.1_pt1 | contig 33618 bp, 29 predicted proteins | sample 7279701 | NCBI WGS metagenome assembly JAANMU01 (sample SAMN14094539, study PRJNA606508) | bioreactor metagenome | isolation source: A lab-scale SPAN reactor treating ammonium-rich wastewater day 57 | place: Ireland: Galway | collected 2017-03-13
CATGTGCATATGAAATGGACGCAGCCGGCGTCGGCTCCACAGCAGCCGCATTCTCGTCCAGCGCCGGACGGCCCGGTCCTTGAAAGTGTGCGCACCAAAATTGCGGTCGCGTCAGGCAAAGGTGGAGTGGGGAAGAGCACTGTAGCGGCTGGGATTGCTCTGATGCTGCAACAAATGGGATTCAGGGTCGGACTTGCGGACTTCGACATTTACGGCCCGTCTGTTCCGACTCTGTTTGGAATCCATGAACGCCCCCGAGTGATTGACAACATGATTCTCCCACTTGATCGGAACGGCATAAAACTCATGTCAATGGGATTTCTTGTCGAACCCGAGACGCCGATGATTTGGCGTGGTCCCATGGTGCATCAGGCTGCTGATCAATTCTTGCGTGACGTTAATTGGGGGGAACTCGATTGTTTGGTCGTCGACCTTCCACCGGGAACAGGTGACGCTCAAATGACGTTAAGTCAGCGCATTCAGCTTGACGGAGCTGTCATAGTTTCTACGCCTCAGGACCTCGCGCTCATTGATGCGCGCAAAGGCGTCGCGATGTTTCAAAAGCTGAACGTCCCGATTCTTGGCATCGTTGAGAACATGGCGAGCTTTCGTTGCCCGCATTGCGGTGGCGAGTCGCATATCTTTGGGTTCGGCGGAGCTGAAGAGGAGGCCGAACGACTCGGCTGCCCGCTCCTTGGCAGACTGCCGCTCGTCCCGCAACTCGTCGCTGCCGCCGATGCAGGCGACCCAATGCTCGCCATTGAAGCAGCTCCCGAACTTCGCGACGTCTTCCGCAGTATGGCGGAATCGGTTGCACAACAGGTTGGATTAATGTCGGAACTCTCGAGGAAGTAGCATGCCGACCGAAGAACAAGTCTATGATGCGCTCGCAACGGTATATGATCCCGAGCTCCATTTGCCCATTACGGATCTGGGTTTGGTATACGGAATCACCGTCGACGGAGGGAATGTTGACGCGAAAATCACATTGACTTCAATGGGATGTCCGCTTGCCGGAACAATCGTCGACTTAGCTCGCGATGCAATCTTTCGCGTCGATGGTGTGGAAGAGGTCAGCGTCGATATTGTCTGGGACCCGCCTTGGTCTGTGGATATGATGAGTGATGAAGCTCGCATGCGTCTCGGAATGTGGTAGCGAGAGACGAGCAGGGCTATCGTCCCAGCGAATTCTGACCCTTTAATCTGGCACCGAGAGGCCGATAAGGAATCCCCCCAAGAATCCATCGGTCTCAGATCTGATGGATTTACTTTTCATTCTCTATCCTACCCATGCAAACCAAAATCAAAGCAAAATTGGTGGACGCCGCGGGGTTTTCCCGTACGATTACTCGAATTGCTCACGAAATCATCGAGCGAAATCGTGGTACGGAAAGTCTCGGTCTTGTCGGGATGCAAACACGCGGAGTATTCATCGCAAAACGTGTTGCTGCTAAGATCCGCGAAATCGAGAGTATTGAGGTTCCGGTCGGTATACTGGATGCGACACTCTACCGCGATGACTATCGAACGTCGCTGCGTCAACCTTCTGTGCAGCAGACGGATATTCCTTTCGACTTGTATGACATGAATGTTGTGCTGGTGGATGATGTCCTGTACACCGGACGGACTGTGCGCGCGGCGCTTGAAGCAATTATGGACAACGGCCGTCCCAAGCGAGTGCAGCTTGCGGTCATGGTGGATCGCGGCCACCGCGAGCTTCCCATCAAGCCGGATTTCATAGGAAAAAATGTCCCAACAAGTATCAATGAAGAGGTGCAGGTGCGTATGACAGAAGTCGACGATGAGGACGCTATTTACCTTGTGGAGGTGGACAAGTGAGCTTGCTCTCGCAAAAGCACATGCTTGGCCTGGCAGACTACAGTTCCGATGAGATTCAGACGATCCTCGACACTTCTCTGCAAATGCGGGACATTCTGGATCGCCCTGTGAAGAAGGTCCCCACGCTGCGCGGCGTGACGGTCGTTAATCTCTTCCTCGAGAATTCCACCCGCACGCGCACGAGCTTTGAACTGGCCGAAAAGAGGCTCTCCGCCGATACACTGAACTTCTCCGCCTCCGGCAGTGCCTTGTCCAAGGGCGAAACGATGCTCGATACTGCACTGAACATCGAAGCCATGAAAGTGGATGTCGTCGTGATGCGGCACAAATCGCCCGGCAGTCCGCATTTTCTTGCGCGGCACCTCGAATCGATCATAATCAATGCCGGCGATGGCCGGCACGAACATCCGACGCAAGCTCTTCTGGATATGCTGACTCTTCGCGACAAGTACGGCTCGCTCAAAGGTTTGCGCGTCGCGTTGGTCGGAGACATTCTGCACTCTCGAGTCGCCATGTCCAATATCATTGGCCTGAAGAAAATGGGAGCTGAAGTCATCGTCTGCGGGCCTTCCACGCTGATCCCTCGAGGAATTGAACGCATGGGAGTTGAGATAACCAATCATCTTGATGATGCGATTCAGCGAGCTGATGCCTTGAACATCCTGCGAATACAGCTTGAGCGTCAAACTGCCGGACTGTTTCCGTCCCTGCGTGAGTATCACAAGTACTTTGGTGTAACCCGCGCAAGACTGGAGAAAGCAAGTTCTCCTCTGACAATCCTGCATCCCGGTCCGATGAATCGCGGAATCGAGATAACCTCTGACGTCGCAGACAGCGAACACTCTGTCATACTTCAGCAGGTCACCAATGGTGTGGCGGTACGTATGGCCGTCCTCTATCTGCTGGCAGGCGGACGTGCCGAGCCTGGCGCACAATAAATTACAACTCAATATGACAAGCAAATACACAAGATTCGACAAACCTGCGAGAGCGGAAAATCTCTTTCTGCAGGGAGCGCGCGTCATCGATCCGCGGCGCGGCATTGATCAAATTATGAATCTGCACGTGCGAAACGGCGTGCTGCAGGGAAGCACAAGCGAAGCGCCTGCAGGTTCCGATGTCATCGACCTGCGCGGCCATTGGATCACGCCCGGTTGGTTTGACCTCCACGTGCACCTTCGAGAGCCTGGAAAAGAAGTCGCCGAAACGATTGCAACCGGATGTATGGCTGCGATGAACGGCGGTTTCACGGGAATCGCCTGCATGCCCAATACTGATCCGCCGCTGGACGACGCCGCTACGGTCAAGTGGGTCCGATCTCAAGGCAAGCCGTTTCCCGTTGAGGTTCATGTCATTGCAGCTGCGACCCGCGGGCGGCAAGGAAAAGAACTCGTCGAAATGACCGAGATTGTTGAAGAGGGTGTTCGTGCCTTCAGCGACGACGGTGGCCCAATCAAGAGCTCGGCTGTTCTCCGCCACGCTGTTGAGTATTCAAACATGCTCGGGGCGAGAATTTTTGAGCACGCCGAAGACGTATATTTGGCCGACGGCGGATCGATGAACGAAGGGGAGTGGTCCACTCGACTTGGAGTTACAGGCATGCCGACAATCGCCGAAGCGATTGATGTCGCGCGGTGTGTCTTAATCTCAGAATATACTGGCGGTGCAGTCCACATTTGCCACGTTTCCGCGAAGGAATCTGTCGAATTGATTCGGAATGCAAAGCAAAAAGGTTTGCGTGTGACCGGAGAGGTCTGCCCGCATCACTTGCTGCTGACAGATGAATCCTGTAAGACGTTCGATACGAATTTCAAAATGAATCCCCCGTTACGCAGTGAATCCGATCGTCAGGCGTGCTGGGAGGCGTTCCTCGATGGCACCTTGGATGTCTACTGTACTGATCATGCTCCCCACTCTTGGGAGGACAAGACTCAAGAGTTTGATATTGCTCCGTTCGGTATTGTTGGACTCGAAACGGCGTTGGGTTTGGCTCTGACTTTCTTCCTTGCAAAAGGCATGGACTTGCATACTTTGCTTCAGCGCGTGGTCTACGCCCCGCGCGAAATCCTCTCTCAACCATTGCCTTGCATTGGCGAAGGTGAAGCCGCGAATCTGACAATTATTGATCCTACTTGCAGATGGACTGTGTCACCTGACGATTTCAAGTCGTTGTCCCGAAATACCCCCTTTGCCGGCTGGGAATTGACCGGCAAGTCGCGCGGCGTGATTCACCGTGGGTTCGCAGTAATACAGACCTTCTGAAGATGCGGGAACACTATGTCGCTGGTAAGAGTTAAAGTCATGTATAGACTGATTCTCCCGAAGCAACGTTTAGGAGTCGGAATGAAGGCAGAGTTATGGACTGCAGGCTTAAGTACAGTCCTTTTACTGATGATTGGATGCGGAGGCGCAGGCGTCGCGGACGGCACAATCATCACGGTATATTACTCGTCTGAGACGCGGGGAAAGATCGAAGGCTGCGGATGCAAGAAAAGTGGGGGAGGAATAACAAAACGCAGCGCGAAGATAAAGGAAGCCCGTGAGGCTGACTCCAAGATTCTATACTGCGATGCAGGCAACTTCCTTAGTGGAACTCCTGAAGTGGATAGTTCCAAGGGTGAGATTGCGGTCGCTGCCTATAATCATATGGGTGTCAGTGCTGTGAATATCTCAGAGCGCGAGTTAGCTCTGGGTCTGGACGCTTTCCGCGCCGCGAAGAAACAAGCAGACTTTACGTTCGTTTCGGCAAATGTTCGTGTGAATGGAAGTTTGTTGGCGGATGAGTTTGTCATCAAGCGTGTGAAGGGAGCTCGTGTCGCTTACGTCGGCCTGTGCGGCTCTAAAGACGTCATGCGGATCGACTCCACGAAGCTGCCGGCCGGCGTTTCGATTGATGATCCTATGACGGCCGCGCGTCGAGTGCTTCCCGGTATAAGAGATAAAGCCGACCTGATTCTTGTGTTATCGACCTGCGGTGATCAAACGGATAGCCTGATCGCCAAAGAGTTTCCATTCGTCCATGCCATCATCGGCGGGAGAAGTTATCGTGCTAACGAGGACGCTCCTTGGCAGTTGGGTGAGACTCGCGTAGTTCGCGCACAACGTGATGGACGTACGATAGGCAGATTGGATTTCCAGTTCGGGCAGGATGCGACCATTGCTAAAGTAGCGGCAAAACGGATAACTATGGAAACCTCGGACCCCTCAGACGAGGAGATGCTTTCGCTGATTCGTGAAAGTATTCCTGAGTTCGTTGACAATCCGCAGGATGGGGTGCGAATCAAGGACAGGAGCACCGAGGTTAGCGGCTAGTCTTCTGACAGATCGAAAATGAAGCGGCGGCTCTTGAGAGCCGCCGCCTTAACTTGATAGAGATTGTGCTCAAAAATCAACGATCGTCCTCGTGAGCAATCAGGCGCTGCCACTCATTGACGTCCAATTCGCGGGAGTGTTCGATCAGCAAATCAGGAAGTCCCTCCGATATCTGATACACCCTGCGCGTCGATCTGTCCGTTGACACAAGTTGGTCTCCTCTCTGGACGAGAGTTGCTTTGCTGAGTGGGCACGCAAGCATATTCAGAAACTGTGAGTCAAGCAAGTTCATCACGCGACAGTTATGCTCTGATCGAGATAGACGTCCTGAATGGCGTTCAGCAAGGTAATGCCATCCTTCATAGGCTTCTGAAATGCCTTTCGCCCGCTGATCATTCCCATTCCGCCCGCTCGCTTGTTGATGACAGCTGTCTTGACGGCATCTGCAAGATCATTCTTTCCTGCGGCTCCTCCCGAATTGATCAGACCGCAACGCCCCATGTAGCAATTGACAACTTGCCAACGCGTCCAGTCAATCGGATGATCTTTGACTAATTTCCCGTAGACATCTTTGTGTGTCTTGCCGAAGTTGACGGCGTTATATCCGCCATTGTTCTCGGCCATCTTCTGTTTAATAATGTCGGCTTCTAAAGTGACGCCAATGTGATTCGCCTGCCCGGTCAAGTCGGCAGACAGATGATAGTCAACGTCCTTTTTGAAAGCAGGATTACGGGTGTAGCACCACAGGACAGTGAACATCCCTAAGCGATGAGCTTCCTCGAACATCTTACGCACTTCCTGAATCTGCCGTCCGCTCTCCTCCGCACCGAAATAGATTGTCGCGCCGACGCCTGCCGCCCCCATGTCGAAGGCTTGGCGAACCGTCGCAAACTCGATCTGATCAAACTTGTTCGGATAAGTCAGAAACTCATTGTGGTTCAGTTTCACAATGAATGGAATCTTGTGCGCGTACTTTCGGCTCACAATACCCAGCACGCCGAGGGTTGACGCGACTCCGTTGCAGCCGCCCTCGATGGCCATTTTGACGATGTTCTCAGGATCAAAATAGAGCGGGTTCGGTGCAAAAGACGCTGCTCCGCTGTGCTCTATGCCTTGATCCACAGGGAAAAGCGATAGATAGCCTGTTCGGGCCAATCGTCCGGTATTGAACATGCGCTGCAGGTTATTCAGCACATTCATAGGTCGATCACTGTTCGCCCAAACGCGATCCAGAAAATCCGGCCCGGGCAGGTGTAACTGATCGGCTGTAATACCTTCACTCTTGTACGTTAATAGTGATTGGGCATCTGCACCCAATAACTCCTCAATACGCGTGGCCATTCTTTTCCTCTTCGCTCTAAATGTATGTGATTTGGCGCAACCTTCGCGCCGTTCGGACACTCGAACAATGCGGGTCTTTGATCAATTCTAACATCTGCTGTCGTCACGCGTCTCAGAGTGGAAGACCGGATCTAACAAGCGAAAGACCGGACGTCCGTTCTGAATATGTGAAGCCACAATCTCATCTATGTCAGCTGCCGTAACGCCGGAATACCAAATCGCTTCAGGATAAACGACGACCGTTGCGCCCCGTGCGCAGTTGGCTAGGCAGCCCGAACTGTTTACTCGCACCTTAGCTGCTAACCCTGCTGCCTTGATCTTCTCACGAAGTTGCACGAGCAATTCAGGGCTGCCCTTCGATGCGCAACAACCTTTTGGGTCATCACTGGCTCGCCGGTTCTCGCAAACGAAAATGTGGTGCTGGTAGCGGGACATCGAATGATATGTTACAACTGTCGTAAGATACAACAACTTCCGAGAATTTCAAATCCTGACGTCCGAGATCAAAGTGTCCCGGAACCGGCATCAACTCTCGATCGTTAAGATATTGACGTTTATGGATAACCGCGCAACGATGAACAACAAAATCGCGTAGCAGGAGAAACCCAAGTGTTTAAGAAACTTATTTTTGCGTCCTCAATCGCGCTCATAGCAGTCAACACTACCTATGCGCGTGACAGAGATGGGTTTGGGATAGGCCCGTATCTCGGAGAGCCTACAGGGCTGAATATGCAGTTCTTCTGGGATAAGAGTTCTGCTGTAGACTTGAATGCCGCATGGTCATGGGACGAATGGCTTATGTTATCGGCAGATTTCCAAATGTATGATTATCTGATGGATATGCCGCGGGAGTGGAAGTGGTTCTATGGCGGAGGTGTCTATATGACTGTCGCAAATGATGGTGACGAGGACAACACTCTTGGCTTACGAGTTCCGCTCGGGCTTAAGTACCATATCCCGTATACGATCATGGATGTATGGGCAGAAGTTGCTCCTGCCCTTGAACTCGCGCCCGACACGCGAGGGCGGTTTCAGGGAGGTATTGGCCTGACGTTTTGGCTCTGGTGAGGTTGCCAGCCGTTCGAAAAAGCCGTAAATTCGGGTTCGCTAAGATCAGAATAGAGGACTTATGACTCCGCTGGAAAAACTGCTAAGTGCCAGACGACGCTGGGAAATAGAATTCGAGGGCAAGGGACCCCGGGACGGCTCTCGGAGGTTCGTTACGACTTCGAGCATGGAAGTGCCTCCGCTTTGCTGGACTGAAGATCCTGTACAGGCTGACGCCTACATGGAGAAACTGGGCTTTCCCGGCCAGTTCCCATACACACGCGGAGTCCATGCCTCGATGTACCGAGGTAAATGGTGGACCATGCGTCAATTCAGCGGATTTGCAACACCGGAGGAGACCAATCTACGGTACAAGTATCTGCTCGCGCAGGGCGGGGACGGGCTTTCTGTGGCGTTCGATTTGCCGACACTCATGGGGCGGGACCCGGACTCGCCTTGGTCACTTGGTGAAGTAGGCAAGTGTGGCGTTTCCGTTGCATCTCTCGAAGATGCCGAAATCCTGTTCAAAGACATCCCGCTTGGCAAGATTACGACGTCGATGACCATCAACTCGCCAGCGGCGATTATTTGGGCATTTTATATCGCTGCGGCTGAGAAGCAGGGATGGAAACGTTCTGAGCTTGGTGGCACCCTGCAGAATGACATTCTGAAAGAATACATCGCTCAAAAAGAATTCATCTATCCCCCGCGTCCCTCACTGAAGCTGGTCGTGGACACTATCGAGTTTGCCACGCGTGAGATGCCCAAGTTTAATCCCGTCTCGATTTCCGGCTATCACATCCGCGAGGCCGGTTCGACCGCCGTGCAGGAACTTGCGTTCACGTTGGCCGATGGTTTTACTTATGTTGAGGCGGCTATGGAGCGCGGATTGGACGTGGATGAGTTTGCTCCGCGACTTTCCCACTTCTTCAACTCGCATCTTGACTTCTTCGAAGAGATCGGCAAATTTCGTGCAGCGCGCAGGATTTGGGCAAAGCGGATGAAAGAGAAGTACGGTGCCCAGAATGAACGTTCATTGCTCTGCCGTTTCCATACTCAGACAGCTGGTTGCAGCCTGCAAGCCCAGCAGCCTGAAGTAAATCTGATTCGTACCGCGACTGAAGCCCTGGCTGCCGTATTGGGTGGAACTCAAAGCCTTCACACGAACTCTATGGATGAGACGCTTGCCTTGCCGAGTGAAAAGGCGGTGACGCTTGCGATGCGCACGCAACAGGTCCTCAGACATGAAGTTCTGGCTGGCGCGCCGATTGATCCACTTGGAGGAAGCTACTTTGTGGAGTGGATGACCGACAAAATGGAAGACGGCGCCAATACGTATTTTGACAAAATTGATGCTATGGGGGGAGTCATACGCGGAATTGAGAATGGATTCTTTCAGCGTGAGCTTGCCCGCGCCGCGCAAGTTTATCAGTCGGAATTCGACCGGGGCGAACGCGTCTTGGTTGGGGTCAACCGCTATGTGCAGGAAGGCGAACAAATCGAGATTCCAATACTCGATATTTCTGAAGAGCATTGCCGCAAGACTCAGGTCGAAAAGCTGAATAATCTGCGTCGTCGCCGTGACTCAAAAGTAGTTCAAGAGTGCCTGGACAACATCAAGCAGGCCGCCCAAAATGACGAGAATGTGATGCCCCATCTGATCGCAGCAGCCCACGCTTATTGCACCCTCGGTGAAATGGTCGATTCGATGAAAGAGGTCTATTCGGAGTACGAAGAACCCGTAGCTTTTTGAAGTTCTGAATTTTCAACGAGAAAGGCCGGGCTATGCTCGGCCTTTCTCGCGAGCAATCGCCACTGAAATTGGAGCCGAAATTGCAATGTATTTCGGTCTAAGCAGGAGTTCGCATGAAATACATTGCCGCAGCATTTGCTATGGCGTGCATCGCCTTGATTTCCAGTTGCGACATGCCGGATCCACCCGCCATACGCATTGGAATATCTCACTCTCCGGGGTCTTCGGTGCTATACTTGGCCGAAACCACCGGCCTATTCAAAACCTACAAGGTGGACGTGAAGTTGGTCGAGCTGACGTGCAGCCATGAGCTGCGCGCCGCTTTTGCGACCAACAAGCTGGACGCAGTAACTCTGCCGCACGATCAGTTTGAGCTGGCTGCAAAGGAATCGGGCCTCGAAGCCGGTGTCTTGCTCCTGGTTGCCGCTCCCGGCGACTCGGCTGCTTCCGAACACTTCGAGAATTGTGACTCGACTTGCAGTGAAATGGAAGTTGAAGTGCTTGTTGGCAGGCGTGGTGACATCATGCTGCGGAGAAAGGACTGGCAGAAAGTGCTCCTCGCTTATGAACATGCGCGACTACTCATGGCCAGCGGACACAATAAGTACTTATCCTTGCTCTCAGAACGTGAGCACAAGGAAATCTCACAAGTTAGCGAGGAGCTATCGCACTGGCAAATCTTCGGTTCCATGCAGCAAGATTCGTTGCTCGGGAAGAAGGGACCCTTTGCAAGTCTGCAAGCGCGCTGGCAAGGGCAGGTGCATTTCTCCTCACTTGTTGCGTCTGAAGCACAGCGACTTCTTGGGGAAAGGCCTCACGCAGTTACGGGGGACAAGTGAGGATGCTTGCTTCGCTATACAAAGACATCAGGTCTTCGCTTGCCTATAAACTTGTTGTTCCGCTCCTGACTATCGGCTTGTTACTCGCTGCTGCCGGTACAATTGGTATTCGAAAACTGTTTGAATGCCAATTGGCGCAGCAGCTGGAGTCACGATCGTCTCTGGTTCATTCGATGATCGCCTCAGCAATGCAAACTGCGGACGCCGCCGAAATGGACAGACTTGTCAAGCTGCTTGGCTCGGAGCGCGACGTTCATCGAATTCTGGTAGCTAGTGGAAGTCCGAGGGTCGTCATCGCTTCAACTAAAAGCGCATTGATCGGCCGTGAGATCTCTTCGCTTGATGAGTCGAACATCAGTACCCACCTCTTGGGACTGCTGAGCCGTGAGTCCGATGCGGCCATCAGCTATAATGGAAGCCGCTACTACGCCTCCCTTCGAAATCTCCAGGTGAACCATGCTGATCTTGGCAAGAAGGGCATAATCGTAGTCGCACTCGACACTTCGGAAGTCCGTAAGATCATCTTCGAAGATACTGCGCGGCTGATGCTCTTCCTCCTTGGCACGCTGGCAGTGCTGCTGGTTGTCGTCTACTCTATTCTCAGCAACAACATCCTTAAACCCCTTGGATTGATCCGCCAAGCGATGACACAGCGCGCAGAAGGCAATCAACAAGCGATTGCAGTTGTGGACACCGAGGACGAGATCGGAGAGGTGGCGCGGTCTCTGAACTATATGCTTCGCGCGCTTGAGGAAAGTGAAGGCCGGAGCAGAACCATCATTGAAGCCGCACCGATGGCAATTTGTGTGGTTGATGAATGGACGGGCGACCTTGTTTACGCAAGCAAGAATTTCCAGTCCTTTTTCGGCGTTAGCGACGAATGCAGGAGTATCGATAAAATCTGGGAGTTGCTCACGTTGCGCGAGGATCGCACGCGACTGGAAAGCGCTATTCGACAAGGGGTCGCACTCGAGAATTGGGAAGTCGCGATCAAGCGTCGAGGGATGATTGACCAGTGGTGCAGTCTTAGCCTTCGGGAAATACTTTGGGAGGCTCATCCGGCAATGCTCTGCGGGTTTGTGGACATTACACAGCGGAGGGACCACGAAGAGCAGATTAGAAAGTCACATCAAGAGCTTGAAGTCATTAATCAGCAACTGGAATCCGCAATCGTCAGGGCGAATGAGCTCGCTCGGCAGGCCGAATCGGCGAGCGTCGCAAAGAGTAACTTCCTCGCGAATATGTCGCACGAAATTCGAACCCCTATGAATGGAATAGTCGGATTTACGCGCCTGCTCACTCAACAGCCATTAACTCCGGAGCAAGAAGACTATGCTCGCGCGGTGCAGGACTGTGCAGATTCGCTGCTAACTCTCATAAACGATATCCTTGACCTGTCAAAGATCGAGGCAAAGCAAATGGCGCTCGAATCGGTTGCCTTTGATCCGCGGGAACTCACCGAAAGCATAGTTCTGCTGTTTTCGCTGCAGGCAGCCGGCAAAGGGCTCGAAATTGGATGTCATGTTTCACCGAGTGTTCCCTCACGAATTCTCGGTGATCCTACGCGTTATCGCCAGGTTATCTCGAACCTCGTAGGAAATGCCGTCAAGTTCACGAATTCGGGATATGTCTTCGTTCGTGTTGATACAATTGACGCGTCGGATCGGAAACTCCTGCGATTTGAAGTGAATGATACCGGAATCGGTATTGATGAAGATCGGCAGGAGAGTATCTTTGAGAATTTTACACAGGCGGATTCGTCCACGTCGCGCAATTATGGTGGAACGGGATTGGGACTGTCCATCTCGCGAAGCCTTGCACGGCTAATGGGAGGAGACATTCTGGTTTCGAGCGAAGCCGGAGTGGGAAGTACGTTTACGCTTGTGACTGAGCTCTGTCCGGCAGTTTTGGATGGTGGTGTGCGCGATGCAGAAGACGTGGTCGGCGAGACGGTCGTCGTTTGGGAGACGCGAGAGCTGTTCCAAGAGTGGTTAGTTGACATTGTCAAGCGAACTGGCGGGAATGCCGTCTTAGTCAATTCATCCATTCAACTGCTTGATACCTTGCTCGAGCGACGGTGTGAGACTTGCCAATTGCTTCTTGGCAGTGCAGTTCCATACGAAGAACTCGTTGCTGCACTTCATGCGGTGGATCGACATCCGGATGCCCGTCACTCGCGCATTGTTATGCTTCGACCTCTTCATGATAAGAAGCACACAGATGAGCTGCAACGTCTCGGCAAAGGTGCGGTTCTTGAGGTTCCCGTGCGGTCGGAGCATCTTCTAAGACTTATGCGCGGACTGGAAACGCTTCCCAAGCCTTTGACAGCGCAGAACGGTCGTATCCCGCTTCAGAGTTGTGAGCTCAAAGTGCTTCTGGCTGAAGACAACCCGCTTAATCAAAAGCTCGCATGCAAAATGTTGGAAGCGATCGGTTGTGAAGTGATGATCGCAGACAATGGGCGCGAGGCTGTCAGAATGCACCGCGAACATGAGTATGATGCTATCCTTATGGATATCCAAATGCCGGAAATGGATGGACTTGAAGCGACGAGGCAAATTAGAGCCTGCGACGTCAGGCCAGACATCCCAATAATTGCCCTGACAGCGAATGCCCTTCAAGGCGATCGCGATATGTGCATTGCTGCCGGAATGAACGAGTATCTCGCGAAGCCGTTTAAAGCCGAGCAAATACAAGAGGTTCTGAAGTACGTTGTGGAATCTGTGCCAAAGCGGCTCAGTCAAGCATTGGTTTAGTTCGCTTTGCTATTGCACCAAACGAATCATTTGCCTATTTTGATCGAATTGAAAACCATTAAGCATATGACATCTCGCCTCATCGCAGCCATTGGCATTCGCGCAATGATTCCGCTCTTCATCCTGACATGCGGCGTTGCACATCTGTATGCCGGTTTGAATGACATTCGGCCACGACCCCAGCAAATGGGGATGATTGCCGTGTCCCCGTTGGTCATCGATGGCGCGATTACCCTTGTCATGCCGGATAGTCCAAATGCTATCGAGAGCTTTGTCAGAGATGAGGCGGTCGCTAAACTAACTGCACTCATGGGAGTTCCACCTGTCTACGCTCCATTTTCCCAATGGACTGGCCAAACAGGCGCGCTACTCATTGGGACACCCGAACGATTTCCTGCCCTTGTTGATTCGTTGCTTGCATCTGGAATTCCAGGGATGGGAGTTCTTTCACGCGATGAAGAATACCAACTGCTGGTAGGTGGCCGCAACATCTTTCTTGCTGGGAAAGACCACCTTGGCATGGAATGGGGTTTGTTTAGCCTTCTGGACTTAATGGGACAAGTGAACGGTCAAACTTGTGTCGACAGGGCTTTTGTTCGGGATTGGCCCGATCTCCCGAAAAGAGTGTGCACAGTCAACACGTCCGTAAGAATTCAATCGCAGTATGACTTCGCTGATTCGCTGTTCAATTTTGCGTATCATAGCAAAATGAATGAGATCGAGTGGAATGACCAGGATGGTGGTAACCCTGTTCGAAGTAACTTTGCAAACAGCAGTGCTCTGGAACTTCGTCACAGGATTCGCCGTCGTGGACAATTTCTCACGATGGGCGTGGATCGTACCGGGCTATGGGTTCCCCAGAGAAGCTGGCAGGAAGGCGTGCCGATCATTAGTATGCCCATGACAGTCGGGAGCACAGGATTCACGGCCGTTAGTTACGGAATCAGCGCAACGAACGGAGGCTTTGAAGGCTGGACGAACAACCGCCCTAATGGATGGGAGATGTACCCTGAGTCCAACTTCAACCTGATTACAAGAGACAATGTGACGCGGCACTCAGGTAGTTCGTCAATCAAATGGGCAAACATGGCTGCCGACTACCCGGGCGACCGCACGGTAAGGCAGAAAGTCCACTTCGGACCCTATCGATTGATCAAAGCCAAGTTCTGGTATAAGACTTCGAACTTCAGCAGTCGCATACGAGTCTTGATTCACGGCGATGATCCCGTTAACAATCACTACGAGAACCAGAGAATAAGTGTGCCTGCGAACACCGACTGGACCCAACTTGAAGTCCTTTTCTCGGTGTACCATGCTGACTCCGCCGAAGTCTGGATTGGTCCGAATGAGTACTCGACAGGCACCTTGTGGATTGATGACTTAACATTCGAGAATGCCGGACTCACTAACATGATTCGGCGCGATGATACCCCGCTTAGGGTGTATAAGCAGCCAGGCAACATTCTGATGGCCGAAGGAATAGACTATAGCGTCACTGAGCTTTCTACACCTTTTGAGAATTTTGTTACATCTCCAAAGCTCGCGCGAATCACTGGCGGTGCGCTGTCGAATGGAAATCAGGTCACTGTCGACTGGTACACAGCAATACTATATCAAACAGGAAGAATGACCGTTTGCTGGAGTCTGCTTGAACCTCTGGAATTCTATCAGCAACAGATTCGGAACTGCGACTCATTGCTAGCCCCGCATGGCTTCAAGATACACATCAATGAAGTCACCTTGGCGAACTACGACCAGAACTGCACCAGTCGTGGAATGACTCCCGGTCAGCTTGTAGGTGCGTATGTGAATCAAATGTACAATATCATACAAGCTCGAAGACCTGGAGTTCACGTCAGAAGCTATGGTGACGCCTTTGATGTATGGGTCAAGGATAATCGATGTCAACCGGTTACAACGTCTCCTTGGACTGTCGGAGCGCTCCAACAAGTGAATCCAAATGTCGAGATGATGGTCATGACGGACTACTCACGAAATATGGATTCGAGCTGTGTTTGCTTCAACGACAATGGCACTCCGGTCATCATTTCGTATTATGGAACAAACTCATTCCAGAAAGCGGTGCAAGGGGCGGTAGTTGCGCGACGCGCCGCCAACTGCACAGGACTGCAAATCTACGATTGGGATATTGCAAAGTTCCAGAAGCTTCCGGAGTTTGCAAGTCTCGGCTGGAACCTCGGACCATTCTTCATTCATACGCCACCTGTCTATTCGTCAAGACCGGATACTGTGCTCCTGACATGTGAAATGTGGAGTGATTCATTTACACTCCAGGAGCCGACTTCGATCACTTCGCGTCGACTTACGTACCGGTTCTTGCCCGGAGGAAACTGGACGTCGATTACGCCTACTCAGGGTGCTCCTCGGAGTTACTCCTCTTCCTTGATCCCTCCAGCGAATGCAACGTCGCTTGAATACTACTTCATTGCGACCGACCATCGTGAGCAGACAAGGAGTCTCCCCCCCGATGCCCCAGCGGCAGTATACAGAGTGCAGATTCCTGAATCTGTTCCGAATAATGATCTTGACCTTCGCGAGTATAACCGCGGCACTGTCCCCAGAGTGAACGGACAACTGATCGAATGGGATCCTATCAGTGGAGCGGAGGCATACGAAGTCCATTTGTCCAGTGAGTTTGAACTGTGTCGCAGGGAGCAGACACTACTCGTTGTTGTTCCTGCGACCCAGACTCAGTTCTACGTGGACGACTTGATCTTCAGAAAGATCAATACCCTTGACCTCCGAATCTTGCCAATAGTAAGCCATTACAAGGCTCGGTGAGCACCACTCAACTTCGTCATCGCATGGCTTAACTTCAATATTTTAATTATCTTGCGAAAGAGGTTCCGCATCTCAGATTCGCATCCGTATCCGCTTGCATTACCCCTTCTAAGTTCCTATATTCTCTGAGTTTCATCAATTCCCAACCTAGTAATCCACTTTCGGACCTCTTTTGCGATTCTCGAGTAGATGGCATCTAATCAATTGGATCCCCATCGCGCTCTTCCTGATTGGCATACTCCTCGTTTCGCCTTGGGGTGAATACCCGTTGAACGACGACTGGAGTTATGCAAGAGTCGTGGAAGGGATTACTGAGCGTGGTGTCATTGATGTCGCACAGGGTTGGGCCTCCATGACGCTGATGTCGATCGTTGCCTGGGGCGCTGCGTTTTGTTCAGTGTTCGGGTTCTCGCATGCGGTCTTGAGAGTCTCAACTATCGTTGCTGCAATAGTCATACTGGCATTCCTCCCGAAATTGCTTCGCCAGGATGAGAAGAATGGCTACTTCGTCGGAGTCTCCGTTTTGCTTTTGGCCTCGAATCCGATCTTTTTCAATTTGAGCACGACGTTCATGACGGATGTCGCGTATCTCATGTTCGTCATAGTGACCGTCCTAGCCGTCAAGCGAGTGTTGCTCGATTCTCGGAGTGGTGACTACCTGCTATTCTGCGTGCTACTGTCCTTTTGCATGTTTGCCCGCCAGTTCGCGGCACTGATTGCTGTCGCCTTCGCGTTCTCGTATGTGCTGCGCTATGGCCTCGATCCGCGTTCATTGCGACGCGCGATACTGCCCTCGCTGATTTGCGTTGCGATCTACTTTGTGCATCAGTATGTGCTCTATCCGAAACTTGGATTTCCCGACTTGCGAAGTGTCTATGCGGATCGCATGTTTGCAAGGTTTGACGAACCTATTCACCTCTTCATACTTCTCTGGGCAAGAAGCATTGTTGGTTTACTACTGACTCTTGGGTTATTCTTGTCTCCGCTCCTTCTCCTACGCTTTCAAGGACTACAGGATTTCGTTGGATACAGGGTTCGGCATATGTTCGTTGCAGGAGTATGGTATATTGTCGCGGTCGCCGTGACGCTGCAGGCGAACAAGATAATGCCACTCTTGAGAAATATCGTCTATGACTTCGGTTCCGGTCCGCCGCGACTAAAAGATGTCGTGGCTTTGAATGATGGACACGTGCCCGCTGACGCACCTACTTGGTTTTGGGTCGTAATTACTGTGATCTGTGTATTGCTTGGCGGCCTGCTGGTCCAGGAGTTGTTTAAGTCAGCGGAAAGAATCGTGGCTGTTTCTCGCAAACCGTCATCAGAAGACGCTTTTTTTGTGTTTGCGGTCGCTTTTTCCGTTTTGTACGTGGTAGTGATCATTCTTGCCGGTTTCTTTGATCGCTTTATGATTCAACTGCTGCCATTCATCTTGATAATCTTCGCAGTAACTTTCAGAGACTCAAGCAGAACGACCTTTTCACGTCTTAGAATCTCTGCCGCTGTCGCAGCCTGTCTTGTCTTGCTGGCGTTTTCTGTGGCATCCACGCACGACTATCATTCATGGAACGATGCGCGCTGGGAAGCCCTCGATCGATTAGCCAGGATGGGGATAACACCTGACGAGATTGATGGCGGCATTGAGTACAATGGTGTGCACTTTTTTGACCGCGAGTTTGAGCATAAGGACGGAAAAAGCTGGTGGTGGGTGCGTGATGACTTGTATGCAGTCACTTTTAGGCCTCTAGAGGGTTATGAAGTCATTGATGAAGTCAAGTTCGCCACTTGGCTGCCATGGACTGTCACTAACTCAATTAAAATACTGAAGCGACAAGCTTAGTGGAGTTAGTATACCTTGCCTTGGTCGAACCCGCTACAATTGGCTATATACTCCCAAATTCTTGACGCACGTGAGACACATTTAAGCAAACTATATTTGACTGAACAATGAAAAAGACTGAGTTCAAACGAGTCGTACGAACCTGGGACGAGTTCTGGGCAGAATTCTGGAGAATTCGGCTGGTTGGTGGAGATGATGCCGCTGAGTTTAAGAGTGAGCAGGTTGTGGATTTTTGCTGGAAAGTTCTCGGGATTAAGAAGGGTCAGAAAGTTCTGGATCTCGCGTGTGGAGCCGGATTTCAAGCTGTTCTATTTGCTGAACGTGGTGCGTATGTGCATGGTGTTGACATTACTCCTGTTCTCGTCAAGCACGCGAAGAAATTAGCAAAGCAGCGGGGCGTGACAGCGACTTTTGAGGTTCAGGACATGCGGACGCTAAACGTCAGTGAAAAATTTGATCATGTCGTTGTGCTCGGTATGAGCTTCGGCTTCGGGACCGATGAAGAGAACGTCCAGAGCTTGCATCACATGTTTGACGCCGTGAAGCCCGGCGGAAAGCTATTGCTTACAGGACAGCATCCGTACTCCCTGACAAACCACTTAGGCCCGGAGTGGCTTGAATGTGATGAAGGCATCCTCTTGCATCGCGCTGACTTCGATCCTGAACGTTGCAGATTGGGCGGTTCGTGGGAACTCGCCTGTTCGGATGGAACCATCATCATGGAAGGCGAGAACCCTGAGCAGGATGGGATTCGCTGCTATACAATGCCCGAGATTAAGTCTATACTTGAGATGGTCGGATTCATGGATGTGCAGGCTTACGGTGCGTGGTACACACCGCCGCAACCGCTGCAGTGGTTTTCAATGGAAATGATTGTCACTGCCTACAAACCTAAGTAATTCGTTTGAACGAGCTTCCCAGCCAAAGTGCAGCGGCGCATTCGCTTGCAACTCAACTCGGGCCGATCAGGCTCGAGCGTCCGGCTGTGCTTGCACCTTTGGCAGGATGGACGGATACTGCGATGCGGAGAATTTCGCGTCGCTTTGGAGCGAGTGTCGTCTTTTCGGAAATGCTCTCCGGTGAAGGAGTTCGGCGCAAGAATGAGAAAACCCGCAAGATGGCGGGCTTTTCAAAAGAAGAGCGTCCCTATTTCATTCAGTATTTCGCTACTACACCTGAACAGGCGGCTGATGCTGCGAAGCTTTTACGTGAACTTGACCCCGACGGGCTGGACCTCAATTTCGGATGTCCCGTCAAAAAGGTGATTCTGAATCAAGGCGGCGCGGCACTCTTGAAGGATGTCAGTCTGCTGGCGCGCATCGTTGAAGCGGCGGCGAAGGCTGTCGAGATCCCCGTGTCCGTAAAGATCCGATCTGGTTGGGATCGCCGTTCTCTCAACTCTGTCGAGGTTGCGCGTGCCGTAGAAAATGCGGGAGCCGCTTGGGTGACTGTTCACGCGCGGACGAGGAACGAATTCTTTCAAGGACGTGCGCACTGGGAATGGATTGCTGAGGTCAAGAGCGCAGTCCGAATCCCCGTCATCGGCAACGGCGATGTGCGGAAAGCCGAAGACGTCAAGAAATTGCTCGATGCAACTGCCTGCGATGCTGTGATGATTGGGCGCGGTGCTATGGGCTATCCCTTTATCTTTCGCGAGGTTGATCACTTGTTGCGTCTTGGTGTTCCTTGCGACCCCCCCACGCCGCGCGAGAGACTGGTTGCGGCAGAACAGCATCTGAAATGGATGATCGAGTTCTTTCCGGAACCACGTCGGGCCGTCTTGGAATTCAGAAAGCACCTGCTTGCCTACGTTAAAGGCTTGCACGCTTCTGCACGTTTCAAAAAGAGAGCGATGTCACTTCTCGACCCTGACGAAGTAATCACCGAGATGCACGAGTATTTCGAATCCCTGCCTGATCTGCCCGTCGAGCGGCCGCTGTCAGCCTTCGACGAAGCGCCTGTCTGGTGCTAACAACCGAGACTAAGTTCTCGTCTCACAATCTCGCTCAATTCAATGCGCATCTTGTCGCGTAACTCGGCAAAAACGAGATTTGGGTCCTCTCCCGGACTTAAGTAGTACGGGTCATGGTAAGGCTGATGTACGGTTCTCTTCGCAGCCGGCAAGTTTGGGCAGTTCTCTCTCGCGCTGTCGCAGACGGTTATTACCAGATCAACCGCAGTCTGGATGAATTCATTCACACTCTTGGAACGATGACGGCTGATATCGATTCCTATCTCGGCGAGTGCGGAAATTGCATTTTCGTGTACATAGCTTGGGTGTGTTCCGGCGGAGTGAACTTCGATGCGGTCACCGAGATCGTGACGGAGCAGCCCTTCCGCCATTTGGCTGCGCATCGAGTTGCCGGTGCATAGTACGAGAACAACAGGCTTGTGTGTCATCTGTTCCTTTGAATTAGTCGTGGCTCGTCTACAGCCATTAGCGGCTGTGCGGCTTGTGCAAAAGCTTGTATTAGAAAGTCGCTAAACAAAATTCCGGTTCCCTCAACATCCCGTGGTGTGAAACCAAGGTATTTTTCGGGTTGAGCGATCAAAACGTAGTCAATTGAAACGCCGCGATAAATAGCATCTGCTTCCACTGGCGCTCCGTTGACTCCTACCGAAAGTGCGGAAATCGTTCCATTCTGGAAGTCGTAGCCGATTTCGATGCCGGACATTTGCAGGATTTCGGACTTGCCTGACTGCTGCGCATAGACCTGCCGTTCCGCGAAGCGCAACAATTCCTCTCCTGTTGCCGAAAAGAGAGCGACGGAGTTCACGAATGGCATTAGTTCTACGCAATCCAACTTCCGGATGTTCCCCTGCGCGATGTCCTTTCGCAGTCCCCCCGAATTCGTGAATGCGAAATCCGTATTATAGTGCTCGCGCATCAAGTCACAAATCAAGTTCCCCAACGGACTTGACTCTGAGTGTCTGCGTTCAATCGCTATGCCGGCTTCGGCGATGACTTGCCCGTATTCGCGTTCAATTTCCAGAGCGTAGCGCGAAACCAATTCCGCGACTGCAGAGTCAGGGCTGTATCTATCGGCTACCAGCTCGACCAGTGTCCCGTGGTGGTGTGAGACCCGGTCATTCGACACAGTTACCTTGAGCACACCAAGGTCCTTCAAATAGGATCCTGCCTGAACGATGATCACGCCATTTTCAGTCAGCGGTTCCTGCAGCCTCGTGTGACTGTGCCCGCCAATAATTATGTCGCATCCGCTCACATTGCGAGCAAGCTCGATGTCTTCATCCACGCCGTTGTGAGTGAGCAGAATGATGAGGTCAGTCTGGTCATCGATTCTGTCAATGGTCGACTGGGCGGCCGCGGCGATGTCCATGACCGTAAACGGCGCAATTGCCTGCTTGGAGGTTACTCCGGCAAGGTCATTCAGCAGAAGTCCAATCACGCCAATCCGCAATCGCCCCCGCTTTAGAATCTTGTATTCTGAGCAAAGGAATGCGTTGGTTGAATCTTCGAGAAGATTTGCGCATAGCAACTCAACTTTTGAGTTCTTCGCGAATCTCCGAACGTGATCGGCGCCCAAGTCAAACTCATGATTTCCCAAACAACCTGCGTCGCAGCCGCAGAGTCGAAGGAATTCGAGCAAGGCGCCACCCTCAATCCCGTCTACCAAAAGATTGCAGATTGGATTGCCGGTCATCACATCTCCCGCGTCAACGTAAATCGCATGCTCGTCAATGTTTCGTACGCTGTCTAGCGCGCCTGATAAAGCTCCAAATCCTCCGACTGCTGCAGAGTCGCTGCGCCAGTGTGCACGTTCCGCAGCGAATCGGCCATGAATGTCGTTCGTATGCAGAATGGTTAGTTCATGACGAGCAACGCATCCTATGAAGAGGACGATTGCGAGAACCGCCGTTAAATACATTGTGCCTCCAGATTCACCCCCCAATTTACGACTCCCTGAAGTGACTTTCAAGCCCGCTCAGACCCCTCTTCAAAAAGGATGTTAGCCAACCTTGCGTGTTCTGCTGACCTGCCATGTAAGATTTGCCAGTGCAATGGCTTGGTATGCGCACAGTCTGGCTCGTGGACTCATAGCCTCGGGGCATGAAGTGATGATGTTTGCGCAACGCGGGTCGCCACTCGCTGAGTGGGCGATTGCTGATGAGGTGCCTTGTAACTCGGACTTTAACTTTCACTCGCAGAACCCTTTTGAACTGCGGTCCGCGGTAAGCACGCTAAGACGGACCATTCGAACGTTTCAGCCGGATATTTTGAATCCTCACTGTCCCCCGGGACACCTGTTGCTCGCTTTCGCGAACAGGAAAGGACAGCTTCCGCTCGTTCGCACGGTCGCGGAACCACGTTCTCCGAAGCGAAACTGGTTTAACCGCAGATTGCATGAACGGAAGACTAAAGGTATAGTTTACTCAACGAAGTCGTCGCAGGCGCGCTATCTCGATGTGTTTGACTTGTCGACGGTTCATCAGGCGGTTATCTTGCCTGGTCTCGATCTTCATCGTTTTCCTGCAGTGCCGACCGACGACTGGAGACAGAAACTCGGCGTAAAGAATGGCCAGATCCTCGCGGCAATCATCGCCCGTATGAGTCCGGAAAAAGGGCAAGAGCTTCTAATTGAAGCGTTGGCACTTCTCGAGGAAACCGCGCGGGCAGGTCTCGTCGTCGTTCTGTCGGGTGATGATAGTCGTGAGCGAAGGGCAGATGATTTGCGTGAATTGGCAGTGGCAAGAGGCGTGGAAGGTGTGCTTAAGTTCGTGCCGCGCGTGTCCGATGTCCGCCGTCTGATTACTGACATTGATCTGGGGATTATTACCTCAGTTCGAAGTGAGGCCGTTTGTCGGATCGCGTTAGAGTTTATGGCCTACGGCAAGCCGGTAATCTCGACTGACGTGAACATCCTCCCCGAAGTCATTCGCGAGGAGAATGGTTGGGTTGTCAGCGCTCACGACGCGCGGGAGCTTGCACAAGTTCTCGAGAGCGTTATCCGCAACCGCGCGGAACTAATGGCCCGAGGGTCGCGCGGTAACGATCTGCTGAAGAGCCAATTCACACTGGAGCGTCAGGTCAGTCAAACCGTCAGTTTTTTTGAAAAGGTGGTGAACACCAATGGGTAAGCTGCCTATCACGCTGCTCGTTGTCACGTTAAACGAAGAGGCAAACCTTGAGCGGTGCTTGAGTGCTGCTGATTTCTGCTCCGAAATTGTCATAGTAGACTCCGGCTCTACAGACCGGACTCTCGAGATTGCGAGTGCTTTTGCAGCGAAAACGCTTTACCGATCATGGACGGGATACGCCGATCAGAAGAATTTTGGTGCCGAGCACGCGACGCAAGCATGGATACTTTGCGTTGACGCGGACGAAGTCGTTACTCAGGAACTGCGAGCAAGCATTTTTCGCGCGTTCGAGCGTGACCCTGAGGTCGATGCCTTCGAGATAAATCGTCACGGAGTGTATGCTGGAAAGCTTATAAATCACTCTGGCTGGTATCCGCAGTGGCGTACATTTCTTTATCGTAAGAGTGCGGCGCATTGGACAGGGTTGGAACCCCACCCGGTCGTGGAGTTTCACGGAGTGAAACGCACAAAATTAAGTGGAGACCTGCTGCACTATACATATCGCAGTGTTGAAGAACACATGCGAAAGAACTTCGGATCCGCGCGTGCAGCTGCACGTGCAATGCTCCAAGCTGGGCGCAAAGCGACAGTAACCGACTTGTTGTTCAGGCCCTTGTGGGGCTGGTTTCGCTGTTACGTCCTGCAGCTTGGTGTGCTCGATGGCTTCTATGGGCTGGCAATCGCAAACGGACAGGCCATGTATGTTTTTTTAAAGTATGCGTATCTGCGTGAGCTGTCAAGCACGAACGAAATTGTTTGAAAGATAGAGTGACTGTCCTTTCAGAAAATACGCGCGGGGCGATTGTTGCCTTGCTCTTCAAACGTGTGGGCGATAGTTTGCTCGCAACGCCTGCTTTGCGCGCCCTGAAGAGTCGGCATCCTGACAGTAACTTAGCAGTTCTTGTCGAGCCGCAGGTTGCGCGTGTATTTCAGAATTTGCCCTACATCGATAATATCGTGGTGTGCGCGAAATCTCCAAACGCTCTTCGGCTTGCTCGACTGGCGCGGAGTTGGGGAACCCCCGCGGCCACTGTCGATTTTCTTTCAGACCCACGATCAGCTTTGGCGAGTCTGCTAAGCGGCGCACCACTTCGCGCGGGATTTGCCGTTGGCCTGCGCAAATGGTTCTACACTCATCAAGTCGAGCTGCAGGACGCAGAAAACCCAATCTACAGCGCCGAGCATAAGATGCGATTGGCGGCTCAACTGGGAGCTTCTTCATCCGATATTCTCCCTGACTTTGTCTTGATCAAGAGTGATGAGGCTTTCGCAGACGAGGTGTGGAAGAGAGCGCGATTGTCCCGGCAGAGAGTTGCTGCACTGTTCATTTCGAGTCGGAGAAGTTACAAACGCTGGCCGCTTGAGTCGTTCCGGCAGCTTGTTACCATACTGCGGGCGCGGAGCATCGAGAACGTGCTTGTGGTTGGCGGCAAGTCTGAAGAGCAGGAAATGACTTCCTTTGCGCAATCATCTGGAATCGCTCCGGAACGCGTGATCGCGTGTGATAGTCTCGGAGAGTTGGCTGCCGTGCTCAAGCAATCGACGGTTTTCATCGGAAACGATGGCGGACCCAAGCACTTGGCGTGTGCGGTCGGGACCGCGACGATCACGATGTTTAGAAATGACCCGCCCGAATATTGGACACCGCCGAAGAATATGCGACACATTGCATTTGTATCTTCAGCTAACTGCGGTGTGGAAGAAGTTGCGGAGGCCGCGACTCGGCTGTTTAAGGACGAACTCGCATGAAGGATCCTGTTTCGATACTGGTCTTTCGAAACGGATCCGTCGGCAATACTCTGATGGCCGTGCCCGCGCTGCGCGCGCTCCGAAACTCTTTTCCGAAAGCGCTGATTTCGGTTATTGTAGATCAGATTGGGCGCGACTTGCTATTGCATTGTCCATACGTCGACAAGTTGTTGGTTTATGAGAAGCGTCAGCAGGATGCAGGACTTAGCGGATTTCTAAGGATAGTTGGTTCGGCGAGGGAAACCGCTCCAAGTCATGCCTTGTTGTTTAAACGATTCTATCGGAACGGCTTAATCGCATTCCTTTCCGGAGCGAAAGTGCGCGTGGGTTTCGAAACTGATGGCAAGGCGCCGTTCTTGAACCGGTCATGTCCGTATGACATGCAAACTCATGTCGCGCACTTAAATCTTCGACTTGTTGAACTAATCGGTGGAACAACTCAAGGAGATGAACTTGAGGTGTTTTTGGGCGACGAGGACCATTCGAAGGCGGAAGAGTGGTGTGCGAAACACAACCTCGAGCAAGGAGGCTTCGTTTGTGCACACTATGGCGGAGTCTCCGTTGGTGCTGAGTTTATGCGGACTGAGGTATTCAGTGAATTTCTTGCCCAGATCGTTGGTGACCGAAGTGTCGTCTTGATTGGAAGCGGTCAGTCCGAAATGGAGTGGGCACATTCGATTTCAAGAGAGTGCGATCGTTCTTTCGTGGCGGTTGATCTTCCGCTTCGAACCACGATTGCATTGATGTCCAGAGCAGCAGCTTTCGTAGGCTTCAATTCCGGACCGGCCCATCTTGCTGCCGCCTGCAAACGTCCCGGTCTCGTGATCTTCCCTCAAGATGTCTATGAAAAGGACGGCGTTCGTTGGCGCCCTTTGTATGATGCCCTGAGGATCTACCCCGCACGGCGAGACCAAACCGTAGACGCTTGGCGCGAATGGATGTCCGAAGCGCCGAGACTGATCCCATGAACGAGCCCGGATTGTCCGTTGGCATTGCCATTCCTGCCTACCGAAATGTGGACAGATTGCGACGCTGTCTCGCTTCAATCAAAGCGCTCGACCCTGGATGGCTCTCGCAAACGGTCGTCGTGGACGACAGCGGTGACGGGGCGGTATGCGCGGCTCTTCAACAGGAGTTCGTGATCGAGCGATGGATCGTTCATGAGGAGAATCAGGGTTTTGCAGCTGCGGCAAATCATGCGGTTCTAGCATCCGCCTCGCCACTTGTCCTGCTGCTCAATGATGACGTGGAGCTGGCCACAGATCCACGCAGCGCAATTGTCGAGAGTTTCGGAAACGCGAAGCTGTTCGCACTTTCGCTCCGATCCATCAATGAAGAGGGGATGACACGCGAGGGATCAAAGAGACTGGTTTGGCGGTGCGGTATCGCGAAAGTCCTTCACACCGAAGCGTCGGGTGGAGCAGATAGCTCGCCCACACGTCAGACGTCCTATGCCGTCGGTGGTCACTCGGTCTACAGGAAAAACATGTTTGCCGACTTGAGTGGCTTTGACGATGTGTTTCATCCTTTTTACTGGGAGGATGTCGACCTATCGGAAAGGGCGAGACAGCAGGGTTGGGATGTGCGCTACCTTCCTGAGTCAGCAGTTTTGCATCGAACAGAAGGTGCAATCAGATCCTCAAGCAGTTTTGAAGTTATCCGACGCATGACCTGGCGAAACCGCTTCATATTCTCAATTCGACATGCGCGAAACATGAGTCGGTCGCTCCTGCCGCTCGGACTCGCTTGGTATAGGGTGAAAGCAACACTGAGTTCTGACCGTGTTGTCGGACGCGCCTTGGTTGAAGCATTAGCGATGAGCAAGAAACACTCACTTGGATAGGCAACGTGGGAGTACAATGGAAGAAACAAGAATCGTAAAGAAGCCGTTCACCCCATACGTCGCGGCTGAGACGAGTATGGTCGAAATGACGTTGCGCTCGCTTATTCTGGGGTCCGTGCTGGGGATTGTGTTTACAGCGGCGAATGCGTATCTCGGCCTTTATGTCGGAATGACTGTCAGCGCGTCGATTCCCGCGGCGGTGATGTCAATGTTCATTCTCCGAAAACTTTTCCGTGGGGGAACCGTTCTTGAGAATAATATCGTCCAGACTGTTGCGTCTTCAGGCGAGTCGCTCGCCGCTGGCATTATCTTCACGATTCCGGCATTCTATATTTGGAGCGCTACCGGCAAGGGAATCGAGATTCCTGGAATTGCGCAAGTCGCCTACATCTCATTAATTGGTGGAGCGCTCGGAATACTCATGATGATTCCTTTGCGCCGGATGTTGATTCGCGATGAGCACGAAACGCTGCCCTATCCGGAGGGTACAGCGTGCGCCGAAGTGCTGATTGCCGGCGAAAAGGGTGGAGTCCACGCGCAAAAAGTCTTCTGGGGGCTACTGGCCGGCGCGGGCTACAAGTTGCTCACCGGTGCGGCAGTCCTGCGCGAGTCCTTGACGTATTACATGAAGACTCCCGCCAAGGCGTATCTCGGGATTGATGCCATCCCCGCGCTTGTGGGTGTAGGTTACATCATAGGAATTCGCGTCTCCTCAATCATGCTGGCGGGCGGCCTGATGAGTTCGATCGTGCTTGTACCGGTGATCGCGTTCTTTGGCGGAACAGCGTTAAGTCCGATTTTTCCCGAAACGGTGAACCCGATCTCGTCAATGACCAGTGATGCGATACGCTCCCAGTATGTGCGCTACATCGGCGCAGGCGCGGTCACGATGGGCGGTATTTTTAGCCTGTTGAAAGCTATGCCCGCGCTATTCCGTTCGTTTGGGCGACTCAAAAAGCGCACGTCAGGAAACGGTGCTGCGGAAGTTCGCACCGACCAGGACTTGCCGCCGCGCGTCGTTTTCATCGGAACGGCTGTTGTTGCGCTGCTTTCATGGCTCCTCGCACCCCATGTCCCTTTGATCATTCCGCTCGTCGCGGTTTTCGGTTTCATTTTTGTCATGGTGGCTTCGCGCATCGTCGGGCTGGTGGGGTCTTCGTCAAATCCGGTGAGCGGCATGACTATCGCGACGCTGCTTGGAACGTCGTTGCTGTTCGTGGCGAACGGTATCAGCGGTCCTGAAGGAATGGCCGCCGCGCTGATGGTAGGTGCGGTCGTTTGCGTGGCGATCTGTATGGCAGGTGACATCTCACAAGACCTCAAGACCGGCTTCATCGTCGGTGCGACTCCCCGAAAACAGCAGATTGCCGAGTTCATCGGGATTGTCGCTGGAGCTCTCGTCGTCGGATGGGTGGTTCATCTCCTTGGAAGCACTTATGGATTTGTACAGGACGCCGCGCATCCGCGTCCTCTGCAGGCTCCGCAGGCAAACCTGATGGCAATCTTAATTGAAGGTGTGTTGGATGGAAAGCTGCAATGGAGTCTGATCTTTTTCGGAATGTTCCTTGCAGCTATTGTTGAGTTGTTCGGAGTGACGTCACTGGCGTTTGCAGTCGGCCTTTACCTTCCCGTTGGATTATCGGTTGGAATCATGGCTGGTGCTCTCATAAGCGTGGTTGTGCGTCGCCGTTCTTCGGCGTCAGAATCGGAAGATGGAGGTATCCTCTTTAGCTCCGGTCTGATTGCCGGTGAGGCGCTCATTGGAATCGCGCTCGCATTGCTCGCTACCGTCGGGATATCGCTGGAAATGTTCTCAGGCTTGTTTGGAGTTGCAGAACTGCCGGTGACAATCTGTGCCTACGGTTTCCTCCTGTATGCCCTGTGGCGGGCAGCACGGTAAGGGCGACGCGTAGCAATTCATTTGCGGCCCGTCATTGGACGGGCCGCTTGCGTTCTAAACAAAGCCTGCTTGCATTCGTAATTTCTCGTCGATCAAAAAGTCGCTCGATGGACCTTGCCAAACCACCTTCCGGTCATTCAAAATCGACACATTTCCAGGACAACGTTTGATCAGGTCTTCGTCATGTGTAATCACAAGGCACAATCTTCCGCCATTAGCGATCGCCAAAAGCCAATCCACAAATTGACCTAAGTGCGTCTCGTCAAGGCCAAGCGTTGGTTCGTCAAGAATCAGCGTGGCCGTCTCTGACGCTGAAAGCATCGCGATTGCCAGTAGTCTTCGCTCTGCAAAAGACAAATCGTGAGGCGATCGGTCGCTCTCTGTATCCAGCGCGAGTCCAAACCCGTGAAGTGCATTCGATGCCGTAACGCGCTCCCGCTCGTCCAGCATTCGCCACTCATCCGATATACTATCGCACAAGAACAGTTGCTCGGGAAACTGCAGGACGACCGCAGAACGCGAGTCGGGCGTGCGGGAAATTTCCCCGTGCTGCGGAGTCAAGACTCCCGCGATGAGCAGTGCAAAAGTCGTCTTGCCTGAACCGGAGGGGCCGACGATATACTGAACTTCTCCTGAGGTCAGTCCAACGCTGAGATCACGCAGAACCCAATTTTTGTCGGCATAGTTAAAGGACACTTGATCGGCAAAAACTGAGACACGCTCACCCATTGCGATCGATTACCATTGCAGTTCCAACTCTTAGTGTGCCGCTTCGCAGAAACCGGACTTCAAAGCCCGGAGGCACCTCTGACTCTCGGCAGCATGTCCACAAAACGGCTGATGAACGTACATGCGTCGCAAAGAACTGCCTGAATTCACGGCGGGAAACGCCGTCCAGAAACGCCTCGGGTTCGTCGAGTAAGAGCAGTTCAGGTTCGCGAGTTAGCAGCGCGGCCAGCGCGACACGCTGTTGCTGGCCTCCGGAAAGTGATTGCGGGCCGGACTCTGCAATTTCACGGAGGGAGAACGACAAAAGGAGCGACTCGGTGGTCGACTTTACTGCTTTAGAAGAGTTTCCCTGCATCCGAAGTGAAAATTCAATCTCTTCGCGCACCGTTGAGCAGATGAGCTGTTGACGGGGGTTTTGCAGAAGAAATGCGGGATTCTTCGTCCCATAATACGTAGCTGCTCCGGTGGTCGGCTTCAGCAAACCTGCGGCGACGCGAAGCAGGGTGGACTTTCCCGAACCGTTGTCGCCGACGACAGCAATCCGTTGACCGCGAGCGACATCGAGAGAGCAGGCCTGTAGCGTGTTTGCTCCAGCATTGTATCCCGCTGAGACATCTTGAAGGCTCAAGACAATCATGTCTGCGGGAGCACTATGCTCAGAATCCTGTCGACTACGCCGCTCTTGCGAGTGAGAAAGTCTTGCACTTCTGAGCTGCGCGGACTAAACATACGCGAGACAACTTGACTTACGAGACTTGAGTGACTGTCCACAACGCCAAGCAGTCCCGCGGCCTGAGCATCAATTGCTTCGCGAGACACGCCCATATTCGGCCCGCACACCACCTCGAGTCCGTGCGCCATTGGCTCGATCACGCTATGCACGCCCCGACCAAATCCGCCGCCTACGTAGGCAAGATGGCCGACCTGATAGAGATCGGCGAGGACTCCGGAGCGATTCATGATCGTCATTTTGCTCGAATGAGAGGAGTCAGTCAACTCGCTGGTCGCGACATTATGAGTTTTGGCAATGGAAGTAATCCGCCGCAAGGCGGCTTCTGAAGGATCATGCGGGATGACTAAAATGTGCAGATTCGGAATGGACTTGCTAAGCTCGGCGAAGCTGGCGAGCAGTAAATGCTCGTCCTTTTCGTGTGTGCTTCCCGCAACCAGCACCTGTTTGCCTTCAAGGATTTTAAGCAAAGCTGCTTCAGGAGCGGTTGCTGCCCGCGCCCGCGCCAGCACACGATCGAAACGGGAATCTCCGACGGCTATCACATTGGCAGAGTCGCCTGTGATCAGTCGCGCGCGACGTGCGTCGTCTTCCGAAACCGTGAGTATACCGGTCAGTTCACGATGAATGGCACGATGGAAGCCCTTCAGCACGGGAAAGAGCTTGCTTGACCGCGCGTGAAAGTTCCCATTGATCAGCCATATCGGAATTCCCAATTGCCTCGATTGCCATACCATGTTTGGCCACACATCGTGTTTGCTGATCAAAACAAGGTTCGGCTTGAGTGCACTGAGAAACCCACCGGCTGAACGGACGGAATCTCGCGGGCTGTAATCGGCAAAGTCGAATTCGCTCCCGCGCAGTGATGACTTTGCCGATGGCGAAAAGTAACTTACGGCACTAAGCCACTCACGTTTGCGAAAGGCAAGGGCGACAGGCTTGATGCTCTCGAGTTCTCCGGCCGAAGCGCAATGAAAGAGCACGATCTTGGCATCAGGATGATCATGACGATATCGTTGCGCGCGTTCAGCCAATCCCAGTCGGCCTTCGAGTCCTTCTCGGAGTTTTCGGGAAAGCGCGCCGCCAATCGACGCTCCTCCGGCAATCAATGGATAGATGATGGCATTGTAGAGAGTTTTAGCCAGCATCAGAAATTGAACTTTCAGGTGACGAGATAAGTTGCTCGAGTTCTACTATGGCACGCTCCGGCGTCGTCAGGCGCAGACAGTCGTGGTGACCTTTTGGACAAGTCGTGCTGCCATAGGCGTGGCACGGCCTGCAGGGCAACGTGTTTTCCACTACGCGCGAATTGGCCCGAAATGGATAGAAGCCGAATTCCTGCACGGTTGGACCAAAAAGCGCCAGCACGCGTGCACCGCTGCCGCAGGCCAAGTGCATGAGTCCTGAGTCGTGAGTGATTACGGCTGTCGCCCGTCGCATCGTGTGTGCAATCCTGTTGAGAGGCGCGTCTATAAGGATCTCTCCGCTTCCAGCAATCTCCCGACACGCCGTTTCCTCCGCGGCAGTTCCGCATACGATAACGTGAAGGCCGCGCTTCCGCAACTCGATGGCGACTTTTTGCCAATTCTCCGTCGGCCATCTCTTGGTCGCATGCTTGGCTCCGGGACAGAGCACGATGCTATTTTCTCCAGTAACCTTCTCTGAATCTTCATGGAGCTGCAGGTTAAGTCCGATTCCGTCATCCTGTGCTCCGAACTGCTCGATGGCGGCGACGTAACGCAGGGGAACAGGAACGACTTTGTGGTATATGTTGCGTTTGAACTTGATTAAGACCCAGCGGCGAAGGCGATAGCGCGTGGCTTTGGCCCACATCAGAGGGAAACAAGAGATTCGCAGGAATGCGCTGCGCCAACTGTTCTGCAAGTCGACAATCATCTCGTAACGTCGGGAAAGCAAACGGCGCAGCCTGAGCAGGCCGCGCCATCCTTCTTTGCGATCAAAAACGATTATCTTGTCAATGGCCGGCAGTAGCTCCGCGGCTTCCTTGAATTCAGAGGCGACCAGAAAGTGGATGGCGGAATCGGGAAATCTGGTTTTCAGCGCACGCAATGCCACTGCGCAGAGGAGAACATCCCCCAACGATGACAGGCGAATCACTAATATGCTGCCTGAGGCAGACAAACTCAGTTCAGCGTCTTGAGACGGTCTTTCAGCGAGCCTTCTGCCGTCACGGAATATTTCGGCTTGCTGCCGGATATTCTGATACTGCCGATTAGTTCGCTCTGTGCCTTCTCGGAGAGTTTCGCCGCACTGCCTTCGACGGCCATGGCGGCTGCCAGACCGTAGGCGGTGGCGCAATCTTTTGCCTGTACGACCGCGCCGCCCGTAGCTTGCTCGCCTGTGCGGGGATCGAGAAGCAACCGCACTTGCCCAAGAGCGTCCTTCGGAGAAGCGGCAGGCAGGTAGGCCATTCCGCCCTGCGTCATCGCGAGACTCGCCCACGGACCATCACTGCCTTGTGGGTCTGAAAGCTCGACTGAACGACTTTGGGTATTGACAGGCATGCCGACGATTCGGGCGAGGTACGGTGTGCGGATTTCGAAGGCGGCAAAACCACGCTTCACGAGCTTGTCTGCCGCGCGATCAATCGCCCAAGCATCTACAAAACCGCGTGCGTCAAATCGCATTCCGGTCCTCGACAATAAGATGGATCGTCCCGCTACGAACATGCCGCCCGTCTTAATCAGGCTGAGTGCGCTGTCAAGCAAAGCCTGCTCGGGCTTGGCGGGAGTGCTGCCGCTCAACCAGGCGTCCAGTAACGGCCCTTGGCGCAAGTCGAAAGCGCCGCCGGTAAGGTCATTGAGTTGAAGCCCGCGCATCAGCAAGTCGTAGACTGACGAATCCACGGGCACGGACTCGTGCCCCGCGCCGCCGGCAATTTTGGCAAGCTGATTCTGAGTGCCAGCCTGTAAGACCGCGGCTTCGTACCACTTCAAAGTGTTGAAGACATCGTCGTAGGCGGACTTGACATCTTCAGGCTTCGCATCCGTGAGAAAGACAGTTACAGTCACCGGCACGCCAAAGACCGTGCGCGTTTCACTGGGAAATTTATCCTGAGCCGACTTGCAACCGGCGACCAATCCAACGGTTAAAACCAGCAGTATTGCCCAACGATTCATAGCATGCCTCGCGATATATGTCTGAGTTTCTGTCTAACGCTGGCGGTGTTTCTTGATTTCGCGGTCAATCTCGCGCTTCGCCTGCTGTTCTTCCTTGGTCTGGCGCTTATCGTATTCCCGCTTACCTTGCACGACCGCAAGCTCGACTTTCAGGTATTGTCCTTTGAAGTAAAGCTGGAGGGGCACGAGAGTGTAACCCTTCTCCAAAACCTGCCGCTGAATCTTGCGAATCTCACTCCGGTTCAGGAGTAACTTCCGCACGCGGCGTTCATCGACTTCCGTGTAGCCGCGATTGCGATACGGGGTGATGCCCAGCGAAAACAACAGGACTTCACCGTCTTGCACGCGGGCGAAAGCGTCACGCAAGTTGACGTGACCCTCGCGGACCGACTTTACTTCGGTTCCCAGCAGGCTGATCCCTGCTTCGTAGGTTTGAATAATGTGATAGTCATGGCGCGCTTTGCGATTTTGGGCCACGATTTTCACGGAATCGCTTGCCTCCATGACCTGCTAAAGTAACAAATTTCCAGAGGAAAGGCAAGGGAAGCGGAGGGAGGCTGCTTGACAAAGGCACCGGAAATGTTTATCATTTCGGTTCCTTGCAGGAGTGGTGGAATTGGTAGACTCGCTAGTTTCAGGTACTAGTGTCCTTCGGGACGTGCGGGTTCGAGTCCCGCCTCCTGCACAACATATTGTTTGCTAAGGGATAGCGGCGGCTCGGCAACGGGCCGCCGTTTTTTGTGAGAGAGAAGAGAGGATTTTCTTGCTGCGCTCAGGCTGGCGACTGGTTCTTGTAGTGGAATTGGGTGTGGGGTGGGAAGCTGCTTAGAAAAGATCCTTTCGGGATGACAGGAAGGTGAGCGGGAAGGTTAGAGCTTCGTCTGTATTGCGCTGGCTTGTG
>JAANMU010000816.1_pt1 | contig 33553 bp, 35 predicted proteins | sample 7279701 | NCBI WGS metagenome assembly JAANMU01 (sample SAMN14094539, study PRJNA606508) | bioreactor metagenome | isolation source: A lab-scale SPAN reactor treating ammonium-rich wastewater day 57 | place: Ireland: Galway | collected 2017-03-13
TTCTCAAAAATCTGTGGGGTGATTAAGAGATGTTGTTTTCTTCTATATATTTTTGTACGGCTTCAATATCGGTGAGTTGATGTTCTCCGCCTAGCTCTTTTTTGTAAGCAATTAAATCTCTTGGATCCATTATCGAAACATCTATTCCTTCTATATTTTTTGTAATCGCATCAAACAATCTTATATCCTTAACCTGAATCCATTTTGTTTTATCTAAGTTTGTCATCTTCAGTGTATCGAGATCTGTAATGTCTATATCTTGGCCGTGGTAGTTTAGAGAAAGAGTGTCGCAATCCCATTTTTCGTTTGAATAATGTTTGGGTCCAACCGTGATGTATTCCTTAACTTCTGGAATAATTAAAGAAAAATATTTTCCGGAGAGGGAAATATCTATGTCATTTACCGGTCGATTTGAACCATAAACATGCGCAGCAAAACCTCCTCCAATTTTGTATGGAATTTTGTTTCTATCCAGTATGTCTACTATCCAGCGTAGAGTCTTTATCGTTTTTTCTTGCATAAGAATCATATTTAGTAGGGGGAATTAACATAAAACCATCCAAAATTCTCAAAAATCTGTGGAGTAATTTCGACTGAATAAAAGTATACTCTGATGCTTTGATCATGCAAGAAAAAACCCGCAGGCGGTTGCCTGCAGGTGTGGTGGCGGGTTGGGGAGCATTAGTCGAACTTGCAGAAGCTCAGGATCTGCAGGTTCCCTCCACTGAGACCGAGCCCTAATTTCACAGACTCGCATACCTCATCATGTTGGCTCGCCGGATACGCGTGGAAACTCGTAGTGAGAATACACGAGCCTTCGACGATAGATCCATGAAGATCATCTCGAAACCTCCAGTGGATGAGAAATGAGGACGTGACTCTCTCTCCCATAGAAACAATTGGCGTGGCCATCTTTTTCTCCTCTTCCATGTGGTTTTCGGTGCATCCCTCTCATTTATAATATATTTGTCAATGTATTGTCAATATATCATTGTTTTTGATCCATCTTAGTAATAAATTGGTATTAACGGGGAGTCGTCCAAAATTTCTCAAAAATGTGTGGTGTGGTTATACTCCAAAATCTCTTTGACTTTAACTCTCGAAAATAGTTGAATTAAATTATGAAATTTGGATTCAGAAGGCCTTCTTTAAAGAAAAGAATTTCGGCTAGAACTTCATGGAAAAGATACGTTCGCCATTCAATGGGTATGAAAGCTCCTAGGGGTTTAGGAATCGTCACTGATCCTAAAAAAGCTATTTATAATAAAGTTTATAAAAAAACTACTATTGGAATTGATGATATCGGTAAAATAAAAAATGAAAAGAACTCAGTAAATTTAGATAATTTGACGAAAAACAACCAAACAATAATGGGGCCTCTACTTATTATTTTTTCCGGACTAGTCTCCTTATTTTTTAATTTTATTCTAGGAGCCTTTCTTTTAGCGATTGGCGGGTACTGGTTTTATAAAATAAATAAGAAGTGATGCCTCATAACGGGAGTTAATAGAGAGCCGTCCAAAATTTTTCGTGTCAAAACGGAAATTCTACCTATTTGTCCACCAAGAGCCAAATTTCGCTATTAGGAGGAAAACAAAGCCTACGAAGGCTACAAAAATACCCAAACCTACCATAGGATTACTGAACCCACCTGCATGAGCAAAACCTAAAGACATATAAAGTCCCAGGATAAATAATAGCCAACCAAAAAGCTTGAACCACTTCCATCTTTTATTTGTAAGCTCAATTTCAATAGGTTCATTGCCGTTTAAAGGGTTCCCGCAGTGAGGGCAAACGTTAGCCTTATTAGAAACCTCTTTTTTACATTCTGAACAAGATATTAGAGACATAAATTTTAAAATTAATTCTATGTGCTAATTATATTATATAGTGTGTAAGGGTTTACAATGAGAGTTAATGGGGAGCTCGTCCAAAATTCCTCTTATATATTATCTCGAATTTTTCTTGCAATATCTATCAATTCTTCTGGAGAGAATTCTTTTCTGTTCCCGGAAGTTCTGTATAAAAATTTTCTGGGGTCATACTCATGTATTCCTGCGTCGCCCTCTTTTCTTGGAAGAATGTGAAGATGGAAATGGGGGACTGACTGTCCACCCACCTCATTTTCATTCCAGGCAAAATTAAATCCTTTGGCATCAAATATTTTTTCCAGAGATTTTTTAACCTTCTCGGCAAGATCCCATAGAGCATTCTTTTCTTCTGGAGTTAAATCCTCAAACTTAGCGATGCAACGAGTTGGGCAAACAAGAATGTGCCCGGGAACTATCGGGATATTGGTTGGAAAAGCCCAAGCCAATTCATTTCGGATTATCTCTCGCTGTTCGCTGGAAATGTTATTACAAAATGCACACTCTTTTTTCATACAAAAATTCTCAAAAATCTGTGGGGTAATTAAAACTTTACACCTCATATCTTAGGCATGCAAGCCAAATTCATTGCTTTTTGCTAAGGCTATAGAGAAGTGCTATTCTAGCGGGTAGAAAGGATAAGGAGATGAATTATGAGCAATCAGCCTGAAATCAGGTGGATGGGGGAGTTTTTCGATCTTCTCTTAAGAACAACACAGAACGGCCAGGGCAGGATTTTCCTCGAGGATTTGGATACCGAGTGGAAAAAGAAAGCTCGGCGAAAGTTCAGGTCACATCCGTTCAACTATGATGGAGTTGAACGGATGTGCCTTTGTGTGTCGGAGTTGCTTGGTGAACGACTTCGTGGGATCTGCACAAACGAGCTGTATCGACAGGTCCAACACAAAGGCCATGCCTTTCTGGAGGAGATCGGCAGAGTGGCAGCTGAACACGGAGTGGATTTCGGCGCTCGCGGGACAGACCGAAATGTAACACCAATAGAAGTTGCCGAATTTGCGGGTGTTACCAAAGTTGTTGCAGGCAAAGCCTTTCCGAACACACAAGAGTAATCACTCCATCCATCCAAGCTGAAGCGCACGCGCCTCAGCTTTTTTCATACAAAACATTCCAACATTCTATAGAATGTTGGAATGTTTATTGGCTAATCCGACAGCTGGCGGACTAACCCTAACCCCTAACCCAATTGTGGAAAAAGTGGAATAGTTTTTTGAGTTTCAGGATAGAATTTAAAATATATGAAAAAGAATACATACTTTGTTGTGACGTCTTTGTTATTTTTTGTCGTCACCATGGTTCATTTGTCACGCGTTGCATTCGGTTGGGAAGTGAATATCGGTGCGTTTTATGTTCCGATGTGGCTTTCTTGGGTCGCGGTTTTTGGCATTGGCTTCTTATCTCTCTACGGCTATCGTTTCAGCCGTAAAATCTAGACCAAAATCTTCAATAGAAATAGCTCCTTTGTTTAATTGAATAATTCATACTTTTTCTATATTCTGTAGAAGTTAGAAGTATTGCGGGTTGGTGTAAAGGTAGCACGTCGCTCTCTGGAAGCGAAAATTGGGGTTCGAATCCCTGACCCGCAGCCAAGTCGTGCGGCGCACGAAGAGCGTCGATGCAATGCTTTTCAAAGTCTGCATAGAGCAATGATCTCGTGATAACGATACAATTAAATTATGAAAAAAATAATAATCAATGCTGACGACTTTGGATACAGCAAGAGCATAGACGAAGGGATTTTGGAAACCATAAAAAATGGAGTGGTTCGCAGTACATCAGTTATGGTTTACGGAAAGGCGGTAGAAGATATTACAAATCTTATTGATGTAGAAAAGAATATTTCTATCGGGCTTCACTTGCACATGGAAAAGACTTTAGAAAATCCTCAAATAGAATTCAGTAATCAAATTGAAATATTTACTAAGTTATTTGGAAAGATTCCTGACCATATTGATATTCACAAGCCACGATCTTCCAATTTGGAACAGCTAATTCCACTTCTTGAACAATATTCAGCAGTACATAATGTGCCGGTTAGAGAGTTAGGTCATGCGAAATCTATCAAGAGCTTTTTTGGTATAAATGTGAAAAATGATAATGGTATTGATCCCAACAGGGTAAGTGTTGAGAGTTTGCTCGATATTTTAGAAAGATTAGATGAGGGTATAAGCGAAATAATGACTCATCCTGGTTATTCTAATGACGAATTAAGGAATATGACTTCTTACAACGATACGAGGGAGTTAGAGTTGCGTACACTAACAGACAGAAGAATTATTGAATATTTTGATAAAAACCATGATGTGCAATTGATAAATTGGAAAGAGATATTATAAAGGCGCTCGAGACCCGTCGTGGAGGATTCTAAAATTAAGCTAATTCCGCCAAGCAGGGTTTGGATCCTCAAGGTTCGAGCTCGAGACGGCCAGCCGTGATTTTAAGCCTGCCGGTCGGCAGGCAGGGAGCGAAGCAGCTAGTCCAAATCAAAAGCTGGAGAAGAGAGAAGAAAATGACTTTATTTAAAAAGTGAGATTCTAAGTCTGGCAGTTAATTTAAGTCAGACTGATATTCTAAAAACCATCTATGAAAATTACTATTATTGGATTACCGGGAAGTGGAAAATCAACGGTTGCTAGAAAAATATCTGAAAAACTCTCAATTCCCCATATTCATATAGATCGCTTTTGGTTTGAGGCGGGAGGACGACGAGGAAGTCGCGATACACCGAATATTGAGCAAGTGAGAATGTATATCAGAGAAAAAGTTCTTAAGGCAATAAGCGCAGAGTCGTGGGTGTCAGACGGCTTTTACTCACGAGTTCAACCGGAAATTGCAAGTCGGGCAGATGTTATTCTTTTTCTTGATGTATCAATATGGAAACGGCTTCTTAATCACACGAAAAGAATTTTTCAAAATTCGATACGACATACGGAAATCAGTTTGTGGAATGATTTGTTGTTTTTCCCGGAAATTATCCGACGTACTTTTACTACAGGCCCGAAGCTGAAGGTATTTATTGCCGCGCACAAAGACAAAGTAGTAACGTTACGTTCGCGAGCGGAAATAGATCAATTTCTTACTACTGTTTCCATCAAGGAAATTCCTTGATAGCACTAATGTCCATGACCTTGCTTCCTTTCTGACGTTTGAGTTACGGTTGACCAAATGACCAGTTTACATTGACCTTTTGACCACCTCCTTTGTGTTTTCAAAGAACGATCTTGACACTAAAACACCATGTTTTAGTTGAAGCAAATCCTATCATACATTGAATGGCCTGTCAACCGCTATGGCTTGACATATAGATGCTCTAGTGCTAGGGTTTCGTCTGGAACGAATCGAGGTGATTCGTGGCACAAATACACAACGAAAGGAGCTCCGTATGTCAGTACTGATGAATTGGTTGCGCGAAGAGTTGGGTAAGATCTCCGAAAATGAGATCGAGGTTCCCAACCACGAACTCGAAGACGGCGACAAGGCCGTCGGCACCCTCGAGAGCGTCGAGGCGAGGAAGATCCACGAGCTGAGGAATCGTGTCATTCGTGACATGACTCGACAGCTCAAGGATGTCTCACACAAGATGATCGATGCGATCGAGGAAGAGGTGTCGGATGATCACAATCCGGCAACGTGTGAGAGATGTACGTTCAGGCGCCAACTCGAGCTCCTCAAGGACAAGAAAGACATGCTCGACAAGCTCTTCTGGAGCTGTGTTCGGCACGAACTGTCTGAAGAGGCTCGTATCGAGAGCGACAAGATGGGAAGCGACGGAGTCGGTATCCGCAAGGACTGGCAAATCGTTCTCACCAAGCGGGAAAGCACGCTCGGTGGAATCCTGCTCGGCTTCGGCCTTCCGATCTGAACGCCATATTTCGGGCGTAAACGGAACAACAAGACTGGTTACCTGAAAACGGTGCCAGTCTTTTTCTGTATATAAAAAGTGACATTAGCTTGTAACGTTACAACCTTTATTTGTGTCACTTTTGTCACTTTTTGAGGTGCTCAAAGAGCGTCGAATTGTTAGAATAAAATAGTTAGAAATAACCTTACGGGGCTTAACCGACCACGGTTCTAGCTCGAAGAGGCCAGCCAACAAGCGCGAGCGCAGTTGGTGCCGAGCGAGCACCGCGAGGCGCAGAATGTTCGCAACTCAACCTCCGCGCGAACTTTCGCCGGAGGCTCTTTTTCTAACAAACACAGCAGATTTGACAAAAAAAGATATTCGGTATATCATATAAGATGTATAACTAAATCTCATAAGTTTTTCTTTTGAATTTAAGATTCAGAAAGTATTGAAGCTTTTAAAAGACTTTATCTAAAAACTGACGAGACTGACTGGTCACTTTTACTGTAAAGACTGGGAGTTATCAAGATAAAGTAATGCATAAAAATAAGTTCCATCGTGGGCCGAACAGGTCTTTTCGTCAGTCTTCTTTTCAAAACAGGCGCAGCCAGCCGGGGCGTTTTCGACCTAAGAGCTACAAGTTTGGCCAGTATATAGACCCAGTAAAATTTGTAAATAAAGCTGATTATATAGAAGCCGAAACAAGAAATTCCAATCCAGAAAACCTTTTTGGAGATTTTAAAATAGAAGACAAACTAAAGAATGTCATAAAAAATAAAGGATATTTAACCCCTACACCCATTCAAGATAAAACCATTCCGCATATTCTGAATGGAAATGATATTGTCGGAATAGCAAATACCGGTACTGGAAAAACTGCCGCTTTTCTTATCCCTTTAATAAACAAAGTCCTACTAAACAAAAATGAGAAAGTTCTTATTGTGGTTCCGACTCGAGAACTCGGGATACAAATAAATCAGGAATTAAAAGACTTAACCGTTGGAATAAAGGTGTTTTCAGTTTGTTGTGTGGGAGGAGTTAATATCGGAAAACAAATATCAGATTTGCGATATCAAAACAATTTTATTATAGGAACTCCCGGAAGACTTAGAGACCTAACAAATAGAAAAAAACTTTTTCTTTCTGAATTTGGGTCAATAGTCCTTGATGAAGCGGACAGAATGCTTGATATGGGTTTTATTTCTGAAGTTAGGTTTTTGATGTCCGGAATGAAAAAAGATAGGCAAACTTTGTTTTTTTCAGCCACCATCTCACCAGCAATAGAAAAACTGATAAGTGAATTTTTAAGAAATCCAATAAGAATTTCTGTAAAATCCAGTCATACTTCAAAGAATGTTGACCAAAATGTTATTAAAATTGCTTCTAGGAAAAAAATTGATGTTCTTCATGATCTTTTGGTAATAAAAGATTTTAACAAGGTTCTCATTTTTGGACGTACAAAACATGAAGTAGAAAAGCTCTCCAAAGTTCTCATTGAGAGAGGATTTAAAGCGGAGTCTATCCATGGCAATAAAAGTCATTCGCAACGACAGAGGGCTCTACAGCTTTTCAAAAATAATGTGGTTCAGGTTTTGGTAGCTACAGACGTTGCAGCCCGTGGTTTAGATATCATGGATATAAGTCATGTTATAAACTACGATCTTCCGGCAACATATGAAGATTATGTTCATAGAATCGGCCGTACCGGTCGAGCCAATAAACTTGGTAAAGCGTTAACATTTATTGAATAATATGAAATCGTTTCAAACTCCACCAAAGAAGATATACCAAGAGAAGGGTAAATGGGTTGAAAGAGTCACTCGTTCTAAAATTATTATTTGTAAGTGTGGTAATAAATATATAAAAACGAGACCAAACCAGAAAGAATGTCTTAGATGTTTAAATCTGATACGGGAAAGATAATTTACCTTTTAGTGCAAGAAAAACTCAAGTAAGGTATATTGTTTTCTCATTGTTGCTGTTTATATAATTTTTATGGAAATCAGAAATATTGCAATTATTGCGCATGTTGATCACGGTAAAACCACTTTGACCGATGCTATTATGCGTGAGACAGGAGCTGTTGAAGAAGGGGTTACCATGGATTCTAACGCCATAGAGCAAGAGCGAGGAATAACTATTTATGCCAAAAACGCTTCTGTAACTTATAAAGGTGTAAAAATAAATATTGTAGATACGCCCGGTCATGCTGATTTTGGATCAGAAGTAGAACGAGTGCTTAGATCAATCGATTCGGTTTTACTTGTGGTGGATGCCCAAGAAGGCCCGATGCCCCAGACTCGTTTTGTTTTGAAAAAATCTTTAGAAATTGGTCATAAGCCGATTGTTGTGATAAATAAAATTGATAAGTCAGCGGCCGACCCTGCGCGAGTCCATGATGAGGTATTGGAACTTTTTATGGATCTTGGAGCAAACAATGAACAGCTAGATTTCACCACTATTTATTCCATTGCTCGGGAAGGGGTGGCGATACGATCTCTTGAAGATCCTCATAAAAATTTATCGCCACTTCTTGATGAGATTTTAGAAAAAGTGCCATCTGCCGGAAAAAAAGATAATGGCATTGTTCTAGCCCAACCTTTTAATCTTGGATATGACAATTTTCTTGGACGGCTAGCTGTTGCGCGTATATATGAAGGTATTCTTAAGGTTGGTACCACTGTTTTTATCAAAAAAACCACAGGCGAAGTTGAAACAGGAAAAATTACCAATCTTTTTACTTTCGAAGGACTTAAAAGAAAAGAGGTAAAAGAAGCTGAATCGGGCGACATTGTTTTGATTGCCGGTCTCCCGAATATTTTTATTGGCGATACAATCACCAATTCTTCAGACGTCGAAAGTCTACCAGCTATTAAAGTTGATGAACCCACGATTACTCTTGATTTTTTGGTTAACAATTCACCGTTTGCCGGTCGAGAAGGAAAATTTGTAACAGGACGCCAGATTCGCGAGCGTTTGGAAAGGGAACTTGAGGTAAACGTTGGTTTGAAAGTTGATTTTTCAGGAGAAACAATGAAAGTTTTTGGGCGAGGGGAGCTTCACATCGCTATTCTTTTGGAAAATATGCGTCGAGAAGGTTACGAGCTTCAGGTCTCTCAACCGCAAGTAATTATAAAAGATTATCTTACGCCAGGGGATGGAAAAAAAAGCGAGCCGTTTGAAGAGATAACTATAGACACACCGTCTGAATTTCAAGGAGTTATAATGGAAAAGCTTTCCAAGCGCGGTGCAAATATGATGAATATGAAGCAAGATGTAAATAATGTTCGCTTAATTTTTGAATGTCCAACCAGAGGACTGCTGGGCTATCGAGGGCAATTTATTATTGATACAAAAGGAGAAGGAATTATGGCTAGTCGAGTTATTGGCTTCCGTCCTTATGCTGGAGAAATTCAAAAAAGACTACATGGCTCTATGACGTCAATGATGACGGGTAAAGCTCTTGGTTTTTCTTTAGACAATTTACAAACTCGCGGCGTTTTATATATTGGTCCTGGTGACGAGATATATGAAGGCATGGTTATCGGTAGCACTTCTAAGGGTGAAGAGATGATCGCAAATCCTACAAAAGGGAAACAGCTGACCAATATGAGAGCTTCTGGTTCCGATGAAAATATAATGCTGACTCCGCCATTTCGGCTGACTATTGAGAGTGCTATTGAAATAATGTCTGAAGATGAATATTTAGAAATTACTCCAAAAAGTGTGCGTTTGAGAAAAAAAGAACTGACAGAGACAGATAGGGTAAAAGCAAAACGAAATAAAACAAAAGCTTGATTAGAAACCCAACACTAAGGAAATCCCTTAATAAAATTAAAAAACTGCCTTTGGGGCGGTTTTTTGTTAGAATAGATTTATGATTAAAAAATCATTAACAAAGGCACTTTTGGCGGAGCTGTATATTGTGGTTATAGTGTCGGTTATTCAATATACCGAAAAAATGACTGAATTGCCTGAAACAATACTTATTCCTATGGTTATGCTCTCGCTTTTTGTCATTTCTGCCGCAGTGATGGCTTATCTTTTTGTTGCAGAGCCGATTCTCCTTTACATTGACGGGCAAAAGAAACAAGCCGTAAATCTTTTCCTCTTCACAGTTGGAATGTTTGCCCTGATAACATTCTTAATTTCTCTCACTCTCTTTTTCTTGTTTTAAGATATGTTAATATAAAGATATTAATAACTTGATAAAATTAAAATACCCAGTAAACCAACAAACAACACTCCGGGAGGAATTTTTGGTCGGGGAAATTATAAGAGCGCAAGAGGTTTCAATAAGGCCTTAAAGGGAGCAGTTGGAAGTACAAATAAAAACAAAGCAAATTTAATTTCTGGTCACTTAGAAGGAAAAATCTTTGAGTCAAGCGGGCTTTCTAAAAAGGAAGCACTAGACGGCATTAACAAACTCAAAGCCGAAGGCAAGCTCTCGTGGCAGGACGTCGACCGTCTTAAAAAGCGTCTCTAGTTTTTTAAAATCTTAATAAAATTATGACTAAAGCAAAATATGTTGACGGGTTTGTATTATCAGTTCCTAAGAAAAATACCGCTAAGTACAAAAAAATGGCACAAGAGGCCAGTAAGGTTTGGAAGAAATTTGGCGCTCTTGATTATAAAGAATGCATGATAGACGACGTAAAGCCGAAATTTGTAACTTTTACATTTCCAAAAATGGCGAAGACAAAGCCCGGTGAAGCTGTTTGGTTTTCTTTTATAGTCTATAAATCCCGCCGGCACCGCGACGCGGTGAATAAAAAGGTTATGGCGTATTTTGACAAAAAATACAGCAAAAAAGATATGGCGATGCCTTTTGATATGAAGCGCTTTGCTTACGGAGGGTTTGAGGTTGTAGTGGGTGACTAAAATATAGATTTTCAAAAAGAAAAAGCTACGACCATGTGGTCGTAGAGTTGTGTGCCGGAGGCCTGCCCTGACGTTACGTCAAAAAAGGCAAGACGACAATCATCGGCTGTGTGCACGAAACCACCTGCCAGCCTTCTTTTTATTCCTAAATTCTCACTTTAAGCGGGTCAGTATTCAATATTCCAGAGCGCTCTGTTTTTTGGATATTTATGTTAATATTAGAGGTGTAGCCGTTAAAAACCCTAATCTAATAACATATGAAAAAATCAATAATAATCATCGTTGCAATTGTTGTCCTTGCCATTCTGGGATTCTTTATTTTTAACAAAACATCCCAAGAAAAATCAGAGAATCAAAATCAAGAAGAAACAGTAGAAAAGGAGAACACAGTAAGTACAACAACAGAAGAAAAAAACCTTGGACAATCCGAAGAGGGTCAAAGAGTCATCGGTAAATCTGTAAATGGTAATGACATTAATGCCTATACTTACGGCACAGGAGACACTCATCTGCTTTTTGTCGGCGGTATCCACGGAGGATATTCATGGAATACGGCGCTTGTTGCTTATGAACTCATTGATTACTTAAATGAGAACAGAGATACATTGGCAGAAAATTTGAGAATTACAGTTGTTCCCGTTCTGAACCCCGACGGATTGGATAAGGTTGTTGGTACCACGGGTCGTTTTGCGCGTTCTGCAGTACCAGTGTCCGAATCCCAAACTATTCCGGGTCGGTTTAACGGCAACAATGTTGATCTCAACAGAAATTTTGACTGTGATTGGCAAGCAGAAGGAAGGTGGCAAACACGAACAGTTAGCGGCGGAACCACTGTTTTTTCCGAACCTGAATCGCAGGCCATCAAAAAATACATTGAGACTAATCGACCAAGCGCTGTCTTAGTTTGGTATTCCGCCGTCGGTGGAGTTTTTGCCTCAAATTGTCATGAGGGGGTTCTTTCAGAAACCAAAGAATTGGTGAATGTTTTTGCCAACGCTTCGGGTTATAAGCCATACGAAGAGTTTGATTTTTACGAAATTACCGGCGACATGACAAACTGGCTCGCTAAAATCGGCGTGCCGGCAATAAGTGTTCTCCTTACAACTCACGAAGCTGTGGAGTGGGATAAAAACCTCAAAGGTATTCAGGCGATGTTTGGTCACTATACTGAAAACCAATAATATCAATGCAGAATTTCTCATTTAGCACAACAAAAATAATCCTCATTGTTTTTGTTGTGCTAGCGATTATTTTCGGCGCGACCGTACTTTTTGTTGATCGCGGTCGGGAAATACCGGAATCGGAGCCAATAGTCGAGGAAAAGCCAGAATCAAAACAGGAAATTATCGGTAAATCTGTCGAAGGGCGCGAAATTGAATCTTACACTTTTGGCAATGGACAAAATCACTTGCTTTTTGTCGGTGGTATTCACGGTGGCTATGAATGGAATAGTGTTCTTTTAGCTTATAGATTTTTGGATTATCTTTTTGATAATCCGGAAGCGGTCACTTCAAATTTGACTGTTACAGTCATTCCCAACGCCAACCCCGACGGTCTTTTTAAGGTGATTGGTAAAGAAGGGCGTTTCAGTTTTGCGGATGTGAAAGTGAGCAGGGAAGATTCAAGGCCGGGAAGATTCAACGCCAACGGTGTTGATCTCAACAGAAATTTTGATTGCAAGTGGAAGTCAGAGAGTATGTGGCAAGGTAACGTAGTAAGCGCCGGTACCGCGCCGTTTTCCGAACCTGAAGCTCGGGCTATTCGCGATTTTGTTTTAAAAAACAAACCGACGGCGGCGATTTTTTGGCATAGTCGTGCAGATGCAGTCTATGCGTCTGAATGTGAAAATGGAATTCTTCCCGCAACTCGACAAATAATGAATACTTTCTCTCAAGCATCAGGATATCCGGCTGTCGATTCATTTGATGCTTATGAAATTACTGGTGACGTTGAGGGTTGGCTGGCTTCAATTGGGGTGCCAGCAATTACAGTTGAACTTAAAACGCACGACTCAATCGAATGGGAGAAAAATTTGTTGGGGATACAGGCTTTGTTAAAATATTTTGAATAAGTTTTTGTTGTTTTGTTAAAGTGATTAAAAAAATTGGAGTGAAAAAAGATTTCTGATATTATATTTTAGAAATCATGTCTATCGCCCCAATAATTTTATTCCTAGTCTCTTGTGGATTGATAATTTTTGCCGGCAAGTGGGTTGTCTCCTCTCTTTTGGATATAGCCCGTTTCCTGGGTTGGAAGGAATTTGTTGTTGCTTTTTTTGCTTTTTCTTTGGGGTCTGTTGCCCCGGAATTTTTCATAGGCATCTCTTCGGCCTTACACGGTATCCCGGAGTTGTCGCTTGGCAATATTATTGGCCAGAATATCTTGCTTTTGACCGTGACGGTTGCCGTCTCGGCTTTGGTTTTAAGAGGGGGAATAAGAATACAAAGTCAAACAGTTAGGGTTGGTTCGACTTTTGCGGTTATTGCTGCGGTTCTTCCTTTAATTATGGTTTTAGACGGAACCTTGTCGAGAATTGACGGATTGATTTTAATTTTTACTTTTGCTGGTTTTACCGTCTGGTTGTTTTCAAAAAAAGAAAGATTTTCCAAAATTTATCAAGATGAGAGTAGTGAGTCTTCAAGTGTTGGTCTTAACACATTCTTTAAAAAAATTTTTATTTTTATCGGAAGCCTTGCCTTACTTGTGGTGTCAGCGGAAGGAATCATTCGATCTTCTCTGGGTTTTGCCGAAGGTCTCGGAATCTCGGTGCCCTTTGTCGGACTTTTGATTGTTGCAATTGGAACAGGCCTACCCGAAACTTACATATCTTTTAATTTGGCTAAAAGAGGTCAATCGTGGATGATTTTGGGCGGACTTATGGGGGCGGTGGCTTTGTCCTCGACCATGGTTCTTGGTCTGATTTCTGTAATACAACCCATTGTTATTCCGGCTTCAGAATTGGCACATCTGACTTTAGCCAGGATATTCCTGCTTTTGAGTGCTCTGTTTTTCCTGTTTTTCGTCAAAACCGGCAGACAGATTTCCAAGAAAGAAGCAATCTTTCTTCTGCTCTTTTACGCAGTTTTTGTGTTTTCGCTTCTGTATTTACCGGGTTAAAATATTAACATATGAAAAATTTCTTAATAATTATTCTTGCTCTATCTTTTTTGGTTTTTGGTGCCGCTGTTTTTTTCTACTATCAGGAAAAGAATATCTTAAATGAAATAAACAGCTTTGAGGATTGTCTGACGCATGGTTTTCCGGTGATGGAATCTCACCCAAGACAATGCAGGACACCGGACGGCAGGAGCTTTACTGAAGTATTGGAAGAGCCGGCTCCTTTGGAAAGAGATGATTTGATCGTTTTAATTTCGCCTAAAGCCGAGGAGTTTATCACAAGTCCGCTTGAGATATCAGGCCAAGCCCGAGGTAATTGGTTTTTTGAAGCAACATTTCCTGTCGTTTTGACTAATTGGGACGGACTGATTATTGCTGAACACTATGCCACCGCTAATCCGCCTGCCGGTGGAGACTGGATGACTGAAGAATTTGTGCCATTTGAAGCATCTCTTAATTTTGAAAATCCGTATAAAAAGGGTGACCCGGATTTTATGCGAAGAGGTTTCTTGATTTTACAAAAAAGTAACCCTTCCGGACTGCCCGAATTTGATGATGCTCTAGAGATCACGGTGTATTTTTCTGATTCAGGGATTGAGCTTTAATCTTGTTATCTAATGATTGAGATTGAGATTATAAAGAGATAAAGCAGGGCACCATCGTAAGACAGCGCCCCGCTGGAGGAGAGAGAGACCGTGTTTGAACAACCTATCTTTAACTATAACCCCAATAAAATTAAAAGCAAGAATTTATCCACAACTTAAATAATTATAAAAATGGAGCATTATATTTGTACAGGTGGTTGCAACGGGGTGTCTCAAAACCCCGGTCTTTGCCAAGATAAAAGCTGTTCAAAACACAATAAACCGTTGATTTTTTGTGACTGCGACACTTCAGAGAATCATAGGACAGAAGAAAGGCCGAAAGATCCGCAGTAGTTTTTATTAGCGACGTAGAGCGAGAGAAATGGGAAAGCAAAGCTTTCACATTTCCGAGCCGACTCCGTCTGGCCAAAGGCCGACTCCATCGTGCCAACGGCCGAGGAGCTAATATAGGTTCAATATCGCGCAGCTCTGTCGCGCGAATGAACGAGTAAAGCGGGTTCCGATAATACCTCCTCTGCCCCGAGGAACCTTTATTATCGAGTATCTTCTATACTCAAGCTGTATTTGATTCCAAACAAGACTATTATAGAGAGGACAAGAAACAAAAAACTATACTGAATATTCAAAATTTCAAAACCGGTCAAAACCCCCGCAGCGATTAGGGGTGCGACAATTAAAGCTAGCGGTCTTGAAATCCGGAAGAAACTTATGATGTTTGACTCCCCAGCTCTCACTTTTTTGAAGAAATAACTTTCCGAGGCGATTTCGGTAAAACTCGCTCCGACTCTCGTCATGAAAAGGACTAGCGCCCAAATTATAAAAACTGGACTGTTTAAAAAGGCCGTTATTGCGGTGCTTGACGCGATTATTAAAAAACCGATTGTCATGATTTCTTTTTCTCCAGTTTTTTTATCTGCAATCCACCCCATCGGAATTTCAAAAATAAGAAATGGCAGAAGCATAATGGTAAAAATCAAGCCGATCTCGGTCCAAGAAAAATGCAAATTTTGCGACAAGTGAATCGGCATATAGATGACCATCCAGGCGAAGAAAAATTGCAGTATAAATTGTACCGCGAAAACTCCAAAAATATTTTTATCAGAAATAATTTTTTTAAAAGTTTCTTTCAGAGAGCTTTTTTTTGGATATTCAATCTTAACTTTTAACCCTCGCTTCGCCAAAAAGAATAAGGGTATAAGTAATGTCGCTGAAACTAGATAAATCTTCCAAAAGTCGCCGTTTGTCAGTATTAATCCGGCCAATGCAGGAGAGATGACAAATGCTAAATTGCCCAAGGTCAAATAAATACCCCTTATTCCACCAGTTTTGCTTTCTCTTTGGTCTGAATAGTTTTCTAGAAAAATGTCTAAACAAAAAAGAATGGTCATTATTGTTCCTTGATGCAAGACAAATAAGATTGCGACAAACAGCGGGTTTTCGGTCAAAGCTAGCCCCAATACTGCTAGAAATTCAAGGAATATAAAGAAAAGAACTAGGCGGTAATTTCCAAATTTGGAAATTAGCTCCGGTCCCCTGAGTAAGAAAAACAGATTTAACACCGCTCCTAGAGCAAAGAGAAAACCCAAAGAGCCCGGAGAAAAAAATTGCTCAAGGAACGTTGAGTTTATGTAGATTATGAGAGCAAAGTGGAGTGAGAGAAGAAAATTTGAAGCCAAGATTGAGAATAAAAATCTCAACGACGAATTTATCTTTGAAAGAAAAAACATTTTCCAGCTATCTCTGTTTTTAAATTATTAAACTCCTAAAATTACAGGAATCACGATCGGATGCTTGGCTGTTTTTTGGAACAAAAACTGACTGATGTTCTCGGCAACATTGGACTTAACATATTCAAAGTCTATTGGATTCATGCTGACAGTCGATTCTTCAATTGTTTTTTTGATTATCAGTCTTGCTTGTTGTAGTAAGTCTTGGGACTCTCTCAAATATACGAAACCACGAGAGATGATATCAGGTGACTTTTTTAATTTTCCAGTTCTGGTGTTAATGCTGGCGATAATGACAAACATGCCTTCTTCGGCTAGAGTTTTTCTGTCTCTGATAACAACCTCTTGCATATCGCCAACCGAGTACCCCTCAACCATCATCGGACTGTTCGGAACTTCTTCTTTGAGAATTTTCATTTTTTGACCGTTGTCGTAAATTTCGATGATTGAGCCGTTATTTGGAATCGCAATATTTTCTACTGGGGTGCCAAGAGACTGGGATAATTCGGCGTGTTGCCTTAGCATGTAGTGGTGGCCATGAACTGGCATGAAAAATTTGTAATTTATTTTTTTGTGAATCCATTCCAGCTCGCCGCGGTTGCCATGGCCAGAAGCATGAATGTCAGAATCAAGATAGGTGATGACTTTCGCTTCCGAGCGATATAGGTTGTCTTTGAGTCTGGTGATGGCATATTCATTGCCCGGTATTATAGATGATGACAAAAGGACGGTGTCGTTTTTGCTTAGGGTTATGCTCTTGTGTGTCTTATTGGCGATTCTCATGAGCGCTGCATATTCTTCACCTTGTGCGCCGGTAGCGATTAAGACAACCTTTTTTGGTTCGTAGTTGTTTATTTCGTTTACAGAAATCAAATTTTTAGCTGAAAGGAGATTGAGTTGTTTTATTATCTCTAGATTGGATTTCATACTCCGACCTTCTACAGCAACTTTCTTTCCGTATTTTTCAGCCAAGCTAATTATACTTATAATTCTTTCAACCTGTGAGGCGAAAGTGCCAATGATCAGACGTCCGGGAACATCTCTTATTATTTTTTCTATATTTTTTACAACAACGCTTTCAGATATTGAAAAACCTCGTTTTTCTATGCTTGTCGAGTCCATTGTTAGAAGCAGAATTTCTTCTTTTTTGAATCGCTCGTATTGTTTCTCCTCTTCTTCAGTTGGTTTGGATTCAATGTTGTCCACGCGGACGTCTTCTATGAAGACAATTTTTCCTACCGGTGTTTCTATGATAAGTCCCATTGAATCGGGAATTGTGTGAGAGATCGGAAATGATTCTATTTTGAAATGTTCACCCACTCTAAACTTTTCATTACCCTCGATAATCTTTATGTTTAATTCTTGCAGATGGGGAAATTCTTCTTGTCGTCTTTTTATCATCAGTGCGCCAAATTGACGCGAATAAATCGTCGGATTACCAATCGGTTCAATAATGTAGGGAATTGCGCCGATATGGTCTAAATGTCCGTGAGTGATGAAAAGACCTTTTATTCGGTCTTTGTTTTTCATCAAATACTTTATGTTTGGAATTATAAAGTCTATTCCGGGCGTATTTTCTTCTTTGAATTGCAACCCCGCATCAACAACAATTATGTCATTTTTATATTCTATAGCTGTCATGTTGCGTCCGACCTCCTCTACTCCTCCAAGCGGAATGATGCGAAGATTGTCGCCAATTGGTGGTATTTGCGGAAAACTTTCTTTGGATGTTTGCATTGCCACCCTAGTCTGACGATTTCTAGGTTTTTCAAAGCGTCTCCTATTGGACGAAGGTCTAACTCTTCTTCTGTCACCACTCCCGTGTCTTCCGCTTTCTTTTCGAAATTGTGACTGGTCTTGAGCCACGTTTATTTTTTGCCCCTCTTCTTTTACGATTGAAGCAAAAACCGCATTCTTTTTTTCTTTTGGTCTCATGTCTATTATTAATAAAAACAAACCTGAACGAGAAATTAGGACCTCGTTCGTATTTTTATAATTAAATTATTAGTTTTTAATTTATTTTTGTTTAACAAAAATTTTCCAGATTTTATCAGTTTCAATATACCAGTTGTGAACATTTAGAAATCTGTCACTACTTTGTGATATCAAACCCAAATCGACTTCTTTCAGTTTTCGAGGTAAGACATAGATGAAATCCGGAGAATAAATAAATATTGCCGGAGAATCTTCCAAAACTTCTTTTTCAAATTGTATGTATTTTTTCATCCTTTCGTCTTTGTTCAGGATGACTCTGGCTTCTTCAAGAAGTTTGTCAGTAGTTATATTAGCATAAAGTCCGATATTAAACCCAGGGTCATTTCTTTGAGAAGAGTGCCAGAATGGGAACAAGTCCAAGTCTCTAGCCGCGCTTATTCCAAAGAGCAGGGATTCGTAATTTCTCGGGCGAATTACGTTTTGACTTAAATCTCCGTTGGCCTCAAAAAATTTTATGTCAACTTCCGCGCCGATTTTCCTCCACTCTTCTTGTAGTATAGTAGCGACGGCTTTGAGGTCCGGCAGGTTGCCGGTAGAAATTGAAAATCTTAATTCAGAATTGCCGTCTTTGGTCTTTCTTGTTCTAACACTCTCTCCTTCTCCCAACTTCCAACCGGCACTCTCCAAAATCTCAATTGCTTTTTCTATCCTATTTGAATCTGGAGAAATGTCTTTGTCTTGTTCAAGTTGCGGTAGGTGGGCAATTGGGACCGGACTGTTTATTGACCGACCAAATCCCAGAAGGACTTCTCCAATAATTCTTTCTTTGTCTAAAGACACATCAAGCGCCCTTCTGACCTCTTTTTGTGTAAAGATTGAAGATTCGTTCTGGTTTAGAAATACTCCGAAGATTCTCGGTAGAACATTTGTTTTTACCAAGGCCCCCTTTTCTATTAAACCCGAAGCTTCTTCGGGAGAAATAGAAGATACACTCTCTATCACCCCTCTTTCAAAAGCTTCTATCAGTTCATTTTCGTTGGTATAGAATCGTAAAATTATGTTCTTTAAAAACGGTTCTCCCAAAGTGTAATTTCTAAAAGAAGTTAAGTGATAAGAAATTGGCAATCCGTTCGAATCTTTCTTTAGACTTTTTATTCTATATGGTCCGGATCCTACGGGCTCTATATTTAATAGACTGAAAGAAAACTGTTCTTGACTTAGGTTGTTCCAGAGGTGTTTAGGCAATATACCTAAAGTTGCATTGTCCAAAAACATAGCGTATGGCTGGCTTAGTATAAAACTTATAGTCTTGCTGTCTTTTACTTCTGTTTTTACACCTTCCCAATTTGCTCTTCTCGGACTTCTCAGACTTGGTTCTTGGATTTTGAGAACGGTGAATTCAACATCCGCGGTTGTGACCGGTTTCCCATCATGAAAATATATTTCGTCTTTCAAGATAAAGGTATATTTAAGCCCGTCCTCGCTGACCTCCCAACTTTCTGCCAAATCAGGAATGAGCTCTCCTTTCGGTGTAGATTTTAAGAGACCGGAATAAATGAGCGCTACCAAGTCTCTATCTGCGTTTGAGCCGGGCAAAGCCAAAACAGGGTTTGCAAAACGGGGTGAACCGACGATTCCCTCGACCAGAGTTCCTCCGTGTGCTGGTACTGGAACAGTTAAAGCGTAATTTGCTCGTAGTAGGAGTGTGGCGCTTGAGATTGAGAGTAGGAGAATCAAGAACAGCCCTAAAACTTTTTCCGTCAAAGAAAGAGAGTCCAAAACTTTTCCAACTTTTTTCTCGCCGGGTAATTCCCAACTTTGTTTCAATAAGATAGATGCTTTGTTTAACATAAAAATTAGCCGCCTATTGTTTAGACGCTTTTAACTTCGAAGATTTAAAGCAGAAGTGCCAAGATTGAAGCCAAAACAAAAATAACAGCTAGAACAATAGTAGTGTTGAATATTGTTTTTTCAAACCCACGTCTTTCAAAATGGCTTCCGCTACCGTCTCCTCCGCCAAAAGCTCCGCCAACCCCAGCTTCTGAACGCTGGAGCATAACAAGGGCTATGATGGCGATTGATAAAGCGACCTGTATAAAAGGTAATAAGCTCTGTATTAGACTCATTTATCAGATTATACCAGGGCTGACAAATAAAGCAAACCGTTAGATATTGACCCGATCAATCTGATTGTTTATACTAACTGCGCTTAATAACTAAAAATGGTCGCATTTATAAGTCTTATTTTCTTTGTTTAACCTATGAGCAAGAAAGATTTTCCCCCAAAAAGGTCGTCTTTAAAGGTAATTCCTCTTGGTGACAGAGTTTTAGTAAGACCTTTTTTGGAAGAAGAAACCGGGAAGAAAAATCAATTCGGGATTATTATTCCAGAAACGATTGATAAGGAAAAACCAGAGCAAGGAGAAGTTCTAGCTGTCGGCGAAGGCAGGTATGAAGATGGTAGGGTGGTGCCGATGCGATTAAAAGCCGGTGACAAGGTGTTGTTTTCAAAATACGGATATGATGAGGTAAAGGTTGACGACGAAGAACTTTATATTTTGAAAGAAGAAAGTATATTAGCAATAATAAAATAGGCGCTAGGAAATTAGGCACTAGGCGCTAGGGAAATTCCTAAAGCCCAAGACCTAAAAACCTAAAGCCTGATTCTAAATATGTCTAAAAAAATAATTTATGGCGAAGACGCCAGAAAATCTCTAAAAAGAGGAATTGATAAAGTCGCTAATGCGGTGAAGATTACTGTTGGCCCTCGCGGTCGTAATGTCGTTTTGGATAAAGGTTATGGTGGCCCAACAATCACCAACGATGGCGTTTCAATCGCCAAAGAAATTTCCCTTTCTGACAAATTTGAAAATATGGGCGCTGAAATCGTAAAAGAAGTTGCTTCCAAAACAAACGATATTGCCGGCGATGGGACTACAACTTCCGTGATTTTAACCCAAGCTTTGGTTGACGAAGGTATGAAGCATACGACTCTCGGAGTCAACGCTATGGCGGTCAGAAGCGGAATAGAAAAAGCCGCAAACAAAGCGGTTGAGGCCCTAAAAGAATTAGCCAAGCCGGTGAAAGATAGAGAAGAAATCAGACAAGTCGCGACCATTTCAGCCGAGTCGGAAGAGCTTGGGAAAATAATTGCCGATACAATAGATAAGGTTGGAAAAGATGGGGTAGTAACCGTTGAGGAATCGCAATCATTCGGGGTTGAATCAGAAGTTGTGGAGGGTATGGAATTTGACAAAGGTTATGTCTCGCCCTACATGATTACCGATGCCGAGCGGATGGAAGCGGTCTATGAAGACGCGGGAATTTTGATTACCGATAAGAAAATTTCCGGCATAAAAGAAATTTTGCCGTTTCTGGAAAAACTTGCCCAAACTGGGAAAAAAGAGCTTGTAATTATTGCTGATGATGTGGAAGGCGAAGCGCTGGCAACTTTTGTGGTTAATAAATTGCGTGGCGGTTTCAATGTTTTGGCCGTCAAAGCGCCGGGTTATGGTGACAGGAAGAAAGAAATGCTTGAAGATATTGCGATTACTACCGGCGGAAAAGTTGTTTCGGAAGAATTAGGGCTCAAACTAGAGAGCGCGGGTCTTGATGTGTTGGGTAAAGCTAGAAAAATTATTGCTACCAAGGACAATACAATAATTGTTGGCGGTAAAGGCAAAAGATCTGATATTGATGCTCGAGTTGCCCAAATTAAGAAACAGAGAGAGATGTCGGATTCGAAATTTGATATTGAAAAATTGGATGAAAGAATTGCTAAGCTTTCAGGCGGGGTCGCGATCATTAAAGTTGGTGCGGCGACCGAGACCGAAATGAAGTATTTGAAATTAAAAATTGAGGATGCTGTCGCCGCGACCAAAGCAGCTATTGAGGAGGGAATTGTTACCGGAGGTGGCAGCGTTTTGGTTCGAGCAGCGGCTAAGATTAAACTTGGTCGGACTGATATTTTGTCCGAAGACGACATTGGCTATAATGTGGTGGTCAAAGCTTTGGAAGCGCCTTTGAGACAGATTGTTTTAAATACCGGTAAAGAAGATGGCGGGGTGATTGTAGATAAAGTCAAAAATTCCGACAATCCGAACACTGGTTATGACGCTCTAAATAATAAAGTTGTAGCCGATATGTTCAAGCAGGGAATTATCGACCCATTGAAAGTCGCGCGAAGCGCGGTTCAAAACGCCGCGTCAGCCGCCGCTATTCTTTTGACAACCGAAGTGGCGGTTGCCGATGAGCCGGAAAAGGAAGATAAATCCGGAGGTGCTGGAATGGGCGGAGGTATGGGTATGGGCGGCGGAATGCCCGAGATGATGTAATAGAGATAGAAACTAGAAATTGGTGGAAATTTGGAAACTAACAAACCCGTCCCGGCATTTGCCGGGGCGGGTTTGTTAATAACTCTTACTAAATCATGAGATTTTCCTGCTAAACTAAAAACTAAGAGGACCACAAGAATTGCCAAAAACTACAGACTACTAACTACTTACTACTAACTAATTTTTATGCCCCCAGAAAATCAACTCAATAATTTAGAGCAGGAACAAGCTATGTAATAAATTGGTATTTGCTCTGACTTTTTGATACACTATTTTTATGAGCAAAGCATTGGAAAAAAAGATTATTGCAACCGTTCGTAAAGCGGTGGCCGAGTCGGTTCATGATGCACTGACCGACCCTGATTATGGACTAGAATTAACTCCGGCCGTTCGTTCAAAATTGACCAATTACCGCCGGAAGAAAAAACACCAGCTAACCTCTCTGTCTGAAGTTAGGCGCCGTTTTTCTTAATGATTTATGATGGATTGGCGTATTGAGATTGAAAAGGACGCTATTCGGGACCTGGAAAAGATTTCATCAGCTTTCAGACAGAACATATTGGAGAAGCTTGACTGGTTGCAAAAGAACTTCTCGGAAATAACTCCGGCGCCACTAGGTGGAGAATGGAAAGGATTCTATAAATTAAGAGTTGGAGATTATCGTGTTATTTATGATGTTAACTGGTCTGCTTATCGGATAATTGTGGTAGTTGTTGACCATCGCTCCCGCGTTTATCGCAGAAAACGTAAATAACTTATTAGGTTGTCTTTTAAAAACTACAGACTACTAACTACTTACTACTAACTAATTTTTATGCCTCCCGAAAATCAATTTCAGAATCAAAATCAGGAGGTGAATTCTCCGAAGAAAAAAAGCCCTTTAATTTGGGCCGTAGTTTTAATATTAATTTTATTAGTCGCCGGAACGGTTGCTGGGTACTTTGCTTTGAATAAAACTGATTATAAAAATTACGAAATAAGTATAATTTCACCTGATTCAAATGAGATTTGGGAAATAGGCAAGAAATATAAAGTTGAATGGTCTATTACCCCGGATCTTTTATCTTCTCAACCGGGTCTTTTTATGCATATTGATTTAAAGAATACAGACACAGGAGATGCGGTCAAAATTTATAACGGTGCTATACCGGAAACAGAGAACTTAACTTTTCTTTTAGAGAAAGAAATGTCGGAATCGGGCTATGGTGGGGGAATTTTTGTCGGCCCAACAAAATCTATCGGGATAACCAATGGTACTTACAGAGTCAATTTAGAAATATATAAAAAAGTCTCTTGTAAGAATCATTGCGTAGATGTGGCATTTGATGTAGAGACTTTAGCAGTAGCTTCGAGCGAAATTTTTCTAATTAAATCTGAAGGATCGGTTTCCGCTTGGGAGAAAATTGTTGCTAAGCTGGACAAGACAGCCCTCAGATCAGGATGTAGCCCGTTTTATCCAGTAGATTTATATGCTGTCGCCAACGATGGAATAGAAACTTTAATCTATAAAGGTATGAAGGTTTGTAATCCTGGAGGTATTACAGAGGATGAATTTGGAACGGTTAACAAACTATTTTCCTTCGATCCTTTTATTGTCGATGGGCAAAGATTGGGTGAGGTGGTCCGCACGGGGAGCGGAGATGCTGGGTCAGGTTGGAGTCGTTCTGTTTATTTCCCTTATTCGAACCCAACACAGTATTTTGAAATAATCACATCATTCTATCAGCAGAATTCTAGTTTTACTACAAAGTATTTAGGAAAAGAAAATAAGGTAACAGTCAAACCAGCAGATCTAACGTTAGGTAGTTGTGAAAGTCATGAAATTGCTATATACATGAATGACGTAAAGGTTTGGGAAATAAATGAAAATTATAAAAAATCTATTTGTGAAAATTATTACGTAGAAACGGGAGGTGTTCAAAAGGCCAGAATTAATTATAAATATCTATTTTCAAATATTCGACCAACCTCTCAAGATTTTCATGTAATAGAGTTTAGCTGGGGAAGTCTCCATTTTAGATTCAATTTAATTGACCCAATTAATACATTCGTATTATCAGGAAAAGGATAATTTTGTGCTATAATACAGCTCTATAAAATTAATCGTATAAAATAATATGAACGCATTCACATATATTCTTATCGGACTTATTGTCCTCATCGTTCTCTGGGTCATTATGGCCTACAATCGGTTTATTCGTTTAATTAATCGAGCCAAGGAAGCTTGGGCTGACATTGATGTTCAACTCAAAAGGCGCTATGACCTTATTCCGAATTTGGTCAACACCGTCAAAGGTTATGCTTCTCACGAGAAAGGAGTTTTTGAAGCGGTCACTGAAGCAAGGACTCGATCAATGAACGCCGAAGTCAAAGGCGATGTAAAAGGAGTAGCTCAAGGTGAAAATATGCTTGCCGGCGCTTTGAAGAATCTTTTTGCCGTGGCGGAAAATTATCCCGACCTCAAAGCCAATACAAATTTTTTGGAGCTTCAAAGAGAATTGTCTGATACAGAAAATAAAATTCAAGCAGCCCGAAGGTTTTACAATACCAATGTTAGAGATCTAAATACCGCTGTCGAGTCATTTCCAGCCAACATTATCGCTAAAATGTTTAAGTTTTCTCAAAGAGACTTTTTTGAACTTGGTGAAGGGGAGGTGGCGGCCAAAGAGCCGGTTTCTGTAAATTTTTAAAAATTTACAGAAAGCCCCCAACTCTTACTTCATACTTTATTATTTAAATTTAATCTTTTTTTAAATTTATGGAGCAAAACCAATCGTTTGTTGAAGGACAGCCGCAACCGCAGTCTCAAGTCGCGGTTGCGGCTCTGCCGGAAGTAAAATTTGCCGGCTTCTGGCGTCGTTTTGGAGCCGGAATTATTGATATGGTTATCTTAGCCGTTGCTTCTGGAATCTTGTCTTTTATTTTTGGTGAAGCAATGCAATTTCTCGGTATCATAGTCGGCTGGCTTTATTTTGCTTTTTTTGAGAGTTCCAACAAACAGGCAACTCTTGGCAAAATGGTTTTGCGTCTTCAGGTTACCGATATTGAAGGCAAAAAACTTTCTTTTTGGCGAGCGACCGGAAGGCATTTTGCAAAAATTCTTTCCATCCTTATTTTGTTTATCGGATACTTTATGATTGGCTGGACAAAGAAGAAACAAGGTCTTCACGATATTATTGTTCAAACTCTAGTTATCAGACACCCGTTTTAGGTGGAATTGGGGAAATGGAATTAATTTCTTCCCTAACCCTAAACCCTAAACCCTAGTGGCTAGACCCTAATCTTATGAATATATATAAGGAACAAGACAAAAATATCCGAAAGACATGGTTTTTAATGTTTTTCTTTTTGGTTGTGGTAATTGCCGTCGGCTGGTTGATCTCTTGGTACTTTGATTCACCGGGCATTCTTTATATCGCAGTCATTTTTGCTATTCTGATGAATTTTTTCAGTTACTGGTATTCGGACACAATAGTTATCAAACTGACGCGAGCTAAGCCGGTCTCTCGCGAAAGCCACCGCGAGCTTTGGAACATTGTTGAAAATCTCTCCATAACTGCCGGACTACCGATGCCGAAACTTTACATTGTAGAGGACTCGGCACCGAACGCTTTTGCCACTGGCCGTAATCCAAAAAATTCCGCTGCGGCTGTCACTTCCGGCCTACTTCAAATTTTAGACCGCACGGAACTTGAAGGGGTTATTGCTCACGAGCTTTCTCATATCGGCAATCGCGATATGCTGGTTTCTACTATTGCCGTAACTTTGGTCGGATTCATTGCGATTCTAGCCGACATTTCTTGGCGAATGGCTTTTTTTGGTGGAGGACGGCGAGATGGCAAAGGCGCCGGCTGGCTTATGATTTTGGCAATTGTGGCCATAATTTTGGCGCCAATTGCCGCGAAAGTTATTCAGTTAGCAGTTTCCCGAAAGCGAGAATTTTTAGCTGATGCTTCCGGCGCGCTTTTGACTCGCTACCCGGAAGGTTTGGCCTCGGCTCTTCAGAAAATTTCAAATTATAGCCGGCCGATGCGACATGCTAGCCACGCTACTTCGCATCTCTTTATTTCCAATCCGTTCGGTTCACAGGGCTTTGTCGGTTTTATGAACAAACTTTTTTCTACTCATCCGCCAGCGCAAGAAAGAATCAGAGCTTTACGTGGAGAAAAATAATTTTTGGGAATGTTTAAAAATTTAAGAATTCATTCAACTGTTTCTGAAAATCCGAACTTCTTTGACAAAATTTTGGATAAAGTTTTTCTGTGGCTGATACCAAAAAATATTGTTCCGAATCACGTTACGACTTTTCGCTATCTTTCTATCCCTGTAATTTTGTATCTTTTGCTCTCTGGCTTCCATGGCTGGAGCATAATTCTTTTTTCAATCTCGGCTTTTTCTGACGCGATTGATGGTTCTTTAGCTCGGACTAGGCGACAGATTACTGATTGGGGCAAACTTCATGACCCTTTGGCTGACAAGCTTTTAATCGGTTCTGTTGGCGCAGTGGCAGTTTCAATTTATTTGAGTTTTTATTTGATGATGGTTATTGTCATCATAGAGCTCTTCTTGATTTTAAATGCCATTATAAAAATCAGAAGAGGCGACAAAACAATAACAGCTCTCTTGCCGGGTAAGGTTAAAATGATTTTACAGTCTGTTGGCGTGGGGTTGGTTCTGCTTTTTGTTGTTTTTCCTATACCTTGGATTTTGTCTTTAGCCGCCACCCTTCTCTATCTTTCAATATTTTTTGCACTACTTAGTCTTATCGTTTATAGTTCTATCTAGAATTTTTGAATATATAAGGAGGGTTCGCATAGCGGTCTAGTGCGCACGCTTGGAAAGCGTGTATGTCGAAAGGCATCAAGGGTTCGAATCCCTTACCCTCCGCATCTAACAGCTAGCACGAGGAAATATGAAATCAAAAATACAAAAGGGTAAATATAAACATTACAAAGGCAATGAATACGAAGTTCTTGGACTTGCTCATCATGCCGAGACCCTGGAACCATTAGTTGTCTATAGAGCTTTATATGATTCAGAAGAATTTGGTCCAAATGCTTTATGGGTAAGACCGTTATCTATGTTTACAGAAGAAGTTGGGGTTGATGGTAAGAAAATCCCCCGATTTGATTATGTTGGGTAAGAAGCTGTTAGAACCTCAAATTGTTATACTGAAAAAGCTTAAATATGCTTTGCAGGGCTTGACCGTCCAAGGTTCTCCTTCGGTAAGCTCAGGATAAATAGCCCGAGGCACCCCGCCAATTATCACTTTTGCCCGACTCAATTTTCTAACCGATCGAAAGAAAATAAGTCATGATTTTCTACGCCTCTGCCTAAAATTATGTCTACCAAAATATTCGCAGCAATAACGCCGAAGGTTATTCCATTTCCCCCGAATCCGAGAGTAAAATATATATTTTTATAATCTTTCGGCACTCCTACATAGCCGAGCCCGTCTTCGGTCTCACCGAAAGTGCCAGTCCATGCATAATCGACAGATATAGGAAGGTCTTTAATCAATGATCCATATTTTTCTGTCAGAGTTTTTGTTTTTTTAGACAAAAGAGCGTCGCGGGCTTTTGGGTCTACAACTTCTTCGTCTTCACCTCCTACGATAATTCTGTTGTCGGGGGTGGTTCTTACATATAAGTATGGTCGGGATGTTTCCCAAACTAAGTAATCTCGCAGCCAATGAGAGGGTAGATCGGGGAGGGGGTTGCTTGCTATTACATAAGAGCTTTTTAAATCTACTAAATTCTGGCCTAAGTAATTCTGGCTTTCGTAGCCGGTGGCGAAAACTAGGTCGCAAGTTTTAATGATGAATCCACTCGTGGTGAGTATGCCTTTTTCGCAAGTGTTTCTGTCTCCCACCTCTCTTTCGGCAATATCCGTATGCTCATAAATTTTTACCCCATTCTTTTGAGATTTTTTTATAAGTTCGTGGGTTAATTTATGTGGATCAACCTCCGCTCCTTCGTGGTAGATTATTCCAGCTTCTCTGTCGATGTTATATTTTTCTTTTAATTCTTTGGCCTCTACGTAATCAACCTTGAAATCGTTCTTCTTTAAAGTCTGGTATTCTTTTCTTAGGTCCTTCACGTCTTCGCTACTTCCCGAGAGGTAAATGGTTTTCTTTTCTTGGTAGCAACAGTCGACTCCGATTTTTTCGATAATATTTTTTATTTCTTTTACCGAGGAAAGGGATACCTTGTAGGCGCGCACTGCTTTTTCAGCACCCACGAGTTCTATAAGTTTATTTAAGCCCACGTCCAGTCCGTAGATGAGGAGCGCAGTGCTTGCGCTGGTGCTACCTTTTGCAATTTCATCTTTCTCCACCAGAGCGATTGTCAAACCATTTTCATTGTTCTCTGACAGCTGGTAAGCTAAGAGCGCGCCCATGATTCCGCCTCCAACAATTAATATATCGCAGGTAATATTTTCCTTTAAAGGTTCATAACTATATATTTTGCCATTTTGCGCGGGCCAGATACTAGTACCTGATCGTAAGTCCATTCAAACATTGTAACATTTGGATAGGCATCTTAATCTAATTAGTCATCAAAATCCCTATCAGTAATAGAAAAAAATTATATAATAAGATTGTCATATAAATAGAAACTAAAATCATCTAAATTATACAGAAACTGTTAATCTCGTTTTAGAAAAAAAATAATTAATAGATATGGTGAAGGTGGCCACAGGTGTCGTTCATAAAGTACCGAAAGATCTCAAAGATACTTTGGAAAAAAATCCAAAGGTGTTAGAGATTTGGAATCAGCTCACTGCGCTTGCTCGTAACGAGTGGATTTGCTACGTCACTATCGTTAAGAAGCCGGAAACAAGAGAGAGACACCTCGCGCGTCTCCAAGAAGATTTACAAAAGGGCAAACGACGCCCGTGCTGCTGGCCCGGGTGCTCGCATCGTTAAATTATTAATTTTAAATGAATCTTGCAAACAAAAAATTTATTTTTCTTATCACGCCCGTTATTTTTTTTATCGGCACAATTTTATTTTTTATTTTAATTTTTGAATCTCCAACCGAAAAACATACGACCCCTGATGTATTTTATAAAGAAAACATATTGCTTATCGGCAATTCAACGGTAAGTTTGGAGATAGCGGATACGACAGAAACAAGGATTAAGGGTTTGTCAGGTAGAGACAGACTAGATGACAGTCATGGACTTCTTTTTGTCTTTGAAAAACCGGATTTTTACGGCATTTGGATGAAGGAAATGAAATTTGCTATCGATATTGTGTGGTTAGATGAAAATTTATCAGTCGTTGATTTCAAAAAATCTGTAGCACCGGAAACTTTTCCAGAAGTTTTTTATCCAGTAAGCCCAGCGCTTTATGTTTTGGAATTAAATGCCGGATTTCTCGATGAAAATTCAGTCAAAATCGGAGACGTGGCCGAATTGAAATAAAGTTTTCCCCAACCGTCCGTTTTCTCTCCTCAAAATCATTTCTTGTCGCTAAATTTTTCCAAATTCAGGTCTTATTTTTCAAGGGTTTTTTTGGGAGCACGGATTTTGTCTTTACAAAGTCTGTGATTTGTTTTCTCCAACGATAAAAACCTGCTTTTTTCTGTTCTGTGGAAAACTTTTTTGGGTTAAAATGTATGGGCAAAATAATTTTATTCACTTAACCAAAAGAGACATGGTAAAAACAGCAAAACCGCAAGGTAAAAGGTCGAATCTTATAAAGAAAGTTCAGAAAAGAAGTGGTGAAGTTGTTGATTTTGATATTGAAAGAGTTTCAAGTGCTATTTACAAAGCCATGTTGGCAACCGGCGAGGGGTCTTTTGAAGAAGCAGGTATGGTTGCGAATAAAGTTTTAGCGGATTTGGTGAGAATTTCCAAAAAACATCCAAATTTTTTGCCGACTGTTGAGGGAATTCAGAATTCTGTTGAAAAAGAACTGATGCTCTCCGAATATGTCGCAACCGCTAAGTCTTACATTCTTTATCGCGAGCAAAGAAACAAAATGAGAGTTTCTGGTTTGCAAGTTCCGGAGAAAGTCAGAAAACTTGCTGCTGAAAGCAAGAAGTATTTTAAAAATTCTTTAGCCGAATTTATCTTTTACAGAACTTATGCGCGTTGGATTGAAGAAGAGCAGAGAAGAGAAACTTGGATTGAGACAGTTGATCGTTATGTTGGCTTCATGAAAGAAAATCTTGGAGACAAGTTAAGCAAATCTGAATATCAGGAAGTCAGGGAGGGAATTTTAAATCACCAAGCGATGCCATCAATGCGTTTGTTGCAGTTTGCCGGTAAGGCGGCGCGTTCAACTAATGTCTGCGCTTATAATTGTTCATACATCGCGCCAGAAAATTTTCAAGATTTGGCGGAGATAATGTATGTTTCGATGTGTGGCACCGGAGTTGGTTGGTCGGCTGAAAGTCAGAACGTTCAAAAATTTCCGCAAATAAAAATCCAAACTGGTAAAAAGCTGCCGGCTTGTGTTATAGAAGATAGTAAAGAAGGGTGGTGCAACGCTTTTGTTTTGGGTATGAAGACTTGGGCTGAAGGGAGTGATATTGAATTTGATTATTCTAAAATAAGACCCGCTGGCGCTCGCTTGAAAACTATGGGGGGCAAAGCTTCTGGGCCGGAACCATTGAGAAGATTGCTTAGCTTTACCAGAGACAAAATGCTGAAAAAACAGGGCAAGCGTCTTTCAAATATTGATGTTCACGATATTATCTGCATGGTTGGTGACTGTGTTGTTTCCGGAGGTGTTCGACGGAGTGCCATGATTTCTCTTTCTGATTTTGATGATCAGGAAATTAGAGACGCGAAAAAAGGTCAGTTTTATATTACCGAACCGCAAAGGAGCTTGGCGAATAATTCAGCAGTTTATACCAATAAGCCGACTAGCACAGAATTTCTAGAAGAATGGATCGCTTTGATGAAGTCTGGCAGTGGTGAGAGAGGGATTTTCAACAGAGGGTCACTTGCTAAGACTTTGCCCCAAAGAAGAATTAAATTCTTGAAAGAATGCCCAGAGAGTTATTTTGACAGCACCGGAGAGAATATTATAGGAAGTATTGGAACTAATCCTTGCGGCGAAATAATCTTGCAATCTAAACAATTCTGCAACTTGTCCGAAATTGTAGCCAGAAAAGAAGACAATCTAGATTCGCTTTTGAAAAAAATGCGTTTGGCCACCATTCTTGGTACTTATCAAGCGACCTTAACCAATTTCTCTTATCTTTCAAAAAAATGGAAAGAAAATTGTGAAAAAGAAAGACTACTCGGAGTTTCAATTACTGGTCACTGGGATTGTCCGGCCCTGAAAGATGCCAAAGTTTTGAAAGCCCTACGGGACGAGGCGGTAAAGATCAATCGACAATACTCTAAGAAGTTTGGTGTGAACATTTCAACCTGCATCACTTGCGTCAAGCCGTCAGGAACTTTGTCGCAGATGGTTGATTGCGCTTCAGGTATGCATCCTAGATATTCAAAATACTACATAAGAAGAATTAGAATTTCAGCTACCGATTCTCTTTTCAAAATGTTGCGCGATCAGGGTGTGCCCTATAAGCCGGAGGTTGGTCAGACGATGGAGAGCGCCTATACTTTTGTCTTTGAGTTTCCAGTTAAGGCGCCTGCCGGCTCGCACATATTCAAAGACGATTTATCTGCCATTGAGCAACTTGAGTATTGGAAATTGGTGAAGGAAAATTATACCGAACACAATCCTTCAGTAACCGTTTCAATTGGTGAAAACGAGTGGATTGAGGTAGCTAACTGGTTGTACAAAAACTGGGACATTATTGGCGGACTTTCTTTTCTTCCGAGAGATAATCATGTTTACCAACTAGCTCCGTTTGAAGAAATCGATGAGAAGAAATATAAGGAAATATCAGGACGTCTTGAGCATATTGATTTTTCAAAAATCATGACTTATGAGAAGCAAGACGAGACTGAAGCTAAAAAAGAATTAGCTTGTGTTGCCGGAGTTTGTGAGGTTGATGAGATCGTTCAAACTGCGCCTTCTGTTTCGCAAAGTTAAACAGCAAAATGTCTAAAACAAAAAAGATAAAAGTTGCTATAAATGGCGCTGGGCGTATTGGCCGATCGTTTATTAGAGCAGCTTTGGAAAGAGAAGATTTAGAAATTGTAGCGGTCAATGATTTGGGTGATATAGAAAACATCGCTTATCTTTTAAAATACGATACTGTTTATGGTAAAAGTAAATTTGAAGTAGAAATTGGCGAGCGTCAGGAGCACTTGTCGCTTGATGGTCAAAAAATTCTATTTTTTAGTCAGAAAGACCCTCTGCAATTACCTTGGAAAGAGCTTGATATTGATGTTGTCGTTGAATCGACCGGTGTTTTTACCAAATTTGAAACAGCCAAAGTTCACTTGGAAGCTGGTGCCAAGCGCGTAGTTATCACTGCGCCGGCAAAAGATGAGCCGTCTAATGAATCGCAGGCCACAGTTTTGATGGGTATTAATGATGAGAAATTAAAAACCTGCAATATAACTTCTAACGCTTCTTGCACGACAAATGCCGGCAGCCCGGTCATTCAAATTTTGAACGAGATGATCGGTATAGAAAAAGCACTTTTGAGCACTGTTCATGGTTATACCGCCAGTCAAAGCGTTGTTGATTCACCGAACAGCAAAAAATTCCGGCTTGGTCGCGCCGCGGCGCAAAACATTATTCCAACCTCCACTGGCGCGGCTATTGCTACGACCAAAGCTATTCCAGAGCTTGAGGGCAAATTTGATGGTATCGCTCTGCGTGTTCCCGTGCCGGCCGGCTCAATTGCTGACATCACTTTTATCGCCAAAAGAAATACTTCTGTTGAAGAGGTAAATGAAATTTTGGAAAAGGCCGCCAAAGAAGAAAGATGGAAGGGAATTTTTGGAATTACCAAAGAACCGCTTGTCTCTTCTGATATTTTAGGAAGCCCTTACGGCTCAATCGCCGACCTGGATTTGACCCGCGTGGTGGACGGCAACTTAGTGAAAGTTTTGGCTTGGTATGACAACGAGATGGGGTATGTTCATACTTTGATTGAGCATGTAGTAAAACTTGGTCAGTATATCAAATAAAATTTTTAATAAAAAAGTTGTTATCGTATCCGACCGCGTTGGGCTTGAACTTAAAGAAACACAAAATATATAACCAATTCAACACATAGGAGCAGGCAAGCGTACAAGCACATAAAGGGAGGGAATCGAATGGTAAAATTCGGCAAACTGTAAGGCG
>JAANMU010000826.1_pt1 | contig 33414 bp, 16 predicted proteins | sample 7279701 | NCBI WGS metagenome assembly JAANMU01 (sample SAMN14094539, study PRJNA606508) | bioreactor metagenome | isolation source: A lab-scale SPAN reactor treating ammonium-rich wastewater day 57 | place: Ireland: Galway | collected 2017-03-13
CATCACGGAACCCGACCCGCTGGCGGCGTTTCAAGGCGAACTGGCCGTGTACCACGACGACGTGCAGGACTACTCCACCAACGAACCCACCATGGACGGCACCGCCTCGGCGATTCTGATGTTTGTGCTGTGTGTCGGCGGCAAATAATTGAGAGCGTCTCAGTCACGGCCTCCGCCCCAATACTGTTCCAAGATCACTTCAACACCGCCGGTTCTTCCGCCAATTACACTCTAGGCACAATTGGGGTGACTGCGGTTACCTGCGCCTTTGACTACAGTACATTGGGCATTCCCTCCGCGCCAAATACACCTGATAGCTCGACGCTAGGGGTAAAGTTCGAGGCGAACATGACCGGCGGTGCTGCCTCCGGCATTACCCTCCACACAATTCAACAGTTCACAGAAACCTATATTGTCCGGTTCGACGCGTGGATTAACGCTAATGGACCATTTCCCGCAGACGGAACCGGCTCGACGGAGTTCCTGACGGCAGGGGTGGGAGGGGATGGCATAACGGTAAACCGTGTTGGCGTAGCGGGCAGCGGAGGCTACGTGGCGATGGACGGCGAGGGCGGATCGGGAATTGATTATCGTATGTACCAAGGAATCACTTTGCAGGACCCGGCCAGTCTCCAGTACGCGGCGGGCAGTCACGCCACCGCGCGAGCCACCACGAATCCGTATTACGTGAACGCGGGTTTCGGCAGCATTGACACTGGCAACCTTCCCGTCCAAGGCGACAACAATGCCGGCCCCGCGCAACAGAATGGAACCACTCTCGGCGGCTCTTTTTCTTGGCTCGAACAACCCGACCCAATCACACCCGCCAGCATCGGGACAGAAATGATTCTGCTCAACCGCCAGCCGTTGGCGGGAGGCATACTGAGCCGACAGGAAACCACGAGGTGCCATTCAACCGCCGTCAAACACCCGAAGGATCTCCGTCGCCATCGCTGTGGCGCTGTACTTCTCGCTGACGGCCTGGCGGCCCGCTTCGCCGAGTTTGCGCGCCTGTCCTGAATCCAGCAGTAACAATTCGAGGGCATTGGCCAGCGCCGCAGGATCGCCGGGTTCGCACAGCACGCCCCCGCCGGTGGCTTCGATCAATTCGGGATACGCCGCCGCGCGCGGTTGCACCACGGGCACGCCCATCGCCATGGCTTCGATGACATACAACCCGAACGCCTCGCCATAGCTGGCGGGCACGGAGAACACTGACAAACCGCGCAGGAATTCCAGCTTCTCCGCGCGGCTCAGATTCGGAAAGAAGGCCACCTCGCCGATAAAGCCCGCCGCCGCCAGCCGTTTGCGCAGCGACTTCACGAATGGCTCGTCGCCCGGCCCGCAACTGCCTCCGATGTGGAGTTTCAATCGCGGCAACGCATCCCGGTTCTTGAGATGGATGTACGCCTCGACGAGCGTGTCCAAACCCTTTTCCGGGCACATCCGCGCAAAGAAACCCAGCACCGGCGCGCGTTGGCTTTCTTTACGCGTCACACGGCGTTCAACTTCGAAACCGTCGAGCTTGATTCCCGTGGGCACCACGTGCATCCGTTCCGCGGAGAAGTTCAGCCGGGCGCGCATCAGCTCGCCGAAATAGCGGCTCGGCGGCAGAAACCAATCCACGTCCGCGGCGCGTTCGGCGATCGTTCCCCAACAGGCGGCGCGATGAGATTCCGGGAGCGCATCCAGAAAGCTGTCTTCGCCGGACAACATGCAGGCGACGCGGCAGCCAAGGTCTTGCTTGAGCCGCCGGGCCAACCCGATGAGCAACGCATTGGAGAGACAGACCACGTCAGGTCGGTTGTGTTGCGACAGCCAGTGAATCAACTCATCCAGTTCACGGGCTTGGTTGCCGGTTTCACCGCGCAGCATGGAGAGAGTCAGGTCGCCCAACTCGGCGGCGCGCGTTTTGGCCGCGCGGCCCGCCGCCCAGGCCAGCAGTCGCGGCGAGTTCAGCCAGCGGTGCAGCCAGCCGGGCGCGCGACGGAAGAACGCAAATTTCTGATCCAGGTACACGTTCACACCGCCAAAGAAAATCGGGGTGCCGGCGCTCTGATCCTCTTCGTCCAGCGTGAGCGGCAGGTAGAGTGGCACCATGAGGGCCTCGTGACCCCGCTGGCGCAACTCGGCGACGAGGGTGTTATCGCGGAGACAATTCCCGCAATACATCCGGCCCGCGCCGGGGGTGATTTGGACAATCGTCATTCTTGGAATTCGTGATGCGTGATGCGTGATACGTGAAGAAGTTTTGCCGCATCAACATGGTTTGCAGCGCTTCACGCCGCCTGTGCTGCTGGTGATTTGGCGAGCGGCCCGCCGACTGGCAACTCCTCCGGCAACGGCGCAAACTCGCGAATCTTGTTCCACAACGAGGTGAAATCCTTGTTCACGTCCCCGGAAAGGCAGTCGGTGATTTCGTCCGCGGCTTCCGGATATTTGTCAATCACCTGCTTGAACGAGAAGTTCGGATCGTAAAACGCATAGACCAGCTTGCGCATGTTCTCCACCCCTTCGCGCATGAAGCGCGCGTAATCGCCAAAGCGCGCCGGGGAAAAATCGCGCGCCGCAATAGCCTCGTGAACCGCGTCGCCAGCCAGCACGCCGCTCTTGAGCGCGAGCATTAGGCCGCTGCTGAACACCGGATCGAGAAAGGCGAAGGCATCCCCCACCAGCAACAACCCTTCGCAGCCGCAATGCCGTGAATGAAAACTGTATTCGCTGGTGATGAAGTAATCACCGACCTGTTCGCCGATGGAGAGATGATCCTTGATCCAGAGGTTCTCCTCGACCTCGCGATGGAAGATCGTTTTCGGGTCCTTGACGCCCCCGCGCGTGAGGTACTTGCCCTCGGCCACCACGCCCACGCTCACCATGTCGTTGTGTTGCGGGATGTGCCAGAACCAGCCCTTCTCTGGAATCATCGCCACCGTGGTCTGGCCCTCGTCCAGTCCCGGCTCGCGCTTCGAGCCGTGGTAGTAAGTCCACACGGCCACCTTGTTCAAATACGGGTCCTTGGCCCGCCAGTTGTTGCGCACGGCCGTGAAACTTTCCTTACCCGTGCAATCCAACGTAATGGGCGCGCGAAACTCAACAAGTCCGCCGGCTTTCGTTTGGGCGCGGACGCCAACCACGCGTTGACCGGAATCTCCCTTTTCCCAGAGGAGTTCCTTCACCGTGATTTCCTCAACCACCTCGGCGCCTTTGGTCCGTGCGTGATTGAGCAGGATTTCGTCAAATTCACTCCGCAGAATCTGCCAGGTCTGCGCGATGGTGTCCCGGTCGTAGCGGTTGAAGAAGTAAAACGGCTGGCTGGCCCTGCCGTTGGGCGCCACGAACTGGACGCTGTATTTCTTCTGAAACGCAGATTGTTTCATCATGGGAATCAATCCCAGCCGCTCCATCGGTCCGTAGGTAAACGGGATCATGGATTCGCCAATGTGGTAACGCGGGAACTTCTCGCGTTCGAGCACGAGCACGCGATGACCGTGCTCGGCGAGAATGGCGGCGGCGGAAGCCCCCGCCGGCCCACCGCCGATGATCAGAGCGTCCCAGTTAGTATTTGTAGTCATGTTCGTGCCTAAGATAGCGGCTGCAGTTTGAACCGCAAACTCTGTTGAGGCGCCTTCGCAAGACAGCCGGTGTTTCGCTCAACGACGCCTGCTTCGGCAGCTCAGACCGCTGAAACGATTCAATCCCGCCCGGTTCGCCTTTCATGGAGAATCGTCCCGCGCAGGAGATTGTTCACGGCGGGCGATTCGATCAGGCTGGCCCGATCAGGCGCGCTGCTCACGCCGGCTCAGCCACCACCGGATTGGTCAGCGTGCCAATCTTCTCGATTTCCACACTGACGCTGTCACCGGCGCGCAACCAGCGGCGCGGCGTACGCGCCATGCCGACGCCCTGGGGCGTGCCGGTCAGAATCACGGTGCCGGGCAGCAGCGTGGTGCTGCCGCTCAGAAACTCGATGAGCGCGGGCACATCGAAAATCATGTCGTTGGTGTTCGCCTCCTGAAGGACTTCCCCGCTTACGACTGTGCGGATGGCCAGGGCGTTCGGATTAAGAATCTCGTCGGTGGTCACCAGACAGGGTCCCAGTGGACAGAAGGTGTCGAACGTCTTGCCGCGGCACCATTGTCCGCCACCGTATTCTTTTTGCCAGTCGCGGGCGCTGACGTCGTTGGCGCAGGTGTAACCCAGCACATAATCGAGGGCCTCGGTGCGCGGAACATTCCTGCCGCGTTTGCCGATGATGACCGCCAGTTCACATTCGTAATCCACCGCGTTGCTCTTTAAATGCGTTGGAAGAGAAATCGGATCTCCGGGATGCTGAACTGTATTCAGTCCCTTGAAGAACAGAACCGGGAATTGCGGAATCTTTGCGTTCGTCTCCTGGGCGTGCTGGCGATAGTTCAAGCCGATGCACAGAATCATCGTCGGCTGGAGGGGTGCGAGCAGCTTTGCGATGTCGGCTGCTTCGGCGGTCAGTTTTGGCGCGCCGAAAATGTCTCCCGCCAGCTTCAAGGCACTGCCGTCCGCCTGCAACGCCGCGTGGCCGATGGTGCCCTGCTGATCCTGATAACGGATGATTTTCATGCCCTGTTTAATTCCCGTTGCCGCGAGCAGCGTCAAGCTGTGTTTTGGCCTGAAGGTGTCGCAGTGCGCTCCCCGACTAATGTTGTCTCCGCACGGAAACCACCGCCACCACCGCCCACAACGCAAGGAAACCCGCCAGCCCCAGCCCGATGCGTGTGAGCCAGTTGCCGGTCTTGGCGTTTGCGGCGGAGAGTTGAATGGTCATCGGCTTGTTGACCTCGGTTTGCAGCACCTGGGTGAATGAATAACGCAAGCCGCGCAACGGCAGATTCACGTGCAAAGGTTGCACGCGCACGACGGCCACTTCCTGCGCCTGCGCCAGCTTGGTCCACTGCGCTTCAGCGGCAGCGTTGTCATACTGCGCGGTCAGTCCGGCTCTGCCGGCCAGAGTTTGCGCCGCCAGGCCGGCTGGCGCTCCGGCGTTGGCGAAGCTGAAAGCTTGTTGCGCATTGATTAGATTATTCGCCTGGGCGGTGCGCAACTGTTGCTCCAGTTGTTTCACTTGAACGCCCTCGTCGAGTCCGGCGTAAACGTTCCCCTTGGCGCGGTTGAAGCCGGCCACCGCTTCGCGCACGTTACCCACCGACAGGTTGCTTTGCGCCTTGCTCACATCCTTGAGCATCTCAGCTTTCGACGAGGCCTTGCTCGATTTTTCCATCGCGAGATATTCGGACAAACTGAAATTCAACAGAGATGGCTTGGCCGCGACTTCGCGCCGCATCGTGCCGCTGAAGGCGTGGTAATCGTACTCCGGTGGCAGGAACAATTCCCACTGCGCGTTCTTTAGTGGAACATCGAATTTCGGCGAAGCAAATCCCAATTGTCCGCGGACGCGCGGGAAGGTGTTCGTGCCTGCGTAAGTCAATTCAATGGTCACCGGGGCGTCGTCCGATCCCGACTGTTCCAGCGGCAGGAGCAGTTTGCCGTCGCGCCGGCTGGGCCGGACGGGCTGGCCCGCCACGAAGGCCGACCACACCGTCGCTCCGGGTGGCAGTTCAACTTCCAGGAATTGTCGTCCCTTGTTGCGTACGGCCAGCGACATCTCTGTCATCATCTGACCATCCTCGGCCACCACTGTCGTCAGCCGGGCGCTGTCCACGAGCGCCTGCAAAACTCCCGCCTCGGCAAAGCGTCGTGCCTCGAGCGCCAGTTGATAACCGGGCCGCACGTAACGATACGCGAGCACTGTGGACTCATCAGCCTGACCCGCCCACTCGGGAAACTCCCGCGTGTCCACCCGGGTCAAATCCTGCGCGCTGATTTCCGTGACCTGCAACGGCGGTTGCGCGAGGATGGCGAGCAAGCCCGTCTCCCGTTCCACGCCGTCCGCCGCAACGCCGGCGAGCTCGATCAAATGTGTTCTGGTCATGCGCGGTTGTTCCCACGTGACCGTGAGGGTGTACGCGCCACGGGTCGCGCTTTGCAGTTCCACGCGCCACAGTTCGCCGTCCTGATCCCGGCGACGGATGTTCGGTCCGGAAATTTCCGCGTTTTTGAACGCCGCCGGAATCCGCAGCCGCAGTTCCTTGACCGGCGCGTTGGCAATGTCGTAGCGCACCAACGCGCGTCCGCTAACCAGCGATTCGGTGAGGGTGATGGTGCTGACCATCTCGGCGCGCACCCAGGCGGCAACCGGCTCGGTGGCGATGCTTAATTTCCAATCGGGCAACGACGGCGGTTCCGGAGCAATGAATTTGTAAGCCAATACACCGCCGGGCGGAACACCACCCGACGGGGCGAATTCCGGCAGTTCGGTTGCCGGAATTTCCGTCAGCCCGTCGAACGCTTCCGTCTTCACCGCCACGCCTGGTTCGGCCGAGACCGCGATGAAGCCGGCGAGTTTAACCGTGTCGAGCGGATGCACGCCCGCGACCGCGAAGGACTTCGGCAATTCTCCGAAGTTGCGCGCCAGTTCAAGTCGCAACGCGTAGTTTCCAATCGTGCGCTCCGTCAAAGTGACTTCGAGCAAACTGGCGTTCTCCTTGGGCCGGCTCCATTGCAGCACGTTGCTGCCGGTCACACTTTCGACGCGGTAATGTACGGGCAAGGCCACCTTGAGGGCGAATACTCCGGCGCGCTTGATCGTGTAATCAATCACCGCAGTCAGGTTCGCTTGATCCGCGCCCAAGCGCAGGCTATGGCGCGCGACGGATTCAATCTGGGGCTGGATAGCTTCGGCTCGCGTGCGCAGGGCAAAGTCCGGTTTCAAAAATCGAAATGCGCTGCTCAGGTTATCGGCCTTGATCGTGCCCGCGCGCAGAAATTCCTCCACGTCCACGCGCTGTAGGTCCTGCGCCGATTCGACCACGAGACCCAGTTCCTCCGCTCCCCGCAAGGCGATCAACCCGGTTTCGCGTTTCACGTCCAGCGCGTGCGGCAGTTCGACCGCCACCGAAGCCGGCAAGGCGTCCAGCGGCTTCTCCGTCTCCACCGTGAGCCGCCAGTTTTGCGGAATGCCTTTGAGCAGTTCCACAACGAGCACCTGGCCTTCAGTGTCTTCTTTGATTTCCCAAGTTCGAAGGCCATTGGCTTCCACGCGCAGCAGGCGCTGGCCATTGGGCAGGCGCACGCGGGCCTCGCGCAGCTCCCCCTGCGTGATCTGGTAATCCAGGGCGGCCTGAACGTTCACCACGCCGCCGCCGAATGACACCAGCGCCGTGTTCTGACAAAAGACTGTGGCAGCCACTTCCGCGGCGCGCTTCACGCGCGGCGTCCAACGCAGTTCAACTTTCTCGCCCGAACCGATCACGGCTTCGACGCGCGTCTGGTCCTGGTCCATCGTGCGCTTGAACGAAATGGCAGTGGGAAAATCCACGTCCGCCTCGGGTTGGTCGAGCGCGAGCGACACCTGGCTGGACAGCGCCTCGGGAATGGCAAAGCTCAAATGCCGTTTGGTCACGTCGCCGCCGGCTTTGACCAGCAGCCGGAACTGCACGGTGGCATTGGCCCGCTTGCCGAGCCGCACTGCGATGTTCCGCCCGTCTCGCGCCAGTTTGGCGTCGCCGCTCCTGACGGTGAACTGTTGCACGGCCACGTCATCGCCGAAGAGCGTGATGGTTTGATGGGGCCGTGCGGCGGAGAGTTGCAGCGTGGCTTCGATCAGCGCCACGCGGTCGTTTACCGAGCCGGTGTAACTGGCGGAGATCACCGAAACGGAGTCGAGCGGTGCGGAGCGGGCAATGCTTACGCCGTTACTCGCCAGTGAACCACCCAGCCCCACCGTGAGCCACAGCGTAATCGCCGCCGTCACCGGCGGCATGCCGGCACCCGGTTGTGCGAGCGGCGGAAATGAATGCTCCGATTTCTCCCGCGGCCAGTATTTCCAAACCAGGAAGGCAATGGCCGCAACCAAAGCGGCCGGGAAGCCGACGATGAGCGCGTCGTGTAACGCGCGCCAGGCGATCAACAGGCTGCACACGGATACCAGCACCAACGCCAGTGCCACCGTGAGGATAAAGGTGTTGCGCCGGGGGCGCCGCCATTGCCACCACCAGACCGCCAGTCCCGCGACAAAGGCTGCCACCTGCCACGCCATTTGCACGGTCTGGAATGTGTGCAGCGGCATCAGCTTCGCCTGGATGGCAAGCGGCTCGTCGCGCACGTTCAACACTTTCGTGAACACCACGGGTTGGCCGGTGCGCGGCACTTCGATACGAATGGAGCGGCGGCCAGCCGCGGGCGCGGGTGCGGCTGGCGGCGGCTGGAGTTGTGCGCTCATGACCGCCGTCTGCTGCTGGTGCTGCGCGGCTTGCTGTGAACTCATTACCTGAAGCAGGCCGCGTTGGGCCAGTTCACCGAATTTCGCGGCGCTCATCGTTTGCACGCTGCCGTCGGCGAAGAGTACGGAGCAGGAATTGTTGATGATCGGCGAATAGGCGAGCACTGATTCAGGACTAAGGCTGGACACCGTCTGGCCGGAACCCAGGTAAATGTAGCGCTGCCCGGTTTGCGGATCGTATGTGACCTTTTCCGTGTTGAGCTCATTTATCATCTCCTCGAACGAAACGGGAAAGCGGTCGTCGTTGTCCAAGGCGAACTGCCGCGCCGCGAGGCCGATTTGTTTCAGGTTGTTGGCACTGCTGATGCGTTGAGCGCGGGACTTGGCCTTGGCGAGTGCGGGCAACATCATGCCCGCCAGCACGGCCAGTATGGTGGTCACCGCCAGCACGGTGATCACACCACTCCAACCGCGCCGCACTGCGGAAACCACCAGCGCAATGACCAGAAATGCCAGCGTGCCGATGACGAAGATTGCCCCGCCGGCTTCGCGCAACACCTGGCCGTAGAAGGAGAGAAACTTACGCCAAGCATCCAGCACGTCGTAGGTGGTGCCCTGCGCCACGCTCATGCTGCCTCCGAAGCCGGAGAGCCGTAGCGACGCCGGAGCGTAGAGCTGCCACTCAGCGTAGGTGTTGGGTACGTCCGTCTTCGGCGCGACCAGTTCCAGCGGCTGCGACCAGCGCGATTTCATTGCAGTCGTGGTTTCGGCATAAACGACGTCCACGGCGAACGCCTGATCGCGATTCGCGTCGCGCGGCAGCGGCACGAGCACCCACTCGCCGTCGCGCTCGGGTTTCGCCGTTTCACCGTTCACGTAACAACCCCACAATTTCGCGTCCGGCGGCAGTTGGAATTTCTGAAACTGTTTCTCGTTGTTCTTCACCATGAAGGAGGCCTGCGTCAGCAACTGGCCCGCCTCGGTGAGTACCGAGGTGATCTGCGTGCGGTCGGCGACGGCTTCGACCACCCGCTCCTCCTCATGCCGTTGCACGTCCACGCTTAGATCGTAAGCGTCGCCACTGTATTGGTACGCCAGCAGCACGGAACGCGTGATCAGCGCACGGTCGGCGGCGGCGAGATCGAATTCATCCACCGCGCGCAGCGGATCCCCCGCGGGCCTGGCATCGAGTTTTAGGCTGGCGGCCGCGGTGATGGCGAGCGAACCCGTTTCGCGTTCGACGTCCACGGCGTGGATGCTGCCGACGGGCAGCGTCGCGCCTTGGGGATCGAATTGATAATCGTACGTGACCACCAGCGTGTAACCGCCCCACGCGTTGTCCTGCAAACCAATGGTCCAGACATCGCCCGCCTGTTCCTTGCGCCGGATGTTTGGTCCGGTGAACTCCACGTTCCGGCAGTGCGGCGGAAGTTTGACCCGAAACTCCTGCACGCCCTGGTTGAGGACGCCATAACGAATCGTGGCGCTGCCGCCGACCAGGCCGTTGCCAATTGTTACCAAATTGAACACATCGGCCACGATCCGCGCGGCGAGACGCTCACTCGCAAGTGACAATCGCCAGTCTGGCTGCTCCGCGCTGTAGGCGAGCAATTCATCTGTGCGATTCGCCAACCGGTTCACGGGAATCTCGCGCAGGCTGTTCAGTTCGGCGGTTTTCAATTGGATGCCCGGGGCCGAAGCCACACCGATCTGCGCGGTTTCCTTCGCCGCACCCGTCACGCGCAACGCTGCCAGCGCGATCTGGTCCGGGAATTGTTTGTGCGGTTGCTCCAGTTGCACCTCCAACTGGCGGACACCCAACACCCTTGCGGAAAAATTCACGCGAAGTTTCCCATCACTGCCCTTCCAATCCTCGATGCCGTCCCCGCGCACGCCAGCCACAACGAATTCCGCAGGCGGCCGCAGTTCTGCCGAATAGATGCCGGCCTTTTCGACGTTGAGCGTGAGATAGTGTGCCACCACCAGGCGCGTTTCTTCGAGCCGTGCGCTCACCCGGTCGGCAACGTTGAGGACCGGCTCAATGCGCTTGAGTTTCAGGTTCAGCGCAAACGGACGACCATTGAACCGATACGCCGCGAGCGCGCCGCCGGACGCATTGACCTGCCGTAAACTCGAGAGCGATTCTATCTCCACCAGCGTGTCCTCGGTGGTGACGGTCAAGCCGCCGGACTCACGTTCGACTTCCAGCGGCCGCGGCACCTGCAATGACGCGCTGGCGGGCATGCTTTCGACCGTTTGCTCCGAGTGCAGGGTTAGGGAGTAACTCTTCTCGACCGGCTTGATAAACTCAATGGTAAGGATCTGTCGGTCATCCTTGGGTTTGAGTTGCCAGTCGCGGATTTGCTCGCCAACGAGGCGGGTCAACGCCTGCGCCGCCGGCAGGGCGAGCGTCAGCCGGGCCGCGTTGCCTTGCAGCAGATCGTAGCGGATTTGCGTGGTGTACTTGATCACGGTGGGCGTGATTTGCGCGGTCACCGTGGTGTCCGCCGTGATCAAAGCCTTACGTGTGACTTCCGCGATCTTGCCCTGCCAGCGCAACGCGACTTTCGGCGACGCACCCAGAAAACCCTTCACCCGCGACACGCCGTTGGTCTGGGTGGATTCCAGCACCGTGCCGTTGAGAAGCTGGACCTCCATCCCGACGCCGCTCGCCTGCGCGCTGACGGAAGCAATGGCCGCCGACGGGCCGGTGAATGAAATCTGATTCCACGGCTCGGCCCGCTGAATCCGGGCGACCAACTCGAGTTTGAATTTGAATCTGCCCGGATGGGTGGCTACAAGCCGGTAGCGATTGCCTTCACGAACGATCCTCAACTGGTCGGACAATTTCGGCGGCAGCAACGCCACGTCGCCTTCAAATAGTTGCAGGGAGCTTTCGCCTTTGCCCGTGGCTTCGGCTTCAAGTTCCACGACGAAGCGTGCCTCGTCGTCGGTCAGATTTCCGTCGTAACGGACTTCCCGCAACGACAGCACGGCCTCGGGCCTGGTGGCCGCAGCGTTGTTCGCGAGCAAAGCTTCGGGGAGCGATATCAGCGCCGCAATGAGCGTGACCGTCAAATAGGACCAGTATTTCATAAGACCTCCACGTTTGGTTCGGCAGAACGGACTGTGCAAGTTGCGCCTCATACGGGAAGGTCTAACACCGCCGCGCGCGGGGGTTGCCATGCAGCGGTAAAAGGTTTGTAAAGGAAATGTGAGGCGCGCGGTACGACCTCGGCGCAGCGCGGACAGCTTTGTCCGCGAGTCTCTCAGCAACCGGCGCGGATAACTTCCCGCCTACTCAAGGACTCAACCGCACCCGGTAAAGCCGGTTCGTGAACGAAGCGGCAGCGGCATCGTTGAACAAGAAGGGTGTGACTGGCGACAAGTTCGTGAACAGATCGCTCCAGTGGATCAGATTGGAACTGACCATCACTACATAGTCCGGTCCCAGGCTGCCACTGACTCGAAACTGGAACGTAGCGTTTGCGAACGTCAAGGGCGTCAGCCAGACGGGTTCGAGCGGGTTCACAATCACCTGGAAAACTTGCAGGTCGCGCAAGACCGGCACGCCGTCATCCTGCACTTCCACTTGGATGACATTGGTGGTGTCGGCCAGTGCCACGGAGGGCCGCCAATGGAACCAACCGTCAGCCAGATCAATGGCGGCACCGTTGGGTGAGCCAACCAACCTGAACGAGAGCGTGTTGGTGGGCAGGTCCGCATCCGACGCCACAGCCTGAAAACTGACGGCCTGCCCAGGATTGACCGTGTAATCCACCAACGCACCCAGCACTGGAGCTACATTGACTTCATTTACAGTGAGGACAACCGCTTCGCTCACCACCAACGGCGGCGTTCCATCGTCCGTGGCGGTGAAGGTCACCGTGTGTGCTCCGTCCTGCGATTCGCCCGGGGTCCAAGCAAAGTCGCCGGTGAGCGGATCGAAGGTCGCCCCGGCGGGCAGGTTGCTCGCGCTCAACTGAACGGCGTTTGGCGGAATATCGTTGGAGTCGTGGGCACTCACGGTGAAGGCCAGCAATTCGTGTTCGTTCACGCTGCGCGGTCCGATGGCGGTCAAAACGGGTGGCGCATTGATCTCGGCAACTGTGACCGTGAACGTGCGCGCGTCGCTCAAGGGCGGGTCGCCATTGTCCGTCACGCGGACGGTAATGGGATAAACACCCGGCCCTTGAGCTTCGCTGGGAGTCCATTGGAATTGGCCGGAAGGACTGAGGGTTGCTCCTGCCGGTGCATCCGGGTCCAGCGCGCAGGTCAAGATCTGTGCCGGCAAGTCCGCATCGGTGACCACGGCCTCGAACGTCAACAGGTCGCCTTCGTTGATGCTGGGGTCAGGAATGATCGCCACCATGGGCGACACATTCAACTCGGCCACGGCCAGCGTGAACGAGTTGGTCGCGCTCAGTGGCGGTTCACCGTCATCCGTGACTTTGATGGTGAAGACATGATCTCCCGGCCCATCGGTTTCGCCCGGTGTCCAGCGAACGGTGCCTGTGTCTGCCTCGATGGTGGCCCCGCCCGGCGCCGCCAGAAGTTCAAACGCCATGGTATTCGGTGGCAGATCGGAATCGGTCACCGGCGGGGTAAATTCAAACAAGTGCCCTTCGTCCACAGCCTGACCGGTGATCGCTCCAAATGCCGGCGCGACGTTCACTTCGTTGACCGTGACGGTAAATGTCAGCACGTCGCTTAAAGGCGGCTCGCCGTTATCCGTCACGCGGACGGTGATGGGAAAACTCCCAGGACCTTGAGCTTCAGTGGGCGTCCATGTGAACACACCAGTGACGGGATCAATGGAGGCACCGTCCGGAGCACCCGCATCCAGGCTGAACGTGAGGATTGACGGGATATCCGGATCTTGAGCGAGAGCTTGGAACACGAAGGCTTCGCCTTCGTTGACGGTTCGGTTGGTGATCGCATTGGGCAACTGAGTTGGGTATTTGCGGTAGTCACGGTAGGTCGCGAGGACTTGTGGCGGCGGGTTGCCGGGGTCCTGGCCTGCGGCCCACGACCAGGTGCAGAGGCCGAGATAAAGGCGATCAGGGAACGGTGTCGGCAAGGTCAAGTCGTCCACTTGATACCAATCGGTGTCTTCGTACTTCACCAGAGCGCGGAAGGTCTGGCCCTGGCGCTGGAGGCGCAACCAGGTGGGATAGCGTCCGCCACCGCCGGCGGAGCCGTGCCAGAGTTGCGATGCACCCCCGTGGACAAGGCGATAAGCGGGGTACCAGGCGTAGCCGCCGGGCGGGTTCATGGTGAACTGGATGAAGGGACTATCGAAGTCCAGTGACACGCGCGCTATGAGCCCGGCGGCTGCGCCGGTAGTGCCGCCTTCCATGCTGGAGACCTGGACGCCGACATCGAAATCACCTTCGACCTGCTCGTGACTGAAATGGAAATCGTCGCCCACGGAGGTTCCAGGGCCGCTGGCTACAACTTCAATGGACCCATCGGCATGATTAGTCGTTGACCCGGGATAGGGTGGCGCTCCGATATCGCGGCCCAAGAGTTGCCGGTCTTGAAGAAGGGACGGCGGTTGATTGACCTCACGGACTACCACCGTCACCACGTTGGTGGCCTTGAGCAACGGCGAGGAAAGCGCAGTCACGATGACCCAGATTTCATTGGTGCTTGGTCCTTGTGCCTCGGTAGGTGCCCAACGAATCACGCCGGAATCGGGGTCCATGGTCATGCCGGCCGGGGTAGCCGTTCCGAAAGTGAAGGCGTAGAGCCCATACGGCGCGTCCGGACCTGTGACGACATTGGTGACCAGCAGGAGCGATTCCTCATCGCCGTATTGCGTTGGGATGGTCGGCAGTTCCGGTGGCGCGTTCGAGCCGCTTAGGATCATCCCGTATTTACAGGCTTCGACGCTGACGCGGAACAATCGGAAGTCCGTCACGCCCTCCTGCAAAGGAACAAGGCGACGGGGTTTGTCAGTCCGTACCTGCTCCAGCATCTTGCGCAGGAAGACGGGGTCGGGGTCGGTAGTGTGCGGAATCTGGAAACCACTGGATTCGGAGAACCAGTGCTCGACGCGGGCATTGGGTGACTGGTTGTCGAGGTAGGTCGGTGTGATCGGTTGAGTGATATTAGGAGTGCCGTAACACCCCAAGAGCAGGAGGTCCGTCCCCCAGCCATCGCCAGCAACCGCGACCGTTGTTTCCAAGAACCACGCATTCAACAGAGAAATTGTCCCGCGGAAGTCGTCTATTTCAAGAACGCCATCGGCCGTCCCGCCGTGGTTGGGGTCGCTGGGGGCAATTCTCACATTGTTCAAGGTAAGCGTGCCCGTGTCCGTCGAGCGCATGAAGATTCGCCCTTCGCCCTCGTACCAACAATCCTGTACCAGCAGTCTTCCGCCCCGTTCAACCGAGTAGACCATTTGGCCTCCACCTGTCCCTCCGCCAAACTGAGCCATTCGAGCATCGCTCGTCAGACCCGCTCCTTGCAAGGCACCCCCGATCACTCGCACACTGACTGACTGAGCGACACCATGGAGAAGGTCGTGAGCGGAAATGTCAGCATAGTCAAGCCGGTTCACCACCAGGTTGTTTGTCCGCGAGAAATTGACAATGACCTGTTCCAGAAACACCCGGGCGCCGGGCTGGTCGCAATTCTCAATCACGATTCCACCTCCCAAGGCGCTCTGCCAACCCGCGCCCGTTCCGAGCACGTGAAAATCGCGCAGCGTGGCACGCGACGGACCTGCCAGGAAGATGACGGGCACGCCGGGAAGGTTGGGGCCGACCAGGGTGGTTGCGTAGCCTATGTAACCATCGCCGGCGAGTTGCAGATCGCTATTGGCAGGAATCGTGAGTGTCCGATCCAGTTCGAAGTGGCCGGCCGGAAGGTGAACGATGGGCCTTTGGCCGTTGAGTGCTACTGCAGCGTCAATGGCCTGCTGAATGGTGACGGCGTTGGCACCGACCGGAACCTCGATGACGGGGCTGGACGATTTCGGAAGGAATCGCGGGATCATGACCGGCGGGGCGCTGAATGAACCGGGGCTGACGATGCGATCCTCCATCTGCAGGCTCCGCCCGCCCGTCGCGATGGGATTAGACGCCGTGTAAGTGTTGCCCGCGGAGACAAGGTTGTTTCCGACATTCACCACCGGCGACCCCGGCGACGTGGCGTCGGTGACGAAAGTGTTATCGAGTAGCAGGACACCATTGCCAGGCACCCAGCGAACGACGGTGGGGTCGAGGGCGCCTAGGACGGTGTTGCCTTGGAGAATGCCCGGCTGGCCGAGATGCAGGTTTTCCACAAAAACCTTCGAGCCGATGGAGAGGTTGTCCCGGATGCCGGTGTAATAGAGTCCGGCTCGAATATCGGCCTCCGTTGAACGCAAGAAGAGTGACCGATAAACGTGGAAGTTCCCCACGTAAGACTGAAGGCCGTATTGGCAGTCCTCAAAGACCGAATCCCAGATGTGCCAGTCAATGGCGTTATAGCTATGCACGGCGATGCCTTGGATCCAGCACCGAAGAAAGTGACAGCGCAGGATGAGGTGGGTGTCACCGCCGTTGACCGGGTCCACCAGCAGACCAGCACCCATATCGCGGAAGATTTCATCGGTGTGTTGGTTCTGGGTGACTTGGGGGACCACGCCGGTGTGGCCATGACGCACGGCGATCATTGCTGTTCCCGATCCGTCCCAGGTCAGGCGTGACCAGCGGCTGTAAGCCACGCCGTTCGCGAACATCATTTCGCCATCTGCCGGTCCAGCCCACTTGATGATGGTGGTGGTTGGGTCTTCGCCGATCAGGCTGGCGCTCAAGCGGGCGACGAAGTCCAGCGTGCGGGTGATCCGATACGTGCCGGCAGGGAAATAGATCACGGCGGCATGGCCGGGCGTGGCGACTTCGTTGAGTGCCAGCTGGATCGCGTCGGTGTCGTCGGCAATGCCATCGCCCACGGCACCGTAAGCCTCCTTCACGTTGGCCCAACTCGGGAACGGTCCGATAAACTCCTCGTCCACCCAGCCGAAGAAGGCGGCGCTTGCCGCAGGACCGGTCACGTTGCCGGCGGCCGAGCGATCGCGGATCCCTGAGACCTCGATAATATAACTGGTGCCTGGTGACTGCGGACTGGTGGTCAGCACCACGGTCCTGCGGTCGGCCAGCAGCACGGCATGCGAGACGATCAAACCGCCGCTGACGATATAGTTCGAGGCGTTGGTGGCGTCTTCGAGGCGCACCGGTTCGGAGAAGGTCAACGTGAGATGTTCGTTCGAGACGTTGCCCTCGGCGGAAAGCAGAGCCGGCGGCCTGGCGTCAGGGCTGACGGTGAGCGCGGCCGCCTGGCTGGTGGCGCTGGCGCCAGGGACCGTCACGACACAATCAAAGGCGCTGCCGTCGTCGCCCAGCGACACCTCGGGCAAGAACAGGCTGGAGGTGTTGGCGCCTGGGATGTCCAAACCATTCTTCCGCCATTGGTAGAAGAGCTTCGATTGAGAACCCGTGGCCTTCAATGTGAAGGCGGCGGATTGGCCTTCGGCGGCGGTGACGCCGGTTGGCTGCTGGGTGATTGTCAACGTGGCGCTGGTGGGATCGCCGAGCAGCGCGAGGTATGCGCCGGGAATGGGAGGATCGCCGTCGCGCAGAGGCGGTTGGCCTGGCATCTGCCAGGCCACGCCCAGCACGGTGGCCGCACTGCAGGTGGAGCGGACCTCGACGTAGTAGGCACGGCCCGCCTCCAGGTGGATGGGCAGCGAGACGTTGGGTGGCGGATCTCCGTTCCAGCCGGGTGTGCTGTGGTTCCAACTGCGACCGAATTCGCCATCGGGGCCCGGACCGTAGATTTCGAATGCGACCCGGAAGGTATTGAACGGGGACTCGTTCCGGCTCAGGTAAAGGGCCGCCTCGGAAACGTTGCAGAGATGGAACGTGTATTCGCCCGTCACCGGAGGCAGCAACCAACCGTAAAGCCGAATGCCGTCCTGGTAGTAGGCGTTGGCTGGGATTTCGAAATCGTGGATGACGGTGGTTTGGTCTGGCATATCCGGGAACTTCGCGTGGTTGGTAAGCGCCTGCAGACTGCCGGACGGCTCGATACCGGAGTAGTTCTCCTGGCGGAGGAAACCCCGGTAGAGGTTCATGGCCGTGAAGATGATTGAAGTTGCCGGGGCTATGGCGTTCGGCACGGGAGCGCGGTCAAAGACGTTGCTGACGGAAAGCGTGTAGTTCGTGCCCGGTGTCAGACCTGTGATTTCCAGCCGGACGGTTCGCGAGTTGATCCCCATGCTTGCAGAACTGATGGTGACGCCGTGATCGAGGGCGTAGTTGGCGGCATTCGTGGCTGACGCCGGGTCGAGCGCCTCGGAGAAGTCCAGGGTGACCACGCTGGCATCTCCGTAGTTGCCCGCGGCGAGGAGGGTTGGTGGCATGGTGTCCAGATCGCTCAGCTTGAGCACGAAGGCGTCCGCGGTTCCGGCGAACGACGGCTGGAGGGCGTCAGCGGTCGGGAGGTTCGTGGAAGTGGTTTCGCCAAGGACATAGACCGAACCCTCCGGAGCGGTCGCCACCGCCCGTGCGCTGTCGCTGCCGCTCCCTCCCAAGAAACTCGCAAACAGCAGGGCATCCGCATCCGGCGAGACCTTCAAGAGAATCGCATCCAAAGCACCTCCACCGTGGGCGGCTTGAATGGGGTTGAGAGCAGGGAACTGCCACCCAACGGCCGGCGGCGGGAAGCTGTCCACCACCCAGGCATGACCACCGGCATCCACGGCCAGCCCGCCGGGATAATACGTTCCTGGCAGGCGAGCGGAATACCGCAGGCTGGAACCGTCCGGCGAGATTTTGACCAGACAGACCGAACCGTCGCGCGTGAGCAGTTCCGGATAGTTCGGGGTGTGGGATAGCGGAGCCGGGACGAGCGGGAGATCCGAAGACGCCGAACTGGTGACAACGTAGGCGCAGCCCTCGGCGTCCAGCGCGACGGACCCGCTGCCGGCGTCCCAGTCTTGCCCGCCCAAGAACGTCGAATACACCAAGCTCGCGCCATCCGGGGCGAGCTTCGTGACGAAGAGATCGTTTGCGCCGCCACCGAACTGCGATTGGAAAGCTCCGACGGTGGTCGGAAAGTCCGTGGAGGCGGTCAGCCCGGCCACATGGGCATGACCGGTGGCGTCAAGCGCAAGCCGAGGCACGTCGTAACTGAACTCATCCCCGGTGCCGCCGAGGTAGGTCGAATAGACATGACTCGTGCCATCGGAACTGAACTTGGTGACAAAAACATCATAAGCCCCGGCCAGCGATTCCTGGAAAGTTCCGGCAGTGACCGGGAAATCACTCGAGGTAGTCAAACCTGCCACGCATGCCTGCCCGGCGGCATCCACCGCAATGCTTCGCCCTGTGTCGTTCCCGTTTCCTCCCAGAAACGTGCTATAAACGATGGCATTGCCTGCCGCGTTGATCTTTGCGACGAACGCATCCGTTCCGCCAAACTTGTGGTTCGGTTGGACAGGGTTGACCAGGGGGAAATCCGCGCCAGACCAGGTCTCGCCGGTGAGGTACACATCGCCCTGGGCGTCCACCGCAATCCCGGAAGCATAGTCCCCGCTGCTGCCGCCGAAGTAAGTGGCATACTCAAAGCCTGAACCATCCACATTCAACTTCACGACAAAGGCGTCCGTGTCGTCATACGCTCCATCCAGCGGGCTGGCGGTGGGGAAGTCCGCGGATTGCGTCACCCCGGCAATGTAGGCATTGCCCGCCGCGTCCACCGCAAGGGCACGGGGCGAATCGTAACCGCTGCCCCCCAAGTAAGTGGCATAGTCCAGAATGGGATCAATGACCAGAGGCAGGGTGGGGTCGTAATCACCGATGCGGAACCTGATCGTGATTGGAGTGCCATCTGGGTGGAGTTCGGATCGCACGCACGCCGTTTCCTGCGCGGTCATTTCATACCCGCCAGAGATTGCGACGCGGCAACCGTCTTTGACCTGATAAATGACCGGTTTGCGCAAGCGCACCTTGCCGCCCGCCGCGTCCAACAGCAGATCGCCTTGAGGCAGAACTCCTGCCTGTTCAGCACCCTCCACGGTCAGGGCTATGACCCCAGGACTCGCGCCCGGCGCAACGATGAAGTCATATTCCAACTGTTCCTGACTGGTGCCGTAGTAAACGACATCAATCCCCGGGTAAATGCCCTTGCACCGAACCTTGCCGAACACCGGCACATTCCTCCTCCAGTTCGCCGGATCGGGCCCGCGAAGGTAATTCACCCGCCCGTCGAGCTGATTCATGCCGATCAACCGCGCCGCCGGGTTCGCCCCCGCCAATCCTAATCGCAGGACCGCGTTTATCCCCGGCTGGAAGGCAGGGATTTCCCGCTGCGAAGCGGGTGTGAGCGTTTGCGCCTCTGCCCGCCCGGGTCCGGGCAACCGCAGGTAAATGCTCGTTGCCGTTACCCAGACGGCGTAGCCAGGACCACGCGCCACGAAAGTGCCAGGGTCATCGGCTTGAATGTCCGCTGGCTCGAACCGCAACGGCATGTTCATCACTGACACGAACCGCGTCCCTTCCTGCACGGCGGTCAGGCCACAGATTGGCAGGCAGAGCACGATGGCAAATGCCAGAGCAGGACACAGTGAGCCAGGAAGACGGCGCGAATCGAGCCGCAGCCGGTCAAGGAGGTGAGAAACATTCATGTGATTTTCGGGTGGGTTGCCCTTTCGATCGCTTGGAGTTGCGGACGGAGTTGAACATTTCGACTCCATCGCATGATGGCGCGGATGCTTGCAGAAAGGTATCAGCCGACCGGCAGGTATCTTGGGCAATTAAACCCCAAAAGCCATCACCTTCTCAGCCTTTCGGTCGAGCGCCGAAGGCAGAAGCGCGCCAATTATCGCCGCAGAAATTTGACCGTGGCTTCCGTGCGGTTGTGCGCGTGGAGCTTCTCGTAAATGTGGCTCAGGTGAGTGCGCAAAGTGGCGTGGCTCATGTGCAGTTGCTCCTCGATCTCGCGGTACCGCAGGCCACGCGCCAGCAACTCCAGCACCTCCCGCTCGCGGCGCGTGAGAGCCGTCAATTCCGCGGCCGGACTTGCGGGGGCGTGAAAGTAGCTCACCACCTGAGCGGAGACTTCGCTGGAAAGTGGCGCGCCGCCGGAATGAACATCAGCGATGGCCTCGATCAGTCTTGCCGGCGGCGTCTTCTTGAGCACGTAACCGTGAGCACCGGCTTTGAGCGCCTCGAAGATGCGGGCAGGGTCCTCGTATTTGGTAAGTACGAGGACGCGAGCCTCCGGCAGCAAGGCTTTGAGGCGATGCACGCACTCGGTCCCAGACATGCCTGGCAAAGCGAGGTCCACGAGCACCACGCGTGGGTTCTCTTGCGGCAACTTCTCCAACGCCGCCTCAGCATTGGCATGCACGCCGAGGCAGCGAAAGCCGGGCGTACCGTCAATCAAGGCCGCCAGGGCCTCGCGCGTGCCGCGCTCGTCTTCCACCAGGCTGACCGTAATGGGAACATTCATAGCTGGGTCATGGGTGTGCCGAATTCATCAGTTGTTGTCCACAAGGCCCTGAGCCGCCACCGGGCGAGGCGGCGACATCGAGTCAGCGAGTGGCACGGTGAACTCGACTCGAGTGCCCTCGCCAATTGCGGTTTGCACGTTGAATTGTCCGCCCAAGCGCTCTATGCGCAGCCGCATGTTCGTAAGTCCGTTACCGCCTTGACTGGGCTCACCTGATGAGAATCCCCGGCCATCATCCACTAGTTCCACCCGGAGCCGGTGGTCAATCAACACAACACGCACGCTGACTTCCGAGGCCTCCGCATGTTGCACGGCATTGTTCAGTGCTTCCTTGGCCGCGAGGAAAATATGGTGACGGATTTCCGCGGACACCGGCCAGGCGGGAATGTCATCCGGCCAGGACAACCGATGGACTTTGCCCGCAGCCTCGAGAAATTCCGCTGTGAAATTCCGCAAATAGGCCAACAGACTGCGCAACGTGTCGTTCTGCGGATTTACAGCCCAGACGATTTCATCCACGGACTGGTTAGCCTGAGCAGCGGCGGTCGCCAGGGTTCGCACTTCGGCCTGGACGGGATGGGTGGCTTCCAACTTACGCCGGGCCAGTTCCGTCACCAGGCTGATTTGCGTGAGGCTGGCGCCCAGATCGTCGTGAAGGTCCCGGGCGATGCGGGCGCGCTCGCGCTCGACCGCCAGTTGTTGTTCCAGAAGCTGAAAGCGCCGCGCCAGGCGCAGGCGCACCCGATGCCCGCCGTAACCGCATCCGACAACAAGGAGGGTTGCCAGCAGGTAGAACCACACCGTTTGGTGGAAATACGGCACCAGCCGAAACGCGAAACCGCGCTCCACCTCACCCCAAACGCCATGATGATTGGCGGCGCGGACCTGAAACTCGTAGCGTCCGGGGCGCAAGTTCGTGTAGTACGCCACTCGTCGCGGGCCAACGTCGTGCCAGTCTTCATCATAACCCTCGAGGCGATATCGAAACCGGACCTTCTCTGGAGCAGAAAAACTCGGCGCTGTGTAATGGAATTCCAACACGCGCCCGCGACCGGGAGCCAATGTGAACTCGGCGTCCTGGTTTCGCGCTTCCACTTCGACGCCGGGCCGGGGATTCGGGTTCGTCTGAAGCCGGTCCGCCAGGAGAATTTCGTCGTCAGCGCGGACTTCCAGAATCCGTGCTGGAGGCGGCACATCATTGATGACCCCGCTGCGGGGTTGAATGATGGCCACACCCTTCGTCGTCGGAAACCACAATTCCCCGTTGCGCATTCTCCAACCGGCCGGCTGGCTTTTCTGGCCGTTGGTTTCGGCACTCACCATGCCGTCCACCGTGTCGAACGTGGCCACGTTCACCGTCCTGCGGCGACGCTCCGCCACCGCCTCCAGTTCGGCTCGGCTAACGCGATGAATTCCTTCCTCCCCGCCGAGCCAAAGATGACCTTCGTCATCTTCCAGGATGTGATTGATCGTGTTTTCCGCCAGACCTTGCTCCGTGGTGAAGCCGGTGAACCGACCCGCCCGCCCGCGAGCCAGGCCGTTTTCCGTGCCGATCCACAATGCCCCCGTCTGGTCCTCGTGCAGCGCCCAGGCAAAATCGCTCGGCAATCCGTCCGCCATCGTGTACGTGCGGAATTGACCACCGGCAAGGCAGGCCAACCCACCACCGAACGTTCCAATCCAAAGCCGGCCTTCACGGTCCTCGAGCAAAGCGCGGACATCGTCATGGGGCAGGCCGTTGGTGGACGTGAAGATCAGACACTCGCCTCCCTGAAGCCGGTGCAATCCCACGGCGGTGCCGACCCAGAGCGCGGTGTCGCGCGACTGACAAATCACCCGCACCTTGTTGCCGCCCAAATCCCCCGGCAATGGCTGACGGCGGAAACGGCCTTCCGCATAGCGGCAGAGGCCGTTGCCGGTGCCCACCCACAAGCCGCCATCCGCGCCTTCGCACAACGCCCGCACCGCGTTGTGGGGCAAACCGCTCGTTTCATTCAGCGTCACGCTTTGTCCCGCGAAAAGTCGCGTTAGTCCGCCATCGGTTCCGATCCACCGCGCGCCGTCCCGGGTTTCGCAGACGGTCCAGGCGCTCTCGTGCGGCAACCCCTCCGACGAGCCAATCGTCCTCACCCGTCGTGGTTGCCAACGCTGCAAACCGCCCGATTCCGTTCCGATCCACAAGTTGCCTTCCCGATCCTTGCACAACGACAACACCCAGTTGTCCGACAGCCCATTGCTGATGCTGTAATGCGCGAACTGTCCGTCGCGAAAGGCATACAGACCATTCCGGCCCGCGGCGCACCAAAGAGAGCCGGCGCGGTCTCGCAGCAACACCCCGGGTCGGCCCACCAAATCCAGCGGTTGGGGGAAGACATGGAGTGTGAGCGGCCGGCTTGTCGGTTGGTGCGCCAGAGCACCGAGCAGCCAGTTCCCCGCCCCGGCCACCAGAGTCCCTTCGAGAAACCAAATGCCTTCCGCGTCCACATGGAGAGCTGAAGGCAGTTCCGCGGGTCGGCCACTGCGTTGCCACATTGGCACCAGTCGCTGTGCGGATTGGTCAAAACGATGAACCGCCCATCGCGTGACCACCCACAGATTGCCGTCGTCGTCTTCATCCATCCCTCCGATCCAGTCGTCCGCCAGGCCTTCGCGGACGGTGAAAGCCGTGACGACTTCCTCCTGCCAGCGATACAGTCCCCGCGAGGTGCCGATCCAGAGCGCCCCGGAGTCGGAGGCAAGGAGCAAATGCACCTCCTCGGTGAGCCGGCCGTGTTCGGTGTCAAGGCGCTGGCATTGTCCATCCCGGAATCGCAACAAGCCGGCGCGCGTAGCCACCCATAGAGTTCCGTCCGTTGTCTGCGCCAAGGCCCGGCAATCGTCATTCGCCATGCCCGGCGTGTTGAGGTGGTTGAAAACCACGCAGCGCAAACCGTCGAAACGGACCAGACCGCGGGGCGTGCCAAGCCAGAGAAAACCGTCTCGAGTTTGCAGAATGGCTTGGAGGCAGTTGGCGGGAAGACCCTCGGCAGCGGTCCAGGTTTGGCGGCGGAAATCAACGGCATCCATGCTCTTGTGGTGGGCGACGGGACTCGCCACCGCGTCCGGCGAGCACGCCAGCAGCAGGCCAAGCAAGAGGATGGCGGGAACTTGGGACTGAACGGGTTGCGTCCTCGACGGGTCGCTTGGGAAAGCGCCTGCCCTGCCGGGAGGCTCGGCGTCCAAGTGGCACTGGACCGGGAGTGGCTTCATTACGCAGGCACGGGCGTTCATAGTCCTCCTGTCCAGAAAAGTCACTGGAAAAACTCACTTCGAATGAAATCGCAACCGATGGCTTCCTCCGTCCATCCGGGGATATTGACAACCGACGGCCCTGCCGGATAGCGTTTTGCCCATGGCAACGGCCTCGATAGACCGCAGCACCCTCCGCAGAGGAAGGGTGGCCGGGATTTCCTGGTGCCGCATTGCCCCGGCGGGGCGGACAGGCACGATGAATTGACCCGCGGTTCAGCATTCCCGGATCGCGCGGCGACCTTCGCCGCCAGACCTTTCCGCTAAGATTCTCATTTCTCATAAACTCAATGCAATTACGCTCTCCATTACGCTCTCCAAACCACAAACCCAGGCCCCGTACCCGTCGTCGGCAAGCGGTACTGCCGCCCGTGGAAATCCGCGAAATGCAACTGGAGGACTTGCCGGCTGTGTTTGCGCTTGGGCAAAGACTCTTCACCGCCGAGGAACTGCCCACGCTTTACCGCTGCTGGGATGAAGACGAAGTCATGAAAGTTTTTGGCGCGGATACGGAAACCTGCCTCGTGGCCGTGGCTGGCGACCGACTCGTGGGCTTCGCCCTCGGCAGCCTGATGGAGAAGCGGGGCAGTGCGTGGCGCTACGGCTGGCTGGAATGGCTGGGCGTGGACCCGGCCTACAGCCGGCACGGCATCGCCACGCGTCTGCTCAAACAACTCACCAGCCTGTTCATCCGGCGCGATGCCCGCATCATCCTCGTGGACACCGACGAGGCCAACGAATCAGCCCTGGCTTTCTTTCGCCGCCACGGCTTTGGCCACGAACTGCGTCACGTTTATCTGTCGCAGAATCTGGACACCCACCCGGAAACGATCGGCCGCCGGGAAACCCTCACCGAAGACGAGGAAGAGTGATTTGCAGCGGAGCGTAATCGAGTCAGAGGCCGTTCAAGACATCCACCAACTGCCGCAGGCGGCCGTAATCCCGACGGTTGAACCCGAAGGCGATGCGCGGCAACTCCAGATGGTCGGTGTCCTCCTGCTCCTCCGGCGTGGCTTCAATCCGCCGGATGGGCGGGCCCACGATGATGTCAGCAAAGTCCTCGTTCATCGCTTCCAGCGCGCTATCGGTGGGCGCGTGTTTGAGCCGGATGACAAACAGGTCTTTTACAAAGCGGCTTGATTGAAAGTTGCGGTAGAAACGCGTGATGAGTTTGACCGCTTCATCCGTGTCATCCGTGATGCGATAGAGGTTGAGGTCGTCCGGGGAGATCAATTGATCGCGCAACAGATGTTCGCGCACGTGTTTGTCCCATGTCTTCCAATACGTGCCGCCCGGCCGATCAATCAACACCAGGGGCATGAGCTGGCTCTTGCCCGTCTGCATCAGTGTGAGCGCTTCGTAACCCTCGTCCATCGTGCCGAACCCGCCGGGGAACAGCGCGATGGCATCCGAGTGGCGGATGAAGATCAGCTTCCGGGTGAAGAAGTATTTGAAGGTGACGAGCTTCTTGTCCTCGCGAATGACCGGGTTGGCGGCCTGTTCCCACGGCAGGCGGATGTTGACGCCGAAGCTTTTTTCCGGTCCGGCCCCTTCGTGCCCCGCCTGCATGATCCCCGGCCCGGCGCCGGTGATGACCATAAAGCCGGCCGCCGCCATCTTCCGGCCGAATTCCAAGGCGTGCTGGTATTCCTGCTTGCTCGGGGCGGTGCGCGCGGAGCCGAACATCGTGACTTTGCGCGTCCGGGAATACGGGGCAAACAGCCGGTAGGCATAGCGCAGTTCGCGCACGGCGGTCTGAATGACCCGCACGTCGCCGGTGTCCTTGACGTCGGTGAGCAGCTTGAGAGCGTTCTCAATGATATCGGTGACGGACTCCTCGTTGTAACCACCCCCCTTGAAGGCGATCAATTCCTGCACCCGGCGGCGCAACTCGGGGTCCACCGGCGGCTTTTCTGGCTTGGATGTCATGCGCGGGAGGTTATCGCCGGGCGCAACAATTGCAATCACCCTCGCGCCTCAGATCCGCGGCGGGACCGGTCAGTATCAGGCTGGTGTCGTGAAGTGCCGGAGCAATTCGGACTTGTCTATCTTGGTGAGATCGGCGGCAAGGTTTTGCTCGATCTTGGCGCGGTGCCGGAGGTCCAGCCCCTCAAGAATCTGGTGGTTGATTTCCTTGCTCACCGCGAGAAAGCACGACTCGAAGTCCTCGCGCCCCATCAGGGCATTGATCCGCTCCGCCAGCCGGCGGGTCAACCGCTTGCGCTGTTCCAGTTCGATGTTATGGCGTTCACCATACGACATGGCGCCGTTGGCGCCGTTCGGCCCCCCGCCTTTGGGAAAGCGTCCGGCCAGGTCGGTCACTTGGTCGGTGAGCCGGTCATGGGCGTCCGCGTTGTCGAACGCTTCGATCAACTCCAGCCGCGGGCCGCGCGTGAAGCGCGAGGCTTCCACCCGATAGGCTTTGAAGGAACCAAGATCCGCCACGAGCAACCATTTGTTTTTCATAGGCTGTTGATTGGTTCAGGCGCCACAGCGCGTGTTCCCCCCCTGAATTCACCCCATGCAAGAGTTGAGACAAGTCCGATGGCGTACATGTTCGGTTTTTCTGGCCTGCTAAAACATTAAGTCAGTTCCTGGCCCACGCAAGCTTTCGTTGCGGGCATTGTCGGCTGCCGGTGTGAGGCAGCACTTTCAGCCGGGATCACCAGCCAATGCCACCGGCCAGCTCCAGCGAACTGCCTGGGGCGGAGGCTCAGAAGTATGGGAACATGCGCTCAGAGTCGGTAGGGCGCGGCACTCCGTGCGCGCCGGGGTGGGGAAGGCAGGGCGCGTCAGTCCCCTGCGCGCCGTTTGGGTAAGACCAGCGGCGGCGCGCACGGAGTGACGCGCCCTACCACGTTGCGCGATTTGTTGGTCGCAGTAGCAACCCCACGGCTGAAGCAGCGCCGGAATCCCGTCACCGTTGGCTAACAATTCGCTCCGCCGTCTGAATCGGGGCGTGGCAGGATTTCCCGGATGAGTGCAAGCGCACGTTCCTGACCCTGCAACGCAGTCGTTGAGAGATGCTCACAGAAGCCAAGCTCCTTGGCCGGGATGGTCAGCCACCACGCTTGCGGGGCACGTCCGAATACGTCGCGGGCCAGGGCGAGCATCGTGCGCGGGTCGGCGGCGTGCGCCATGAGTTGCGTGGAGTCTCCGGGCTGAAGCGGGCGCAATTGGACCTCGTGGGGCGCGTCCACGGCGGCATCCACAAAGACGACTGTGTCCGCGCGGGAAATGGGTTCGGCGTGTTCCGGTGAGAGTTGCTGGCAAACCAACGTCCGTACGGACGGCAACTGCATTCTCGCGATCGCTTCCACCACGCGCGGCCCCACGCCGTCATCGCCACGGAGCGTGTTGCCATAACCGATCACCAGCACGCTGCCATGCGTTTCCGCAGAACTTGTCATGGGCCAAGCCTAGCCGAACGCGGTATGGAAGCCAGCCTGACGGCGGGGTGTGGCGCGGCTTTGGTTGCGCCCAGTCTTCGCTGCGCTGCAACTCACACTCTTGGGGAGCGCATGCGCCTCGCGCGCGTCCAGCGGCGCCGCGCAACCGGAACGACGCGCACCATCGCGCCTCGAAACGAGCGCGGAGGCGCGCCCGCACGGTTGACGAGGGCGTCAACCGCCGCACGCCAGGGCGCATGCACTCCCCATGACAAAAAACTGCGATGCTCCGGGGCGCCTCGCTCGCGTTTCAGTTTCCTTGACCGGTTCGGCGGGCTGCAACATCCTGCGCGCAGGATTGTTTATGCCACTGGGAAATGACACGCTCACCAAACTCCGTGAAATCGTCGGCGCGGATCATGTGCTCACCACCAAGGAAGACCTCATTCCCTATTCGTTTGACGGCACGGCCGCGCTGCAACAGATGCCGGGCGCGGTCGCGTTTGCCGGAACCACCGAACAGGTTGCCGCCATCCTCAAACTGGCCAACCAGCACAAGCTTCCCGTCGTCACCCGGGGCTCGGGCACAGGCTTGAGCGGGGGCAGCCTGCCGGTCAACGATTGCCTCGTGCTTTGTCTGGTGAAGATGGACAAGGTGCTGGAGTTGGACCGCGCCAATCTCACGATGTTGGTCGAGGCAGGCGTCACCACCTTGACGATTTCCGCTGCGGCGAGCGCGGCGGGTCTCTTTTATCCGCCGGATCCTGGTTCGATGAAAATCTCGACCATCGGCGGCAACGTGGCGGAAAACTCCGGCGGCTTGCGCGGTCTGAAATACGGCATCACGCGCAATTACGTGATGGGCTTGGAAGTCGTATTGCCTGACGGCGAGATTTGCTGGATGGGCAACAAGTGCGTGAAAGACGTGGCGGGGTATTCGCTGCGCGACCTGTTCATCGGCTCCGAGGGGACTCTCGGCGTCATCACAAAAGTTCTACTACGGTTGATTCCCAAACCGCAGGCCAAGCAGACCATGGTGGCAACCTACGCAGCGATGGATCAGGCCGCGCAAACCGTGTCCGACATTATCGCGGCACAGATCATCCCATGCACGCTGGAGTTCTTGGACCGTACGACGATCCGATGTGTCGAAGATTTTGCGAAGGTTGGCTTGCCGCTCGATTGCGAAGCTTTGTTGCTGATGGAAACCGACGGTCACCCGGCAGCAGTCGCCGAAGAAGCGGCGAAAATGGAAGAACTCGCCCGCCGGAACGGTGCGAAGGAAGTCCGCGTCGCCAAGGATGAAGTCGAGGCGAACAGACTGGCCACCGCTCGTCGCAGCGCCTTTTCCGCGCTGGCCCGCGTTGCGCCTACGACCATCCTTGAGGATGCCACCGTGCCGCGCAGCGAATTGGCGAGGATGATTCGTTTCGTGGACACCATCGGCAAGAAATACAACCTCAAGGTCGGCACGTTCGGTCACATGGGCGACGGCAACCTGCATCCCACGTTCCTGACCGACGAACGAAACAAAGAGGAGATGCACCGAGTCGAAGAGGCGTTCAAAGAAATCTTCGACGAAGCCATTCGTCTCGGCGGCACGATCACCGGCGAACATGGCATCGGCCTGGCGAAGAAGGGCATCCTGCCGAAGTTCGCCGGTCATGCGCAAATGCGGGTTTTGAAGGAGTTGCGTTGCACGCTGGACCCCAACGGGATTCTGAATCCGGGGAAGATGTTTGAGTGATGACGTCGCACCACTCCCACCTCAAATCCCTCGACTACTCCGTCGTGCAGCAATGCATGCACTGCGGCTTGTGCCTGCCCACCTGCCCGACCTACGACGCGACGAAGCTGGAGCGCAACAGCCCGCGCGGGCGCATTGCGCTCATGCGAGCCATCGCTGATGACCGGCTCGAAGCGAGCAAGGTCTTCGGCGAAGAAATGTATTTCTGCTTGGGCTGCCTAGCCTGCATGACGGCCTGCCCGGCGGGCGTGAATTACGCGGAACTGTTCGAGCACGCCCGGGCGGAGGTTGAGGAGCAACGCCTGCTCGATTCGCCGAAGCGCCAGCTCATCCGCTGGTTCACGGTGAAATGGCTGTTCATGGATTTGCGCCGGTTGCTGTTGGTCGGACGCGCCATGCGGCTGTATCAACAAATGGGTTTCCAAACCCTGCTGCGCCGCAGCGGCGTGTTGAAGCTGCTGCCCAAACGATTGCAGGAGTTGGAGGCGATGACGCCCGACATTCCGAAGGAGTTTTCCGCGGAAATGATCTCGCCAGTCACGCGCGCGGTGGGCGAACGCAATTATCGTGTCGCGGTGCTGACCGGTTGCGCCCAGGACCTGATCTTCAGCGAGATCAACCGCGACACCGTCGAGGTGCTGGCGCACAATGGTTGCGAAGTCATCACCCCGCCGGAACAACAATGCTGCGGTTCGCTCCACGCCCACAACGGCGAACTGGGCCTGGCAACTGAACTGGCGCGCAAGAACATTGACCAGTTTCCGCCGGATCAGTTCGACGCCATCATCAGCAACGCGGGCGGTTGCGGCTCGCACCTGAAACACTATTCCAAACTGCTCGCCGACGACCCGCGCTATTGCGAGCGCGCGGAACTTTGGGATCGCAAGCTCAAGGATGTCCACGAATGGCTGGCGCAGATTGGCATTAAACCACCCGCGCGCGACGGGCAGCCACCATTGACGGTGACCTACCACGAATCTTGCCACCTCTCGCACGGACAAAAGGTGGTCACGCAGCCGCGGCAGATTCTGAAGCTCATCCCGAACCTGACGCTGGTGGAGTTGCCGGAAGCCAACTGGTGTTGCGGCAGCGCCGGTATCTACAACCTCGTGCAGCCGGAGATGGCCGGCCAACTTCTGGACCGAAAGCTGAAACACATCCGCTCCACCGGCGCGACGATTGTGGCGAATGGCAATTCCGGTTGTCTGCTGCAACTCATCAACGGAGTGCGTCAGGCCGGCCTGCCCGTGCGCGTCGCGCATCCCATGACCTTGCTGGCTGAAGCGTATCGCAAGCACGCCGCCGCCGCCCACGAGCTAAAACTTCACGAACTGCCCCAGCCGCAACCACCGTGCTGAGGGGCGGACAGTCGCGTTCATCGCTCATGGGCTTGGGGCGCGGACCAGGTTGCGCTGTGGCTCCGCAGCGTCCGCCTGCTTGAGGGTCGCCCGTGCCGCATACAACCGTTGGCGCGCGTCCTCGTAGATCAGGCGGTATTCCGTCATCAGCAGGTCCTGAAACGGCACTGCGCGCGTGTCGTTGCCCAGCAGAATGATTTCCGGTTTGAAGCGCGCCATTTCGGTGGCGAGCCGCGCGGGGGTCATGTCGCCGGCCCACAGCCGTTTCAAGGGCACAACCGCCAGGGGCGGCGGCATCGGAATGTTCGCATGGAACGAATGGACAATCTGATCGGTATACATCCACCGGGTGAAAGGTTTCAGCCGCTCGATTTCCTTGAGCACCAGTGCGGCGTGAAGTTGGGGCGAACTCCGAATGTCCGCGATTTGCAGCCAAACCCGCGCCGCCATCCAACCAGCGGCGCACAGCGCGAACAGGAGCGCCGCAAGAGAACCCAGTGCCGCGCAGCCGCAACCAAATCGGAGCGCGACCGGTCCCCGGTCGCAGCGGGGTGGCAGTCTGGAGCTCGTTGGAGAATCCTGGCGTCTCCCTGCGGGCGGGGGTGCTGCGGGCGGGGACCACCCGCGCTCCGAGAGCTTCGCGGCCCGCGAGGATACCAACCTATTGCAGGACAATGAACGCAAAGACAGAAAGGTTCTTTTTGGGGGGCTTGAGGTTTTCTGCCCGCCACGCACAATCGCGGACCCGGCAAACACCAACCCAACCGCTGCGCACCAGCACAGCGGAATGGCAAGGTGAATGTAGTAATACGCTCACCACGGTTTGTGATTCGTGAACACGAGCAGCGCCAACGCCAGCCAGACCAGTGGCAGCATCGCCGTTCCACCTTTGCGCAGCCGGGTAAACAGAACGAAAACCCCCAAAACCGCCGGCACCGTTAAATCCCAATTCTTCAGCAGAATGTTCCAGTCAAACACGTGTTGCTTCGGGGAGCCAAACTCGAAGGATTTCACACCGCCGAAATGGGAGGACCATGATTGGCCGAAATGAACCAGAAACGCGCCGCGCTCAATGAGCCAATCCACGGCGACAAAGGTGGCGGCGAGACTTACGCCGATCACCAGCAGTGCTACGAACAAACGGCGGAGTGATTTCAGCATGATGGATGGCGCGAACACACTCCTTCCCATGAACCGCCCGTCGGTAACGCCGACTTTCCAGTCGGCGCGCTCGCCGGTTGGAAAACCGGCGTTACGCCTCTGCGGTTCATGGGCCGTGAGCAGGTCCGAAAGGAACAAGGGGCTCACCATGAACCTCGAGGTAGGGCGCGTCACTCCGTGCGCGCCGGAGCTTCCCAAACCAAGCGGCGCGCACGGAGTGACGCGCCCTACCGTTCGCAGCCACACGATCAGCGCCGCCAGGGGCAACAGATACAGCGGCACCAGCTTCATCAACGCCGCGAGGCCAAACAAAATTCCGCAGGAGATTTCCGCCGCGTGCCAGCGCCCGGGCCGGACGACGACCAAAACACAAAGCCCGGCGATGGCGGTTGCCAGCGACGGTATCTCCAACATGCAGGAGGAACTCAGTTCCAGAAATCCCGGCGAGACGAGCAGCAGCGCGGTGGTCAACGTGCCCACCAGAAGCCCAGAAACGCGCCAGACGATGAGGAACACGCTCACCAGCAGCAAGGCCGTGAACGCACTCGTCACCAGCCGCGGTCCGAGGATGGAGTTACGAGCCAGCGCATCCTGCCTGTCAGATGGCTGCACCCTCGCCCCATCGGATGGGGAGAGGGATGGGGTGAGGGGTTCAGCCCTTTGAAGTTTGAGGACCTGCGTAATCAACCACGTATGCAACGGCGGCTGATCGTTCCACACCTCGCTGTAAAGCTTGTGTCCGTGCAAACACAACGTGGCCTTGGCCACCTCGAACCCTTCATCCGCACCGATTTGGATGGCGCTGCGCAACGGAATCAAGCTTTGCATCAGAAAGAACGCACCCAGCAGGACTGCCACGATGACGATGGGGCTGGCCGAACGGTAGGGCGCGTCAGTCCCCTGCGCGCCGCTGTTACCCGTGGCGGAGCCGGCGCGCACGGAGTGACGCGCCCTACCTTCGTCGCTCGCTTTCTGATGGGCAGGCGTTGCCATTACGGTCGCCCCGGCGGGTTCCACGACGGCCCTTCCTGCTCCCAGGTCCGGTGCCAGGTCAACTGCCGCAGTTCCGGCAACTTGACCAACTCCACGTGGCCGTCAACGAAAGCGACGTTGACCCCCCAGTTCCTCGGGAGCGCTTGGTTGCGCGGCCAATTGCGGGGCGCGCTGGCCGGCGGTCGGGAGCCGTGCCGGGCGATGGTCACGCATCCGATGGGATAGAGCGGATTGTATCTCGCAACGTCTCGCTCACCGAAAAACAGGTTCTCAGCCGGCAACTGATTTGGCTGGGGGGAGATGAACACCCAATTTCCATCTACAAAGACCGGCGTCCTGGCCGAATTTCGCACGCTGGCTTCTGAGACGAAGGAATACTGCGGGCTGAACAGGGAATCCACCCTGCTGGGATACACCCAGGCGTTCAGCGCGTAACTGCCCGTTGTGTCATACTCCGGATCCAACGGGACACCAGGCAAGGACCAGCAATGGGCTGCGGTACCGGGGTTGAACGGATTCCGCATGCCCGGCGTGTTGTACGCCACTGGTTGCGGCTGGCTGGCGACCGGACATATCCGGATGTCGCTTGTGGCGGTCTTGGACGCCCCGAGACGCCGATACCAAATCCGGTCACCGCTGGCATCGCGGGGAAAGCCTCGG
>JAANMU010000830.1_pt1 | contig 33192 bp, 30 predicted proteins | sample 7279701 | NCBI WGS metagenome assembly JAANMU01 (sample SAMN14094539, study PRJNA606508) | bioreactor metagenome | isolation source: A lab-scale SPAN reactor treating ammonium-rich wastewater day 57 | place: Ireland: Galway | collected 2017-03-13
GCTCCGTTTTATCAGAAAAAAACTTGAAGAATATCAGAAAAATAAAAGTGTTTCCAGCATGGAACAACTTATTTAAAAAAGCGAAACCGTTTCTGATTAGCAGAAACGGTTTTCTTATTCTGTTTAATGGTATGTTAATTCGGAATCCATTGGGTGAAGAAAGTTTTAACTTTTTCCAGATCGTAGCCATTTCCGTCTTCCAAAACAGCACTGTCCTGAGTGTGGATTAATTTTCCGTTTTTATCCAAAACAATAAAGACGGGATAACCATATTTTTCGCCCGGATTTCCATATCTGTTGAATACTTTTTCGTTTTTATTTTTCGGCGAATAATTCAGATGATAATACAGATAATGATCATCTGTCAGTTTTTTCAGTTCCGGAGTCTTTTGAACAAAATCATTAAATCGAAGACACCAGATACACCAATTTCCTCCAGCTTGTAAAATGATGTTTTTATTCTCTGCCTGCGCCTGTTTGATGAGTGATTCTATTTTTTCCTCAGCATTTTCATCTTCCCGGTAAGGTTTGTCCAATTTGGCTTTTTCCTGTTCCTGAACCTTTTTTCGCTCCGCTTTTACCGCTGCACTATCCGATTCAGATATCACAGAATCTTTGGAAACATACTGATCTGCACTGTTTTCTGTTTTTTGTGAACAGGAAATTAAAAGACTGGAGATCATTAGCGAAAACGCAAGGTGAATTTTTTTCATAATAATGCAAATTACAATAAGATTTTATGCCTGCAAAAAGTTTTCCAATCTTTTTAATATCGCTACATTTGCAACAGTTTATGGAACTCTTTTTTAGGATTATACTGCTGTTTTCGAGACTTTCGCTGAGGGTACTCTATTTATTTTCTGATATTATTTTCTTTTTCTTATTCTACATTATCGGCTATCGTAAAACTGTGGTAATGAACAATTTAAAAAATTCTTTTCCTGAAAAGACGACTTCAGAATTAAAGAAAATCAAGAAAAAATTTTATATTAATTTCTCCGATTATTTAGTGGAGACGCTTAAATCCTTCACCGTTTCCAGTACGGAACTTAAAGTAAGAGTTCAACACCTGAACCAGGATGTTTTTCGAAATGCTAAAAAAGAGGGCAGAAATGTCATCATGCTCACCGGGCACGTTTTCAATTGGGAATGGTTCACCGCTTTGGCTACGAATGTTCCTCAGGACAACAGCCATCCTGTTTATCGTAAAATGCAAAGCAAATTTTGGGAAAAAAAGCTGAAAATGATCCGGAATTCTCATGGAAATAATGCTCTGGAAGCAGGAGAAGTGGTGAAACACATGCTGCGCAATCCGAACGACGGGAATTCTATCTATATGTTTGTGGCAGACCAGACGCCGCATGTTTCTGAAGTAAGCTATGGCTTGAAATTCCTGAACCAGAAAACACCGGTATTTGTGGGATATGATAAACTGGCAGCCAGAATGGATCTGGTTTTCGTGTATTGCGATGTGAAGAAAGTGAAAAGAGGATACTATCAAGTCAATTATTATCGTGTAGAACCTGAAAATGAAAAGTTTGAAAAAAATGAAATCGTGAAAAAATTTCATCAGCTTTTGGAAAATTCAATCCGCAGAAGACCCGACAATTATCTCTGGAGCCACAGAAAATGGAAATATGCGCACGCAATTAAAAAATACGAAGAATAATGAACCGACTGGCTATTGCAATATTGAATTGGAACGGAAAAAAATGGTTGGAGAAATTTCTTCCCTCCGTGGTTCAACATTCCCCGGAAGCAGATATATATATTATTGACAACGCTTCCGAAGATGATTCTGTCACTTTTGTTGAGAATAATTTCCCTTCAGTAAGGGTTATTCAGAATTCCAAAAATGAAGGTTTTGCTGCGGGTTACAATTCAGGATTAAAAAATATAGATTCAGAAATTTATTGTCTTCTTAATTCTGATGTAGAAGTTACCCAGAATTGGATTCCACCGATGATCGCTCTGTTTGATTCAGACCAATCTATTGCCGCTGCACAACCTAAAATCCTCTCCTATCATAATAGAAATTTCTTTGAATACGCAGGTGCTGGAGGAGGTTTTATCGATAATTTAGGATTTCCCTACTGTCGTGGCAGAATTTTTAATTCTATCGAAGAAGATAAAGGACAATATGATGATGAAACGGAAATTTTCTGGGCTTCCGGCTGTTCACTCTTTATCCGGAGTAAAGATTTCCGAGAACAAGGCGGTTTCGATGAACGTTTTTTTGCCCATCAGGAAGAAATAGATTTGTGCTGGCGATTGAAAAATTCGGGAAAAAAAATCATGTACACGGGAAAATCTACTGTGTATCACGTTGGCGGAGGGACGCTCAGCAATCAGAATCCTGAGAAAACTTTTTTGAATTTTAGAAATAATCTCTCGATGATGCTGAAGAATCTCCCTTTTCCAAATTTGCTTTGGCTCCTGTTTTTCAGGCTCAGTTTGGATGGTATCGCAGGAATTCAGTTTGCATTCAGACATGGCTTTTCGCATCTCTGGGCCGTAGTACGCTCACACGTGGGGTTTTATGCACAGCTTCCCGAAACCTGGCGGCGCAGACAAAAACATCAGATAAGAAAATATTATCAGGAAAAATGGCTGGTTTTCAAACATTTTCTTTGAAACCTTATTCTTTGTAAAACGGTTTTAGTATTTTTATATCTTCAGGTATAAAAAAATGAAAATTGATCTTTACAATATCGCTATCATCATTATTCTGGTCACCTTATTTTTAGGATTGATTATTTATTTTTTTCAACAAAAATTTTTCTTTCATCCTGAAAAACTTCCTCCTGATTTTAAATTTGCCTACGACCAACTCACCGTTGAAGAATTGGACGCTGAGACAGAACCTGGCGTCAAAATCAGCTACCTTCATTTCAAATCTGAGAACACAAAAGGCATTGTTTTTTACCTCAAAGGAAATACGAAAAGTATCAAAGGTTGGGGAAAATTCGCCATTGATTTTACAAGGTTGAACTATGATGTCATCATGTTGGATTACAGAGGTTTTGGAAAAAGCACCGGCAAACGAACTTCGGACGGATTGAAATATGATATTCAGTTTGTTTATAATCTTGTAAAACAGCAAGTTCCGGAGGAAAGAATTATTGTTTACGGAAGGAGTATCGGTACAGGTTTTGCTTCCATGTTGGCTGCCAATAACAATCCGAGACTTTTGATTCTCAACTCTCCTATTTACAGCCTTGAACGTGCAGTAAACCGATATTTACCTTGGCTTCCCGCGAAGTATTTTATTCGTTTTAATTTGCCCACTTACAAGTATTTGAGAAAGGTTCACTGTCCGATAAAAATCATCCATGGAAGCGATGACAGGCTGGTTCCCGTAAAAACGGCTATAGAACTTTCGGAAATTCAGCCGGAAAATACAAGGCTTTATATTATTTTAAAGGCCGGACATATTGATGTTCATAAGTTTAAAGAATATCATAAAGTTTTAGATGAAATATTTGAAGATATTGAAGAACCTGAACGTGAAATTAATTATCAGCACACGAGTTTAAATATCAACCACAGAAATTAAAAAGTTTACCGAAATAAATGGCCAAAATCTTACATTATCTCCAGGAAAAAATCGTCTTTTTGCCCGTGAAATTACCGGATGATTATGTTTTTGATTTTCCTTTAGATTTCAGGGAACATGTATTCCGGACTCCGCACAATGGAAAGATAAACGCACTACATTTCAAAGTCGAAAATCCCAAAGGTGTAATTCTCTATTATCATGGCAATGCGGATAATTTGGTGCGCTGGGGAAAGATCGCTTCTGAATTCACCAGGTTTAGGTATGATGTTTTTGTGATGGATTACAGACAATATGGAAAAAGCACAGGTCCGCGAAAGGAAAACTATCTTTTTTCGGATGCACAGTTTTGCTATAATTTCCTGAAAGAAATATACGGCGAAGAAAATATCATTGTTTATGGCAGAAGTTTGGGCGGTAGTTTTGCGGTGAAAATGGCCGCAGATAATGAACCACAACAGCTGATTCTGGAATCTACATTTTACAATCTGCAGGATATCGCCAGTCGTTGGCTTCCCTACTCCACGACGGAAAAAATATCGCCCAAAATGGCTTATCATTTCCTTTCCAACGAGAATATTACAGCCGTCAACTGCCCTGTTTATCAATTTCATGGCAATAAGGATTTAGTAGTTCCATTAAAATCCGGGAAGAAATTATTTGAGATATTACAGGAAGAAAAACCAGATTTAGAGAAAAAATTTATCGAAATAAAAGGCGGCAGCCATGATGATCTGATGAAATTTAAAGAATTTAACCACGAAATACAAAGAATACTTTAATGATGGATTTTTGTGCTGTTGATTTTGAAACGGCAAATCATGACCGCAGTTCGGCTTGTGAAATGGGCATTTGTGTAGTAGAAAATGGAGAAATTGTTGAAACCAAAACCTGGTTGATAAAACCTCCACAATTCCCGTATTTCAACAGGCATCACGTCGCTGTACATGGCATTTACCCGGAAGACGTGCAGGATGCTCCCACTTTCGATGAAATCTGGTATGAAGCCGAAAGTTTACTCTATGGTAATCTGATGATTGCTCATAATGCTGGTTTTGATGCCGGTGTTCTTCGGGGTTGTTTAGATTATTACGGACTTTTCAGACCAAAATTAAAATACTTATGCTCTGTTCAGTTAGCCCGAAAATCGTGGAAAGGACTTCCCAGTTATGGACTGAAAAATCTGGCTACAATTCATCAGATAAATTTCAATCACCACCGGGCCGGGGATGATGCAGAAGTGTGTGCAAAACTGTCCGTTCTGGCTTTCAATCAATTGATGCTTACCCGAAACGACGAAATTAATGACGTTCTGAAAAAGAATTTGAAAGAACTTTAATATTAATTGGATAAAACGGGAGCCATCAGATTGAATCGCGGTATATCAATTTCAAAGCCCAGATCATCCACACTCGTTTTTACAAAATATTTTCCGCTCATACTCCCTACACCGGAGCGCAACATGACATTAGAAAAATAGGTAAATTGCTGTCCAGGCTCTATTTCAGGGGTAAGTCCGATAATACCATTTCCACTGACTTCGGTAAACCCAAACCCAACATCGTAAATGAGCCATTTTCTTCTCAGTACGACGATAGATTCCTGGCTCAGATTCTCAATGGTAATATGATATTTAAAAACAAACCGATTATCAGACGGAAAACTATTCTTGATGTCGTATTCCGGAATCACTGAAACCTTAATCTGGAAAGTAGTTTTCGAGAACATAGTATTTTTTTTTACTCTGTATACAAAAATCCCGCCTTTTTGAGACGGGATACATATTGAGAGTTAATTGAGATTAAAGCTCCAGAGCTTTTCTTTCATCGCCATCCATTAGAATTTCCACTGGATTGTCGATTCCTTCCTTAACTGCTACCAGAAATCCCACACTTTCTCTTCCGTCAATAATTCTGTGATCGTAAGACATGGCAACATACATCATCGGATGAATTACCACTTCACCATTCACGGCAATGGGCCTTTGGATGATATTGTGCATTCCAAGGATTGCAGATTGTGGTGGATTAATAATCGGTGTAGAAAGCATGGAACCGAAAACGCCTCCGTTTGTAATGGTAAAGGTTCCGCCGGTCATCTCGTCAACGGTAATGGTTCCTTCTCTTACTTTATCGGCCAGCATTTTGATATTGGATTCTACTCCTCTGAAAGACATGTTTTCGGCATTTCTCATCACAGGAACCATCAATCCTTTCGGTCCGGAAACTGCGATAGAAATATCACAAAAATCATAATTTATTTTGAAATCTCCGTCTATAGAAGCATTTACGTCGGGATACATTTGCAACGCTCTCGTCACAGCTTTGGTGAAAAAGGACATAAATCCTAATCCAACACCATGTTTAGCAGCAAATTCATCTTTGTATTGTTTTCTGATTCTGAAAATTTCAGACATATCTACCTCGTTAAAGGTCGTCAGCATCGCCGTATCGTTTTTCACTGAAACCAAACGTGTTGACAATTTTCTACGCAGCATCGAAAGCTTAGTGGTCGTTTGTGCTCTGGATCCGCTTGTTCCGGGAGTTCCCATGGCAGGAACTGAAGCCGTTTCCGCATCTGTTTTGGTTATTCTTCCGTCTCTTCCTGTACCGGAAACTTGGGAAGTGTCCATTCCTTTTTCGTCAAGAATTTTTTTCGCAGCTGGAGACGGTGTCCCTGTAGCATAAGTAGCCTGTGTTTTGGGCTCCTCTTTTTTGGGTTCAGGTTTTGGAGTTTCGGCTGGTTTCTCATCAGCTTTCGGAGCTGGCTTTTCTTCTGCTGCACCTTCTGGTTTTTTACCTTCTCTGTCGATGAGGCAAACTACCTGGCCTACCTGTACCAGTTCGCCTTCTTCTGCTTTCAGGGTGATAATTCCACTTTCTTCTGCTGGAAGTTCAAGCGTTGCTTTATCTGAATCCACTTCGGCAATCGGCTGATCTTTTTCTACATAATCTCCGTCTTTTACAAGCCAGGTGGCAATTTCGACTTCTGTAATCGATTCTCCCGGCGAAGGGACTTTCATTTCTAATACTGACATATCTGGAATTTTGCTTTTACAATACAGTTTATCGTATCACTTTTGTGAAAAATTGAAAGTGCTAATTTAAACATTTTTCCTGTTCCGTGAAAGAAGAAAGTTGGTAGAATATTAATTGAATTAATGAGTTTAGGTACTTTATTCAGAAACAGTCATTAATATCTAAGATTATCGTTATATTTGTTACTAAATATTTGTCTGTAATGAATTTAGCCGCAGAAAAAACGAAATTATCAAATGGATTAATTCTTTAGAAAACCCTGCCATTATTGAAGAAATCAACAAAATTCGAAAAAGGAAAGATTTTGATTTTGAAAAAGAATGGAAAGAAGGAATTACCATTGCCGAAGCACGCAAAAAAAGTATGCAATTTATAGAATCGCTCAATTGGAAGAAATAAAAGTCATATTTCGCCGCAATGTGAGCGACTATTTAGATGAACTCATTTTTGTTCTGTACGAAAATGAGTATTTTGGATTTAAAGAATCTGCAAAAGATTATGTCCAAAAAATTTATGATTTCATCGAATACAATCTCCCTATTTGCCCTGCAAAACAAACTCCTGAAAAGCTTTCGAGCCTTGGTTCCTAATACATCTTTTATAAAGCCAATCAAAACACCACCTAGTATATTTTCTTCGAAAGATCCGACAACCGGTTTATGGTTACATTTATCACCAACAGCCATTCGGATCTGGTGAAATTGCTTTGAAATTTTCTTTTAAATTTCATAGTTCATTCTGTTCTGGCTAATACTTACAATAAGCAGATTTATTTATAAAAATTTTTACAAAAAAACACGGCAAATTAAACCGTGTTTTTCTATAATCTACTATTTTTATAAACAGTTACGCTGTTACTGGTCTGCTTTCCGGTTCATCCTCACAATTAAAAACTTTGTTGATGACACCACTCTGGATTCTTTCAAACATCTTATGGCTTCCCGGCGCCGGAGCACCACTTGGAACTGGTGCTACAACCTGAATTCCTGTGTCGCGGAAGTTTCGGAGGATATAACTCCATGCTCCCATATTTTCCGGTTCTTCCTGAGCCCAAATGATTTCTTTTCGTCCGGAATATTTGGTTAAAATTCCTTCTAAACTTTCAGCATGCAACGGATAAAGCTGTTCTATCCGCACCAAAGCGACATCCTCTGCACCCAGTTTTTCTTTTTTAGCCAATAGTTCATAATATATTTTTCCTGAACATAAAACCAGTTTGCTCACTTTGGACGCATCTGCAGTTGCATCATCAATAATAGGTTGAAAACTACTTTCCGCCAAATCTTCGAAAGTAGAAATCACTTTAGGATGCCTCAGCAATGATTTTGGCGACATTACTATGAGCGGTTTTCTGAAACCAAAAGCCAACTGTCTTCTCAAAATATGGAAGAAATTGGCAGGTGTGGTACAGTTGGCCACAATCATATTTTCATTCGCACACAGTCCGAGGAATCTCTCAAGGCGCGCCGAAGAGTGTTCAGCACCCTGCCCTTCCGAACCATGCGGAAGCAGCATAACGAGGCCGTTTTGAATTTTCCATTTTTCTTCGGCTGCTGCCAGATATTGATCTACAATAATCTGTGCACCGTTCACAAAATCCCCAAATTGTGCTTCCCAAATGGTAAGCGTATTAGGCGATGCCATAGCATAACCGTAATCAAATCCTAGAACCCCGTATTCGGACAGGTGGGAATTGTAAATATCAAATCGGCTTTCAGAAATGTGGCGCAACGGAATATATTCTTCTTCGGTATCTTCTGTTTTAACAATCGCATGACGGTGAGAAAAAGTTCCTCTTTCCACATCTTCGCCGGAAATTCTTATATTTTTTCCTTCACTCAGCAAAGACGCATAAGCCAGCCATTCTCCCAAAGCCCAATCTATTGTATTGGCATCGATCATTTTCAGACGCTGCTCAAAAAGGCGGGAAACTTTATTGATAAATTTCTTATCAGCCGGAAGAGTTGACATTTTCACGGCCAGTTCTTTCAATTTATTAATATCGAAACTGGTGTCCATATTTTCCTGAAGTGCTCCTTTGCTGCACAGCGGGAAATCTTTCCAATCATCTCCCATGAAAACATCCATCGTGTTTTTCTGAATCTCCTTAGAAGCATCAAAATCCTTGTCCAACAATGCTTTAAACTCAGCTTCCATTGCTTTGAGTTTATCATCGGAAACAACATTTTCTTTCTTCAGGAGATCTTTGTAGATTTCTCTTGGATTGGGGTGTTTCGAAATTATTTTATATAAATTCGGTTGGGTAAAACGAGGTTCGTCACCCTCATTATGCCCGTATTTTCTATATCCTAAAAGATCGATATAAACATCTTTGCCAAATTCTGCACGAAATTCTGCAGCAAAACGGATGGCGTGAACCACAGATTCCACATCATCGGCATTCACGTGCATAACCGGCGAACCGGTAACTTTAGCGACATCTGTGCAATAGACTGATGAACGGGCATCATGGAAATTGGTGGTAAATGAAACCTGATTGTTGATCACGATATGAACACTTCCTCCTGTTTTGTAGCCTTCCAGATTCATCATCTGAGCCACTTCATACACAATTCCCTGTCCTGCGATAGCACCATCACCATGAATGATAATCGGAAGAACTTTTTTGAAATCTTTATATTTATCATCCACTTTAGCCCGGCAAATTCCTTCCACCAACGCTGCTACGGTTTCCAGATGCGAAGGATTTGGGGTAAGATTGATGGATACCTCTTCTCCGGAAGCGGTTTTTATTTTTTTAGAAGAACCTAAGTGATATTTCACATCACCTGAGAAAACATCTTCTTCAAATTCTTTTCCTTCAAACTCTGAAAAAATGGCTTTATAGGATTTCCCAAAAATATTGGTCAATACGTTCAGCCTTCCTCTGTGCGCCATTCCAAGAACTACCTCGTCCACGCCCAATTGAGAGGAACGTGTAATGAGCTGATCTAACGCCGGAATCAGGGATTCGCCACCTTCCAGTGAAAACCGCTTCTGCCCTACAAATTTCGTATGAAGGTAATTTTCAAAAGCAACGGCCTGATTGAGTTTATGAAGGATTTCTATTTTTTCTTCCTCTGTCAGCACCGCTTGGTTTTCGCTTCTTTGAAGCCATTTTCTGATCCATATTTTCTCAGAAACATCATGAATGTGCATGTATTCTACACCAATGGATCCACAATAAACTTTTTCGAGACGGGCAATGATCTGCTCCAGAGTCGCAGCAGTTTCAATTCCTATTTCTGTAGCACTGTTGAACGTCTGGTTCAGATCTTCTTTGGTAAGTCCGAAGTTTTCAATATCCAGCGTTGGCTCATAATGTCTTCTTTCGCGAATAGGATTCGTATTGGTAAACATATGTCCTCTCGAGCGATAGGCATCGATAAGATTCAGAACTTTAAATTCTTTTTTAACATTTTCAGATATCTCTTTGCTGTTTTCAGTCTGCGCCGCATACTGAACTACTGATGCTGAAGAAGAATCCTGGTCACCATAATCTTCCTGAGCAAATTCAAATCCCTGAAAAAAAGCCTTCCACGATGGTTCTAAAGAATCCGGATATTTTTTGTATTGTTGGTATAAGTCCTCAATAAGTTGGGAATGCGCGGCATTCAGAAACGAAAATCTGTCCATTATTACAGTAAATTCTGTGTTAGTGTATTTGCTAAAAATTAAATGTCAAATTTAATAAAAAAAAGCGACAGCGACACCGCTTTCACATAAAAATACCGTCACGCTTCATAACATGACAAATATCATCTTCGGACAGGCAAAGTGAGTTTCATTAAAACATCTTTTCCTTCTTGTGGAGCTTCCAGAAATACTTGGTAAATATCACCTCCGATGAGGGTGTCTTTTCTGGCTTTTTGAAGAAGTTGGTCTATCGATTTTTTCCGATTGTCGTAACTTCCTTTATAATATAATGAATAAACCTGTGAAGGGGGAATCTGCCTGTAACTGAAGTTATTGTCTGAGATGGTGATTTTTCGGGAAAGTGGCATTCCGATAAAATAGGAAACTTCTTTATCGCGAAAGTTATCCGGATCTGAAATTAAAACCGGAAAGCCAAATTCATCTTCATTTCTGTCCAGATCTGTTATGATGAAATTATACACTTTATTATGGTTCAGGACAATGTTTTTATAGAGCGCATCTTTTCTGTTGGACGCTGAAACATTAATTCCTACTAACAGTTGCGTTTCCTGCTGCTCCACCACAATGCTGTCATATTTAATCCCTGTAAGAAACTGGTCTCTTTCCACTTTATTGCTCATCAGATTTTTAAGGCTTGCCATGCTTTTGTCAATATTTTCTGCAAATTTATCTTCGGACCATAAATGAGAAACCCGATTCATAACGTTTTGTTTGGGCGTGTGAATTTTCCACTGAATCTTGGTTCTATCCGGCGAAATGGCTTTGAATTTAACATCAATAAGTGTCGGATGATTGTTATTTCCTTCGAACAATTGATAGCGAATAGAATGGTTTGAGTGGTGATAACGAATCGTCAATTCACCTTTTTTCTCTGTTTTTTCATCACTAAAACTCACGGCTGCACCTTTTCCTTCGTAAGGCCTGTAATACACCAATGAAATGGTTTTGGACGAAAAATAATGATTCCACTTGGTGAAATCCTGAAGATTATTAAACTGAGGATATATTTTATCTATTGGATAATTAATCTCCTTTTCAATCGTGAAGGATTTGCTTTCATCCACAACATAATACATGAAAACGGCATAAATTCCCAACAATAAAATCACGAAAAACAATCCGAACCTGAACCAACGCATTCCGCAAAAATAATGATTTTACCGAAAGAAAAACAATCAGAAAAGAAACCAACAGGATTATTTTGCGAAATGAGAAAGAATCGCACGAAACTCCACTGCAGTAAGAAATCCACTTTGTCGAAAAATCACCTGATCATCTCCGTTAATGATAACAATCGCGGGATAAAAAAGTGGGTTATCGGCAGTTCCTAATGACAGCACCAGTTCATGAACTCCGGTCTGGAATCCGGAAGGCAGAAACCGATATGATTTTCCAGAAAAAAAGATGTTTTTCTTTTCTTCCGCATTCAGAAATATGGTATAGAAATTCTGATTCAATACGTTGATAATTTCCTTTTGTTTAAAGGTAGTTTGTTTCATGTTTTCGCAATATCGGCACCAATCTGTATAAATGAAAACCACGGTATTTTTTGGTTTTTCAAGTTGTAAAACATGGCGTTCAGTAAAATCATAAAGTTGTAATTGACCGAAGAAAAAGACAGGCAAAAACAATATCGAGGAAATTATAAATCTGAAACCCAATTTTCTCATTTTAATTTAATTTACACCGAAGTCCCAAAAAAGCCCTAATTCCCTGATTGGGTGCGTACATATAAGAAGGATCAAAGGTTAGTGCATAAGGATTTTCCGGCGTAGAAACTGCATTTCCTGTGGGATCGAAAATTACATTTTCATTAAAAGGATCATGGGTTCTGGCAATCAGGAAAGGAATTCGTTTTGCCGGCGTCCAGTTCAGGATGTTTTTCACACCGCCATACAGTTCAAAATTTCTGAACCCTGTGAAAGTGAACTGAATGTTCTGAATGCTCCACCAAGGCGAAAGCGGCGGCCTCGGGTCTAAATCTCCTGCCAAAGGCAAACGCATTGGCCCATAAACATTTCCGGTATAATCGATATTGAGATTCCACGGTTTTATGGAATACGAAACCACCCAAGTTGCCGCTACTTTTTCAGTCAGCATTTGCTGTTCTGTGATTCCGTTTTCAGTAATCGTATTTTCCATGAAAGTAGCTCCTAAAATCAGTTTCAGTCCGCTCCTGAAATCCAGGTCCGCATTCAGGCTGATTCCTTTGCTGATGGCATTTCCGTGAATATTATCATACACAATACTGTTGGGAACGGAAGTATAATCCGGAACTATTCTGTTCGTAAAATACGTGTAAAAACCTGTTGCTTCCAATCCGAGATAACTTCCGGAATCCATGTAGAATTTTTTAACAAAATTCAGATTAATATTATAAGATTTTTCAGGTTTCAAATCATTAATAATTTTCACATCTCTGGCTCCGGTAAGCGCAGCGTGATCTTCAGTAAATAAGTTCACTACCCGAAATCCGGTTCCTGCATTCAGCCGGAAAAGTGAAGTTTCACTCAATGGCAATTTATACGCAAATCTTGGAGTAAATATATTTCCGTGAATGTTATGATGATCATACCGAAATCCAAGGAGTAACTGATGGCGATCAAACATCTTAATTTCATCCTGAACAAAAAACCCGGGAAGCCAAACCTTTTCCGGCTGATTTCCTGCCTGCATATTCGCAGTGGCCGGAGTATTATCATCATAAAAAGTGTATCGCAGAGAAGCGCCCGCGAGCAGGTCGTGATTTCCTGATTTTTTGTCCCAAAGCAATTGCCCGAAACCAATTTGCTGCTTTGCAATATAAGATGTAGTTCCATATCGACTGTCCTGCTGATGATGAACAGCTGAAAACCCAAAATGAATTTTCTCCTGAAGCGGAAGCTGATAATTTCCGAAAAGTTCCGCTCTGTTCGTGTAAATGCTTTCGGCATAAATTCGGTTTTCGCCCCGTTCTGATTTATTCCAGTTCACATCTCCGCCCCAACGGTCTTCGTATAAATACCTTGTCGCAAAACTAAAAGCACGCTGTTCTGCCCTTTCAAAATTCCACTTCTGAAAAACCGAAATTCTGTCCTGAAGCGTCACATCTGTAAAACCATCTTTATTTTCATCTATTTTATTCTGAAAGTTAAAGTAATTTATTCCGGTCAAGACATCGGTTTTCTTACCCAGTTTATTTTTAAAACCAATATCCAAATTATATTCACCCCACGAAGTAGACATGAAATCAACAGAAAATAACGGAGAATTTTGAGGTTTTCTGGTGATGACATTGATGAGTCCGCCAACGGCTTCGCTTCCATAAAGAGAAGAAGCCGGCCCTTTTACAATTTCAATTCTTTCAATCATTGAATTTGGAATTCCAGACAATCCATAAACAGTTCCCAACGAGCTTACAATCGGCATTCCATCGATGAGAATCATGGTGTAAGGCCCTTCCAATCCGTTAATGTGAATATCTCCCGTATTGCAAATATTACAGTTCAACTGAGGCCGAACACCGTTAACCGTCTGAAGCGCATCAAAAACAGAAGGGGTTGGATTTTTTTTGAAATAATTTTGGCTGTACACTTCCACGGGAACGGGACTGTCCAGCCGTTTCACCGGTTTCATGGTTCCGGAAATAACGACTTCCTCCACATCGGAAATACATTTTTGCTGCTGTTGAATCTTTAAAGTATCCTGAACAGGGATCTGCAAACTGTCTGTTACAACAACTTGTGAATATATAAATATTGTGCTTTTCAATAAAAATAGAAAAGCCACTTTCCTCTTAATTTTCTTCATAGGATTAAAATACGATCTGCAAATATATTACAAAGTTAGACTATACTAACATTTATATTTAGTACCACTAATCTCATCGACTGATTTATTTCATATTCAATATTTACAATTAAGACTTTTTTGTCTTAATTAAAATATTTATCTTTGCTTTATAATTACAAATATGTTGTCTAAAACCTGCGAATACGCACTCAGAGCCATGATCTACATTTCCCAGCAATCGAAGGACGGAAATATGGTGAACATCAAACAAATTTCTGAGAACATCCAATCGCCAGAGCTTTTCGTTGCCAAGATTTTACAAAATCTCAGCAGACAAGGGTTTTTGCAATCATCCAAGGGGAGATACGGTGGCTTTTACATTAATAATGAAAAGGCGAAAATCTCGCTTGCCGATATCGTTCGTGCTATAGACGGCAATAAAATGTTCGAAGGTTGTGGACTTGGATTGGCTTCCTGCTCCGAGGATAATCCCTGCCCTATTCACAATGAATACAAAGAGGCCAGAAATAAATTGTATGAGATTTACGGAAAAACGACTTTAGACCAGTTCAAATCTCCTCAGAATGAAAAATTACTCCTGAAAAGGGAATAATTTTTTTTATTTTAAATTAAGACAAATTCATCCTATTATAAACATTCATATCTAAAAATAAATAAAATGGTAACTGTACAAACCCTTGATGTCACCCAAATTGAACCACGTCACAAACATCCTACAATTTTTAAACACTTCGATGAACTGGAACCCGGAGAAAGTTTTATCATCGAAAACGACCACGATCCAAAACCACTGTATTATGAACTGATTGCCGAAAGAGGGCCGATTTTCACCTGGGAATATTTGGAAAAAGGACCGGAATTATATCTTGTTCAGATTGCGAAAAATCCGGCGGAAAATGTTTCAGAAATTAAAAAAGTAGATGTCACAAAAATAGAACCCAGACTGAAACATCCAACGGTTTTTAAACATTTTGACGAACTGAATCCGGGCGATAGTTTTATCATCGAAAACGACCACGATCCTAAACCTTTATACTATGAAATGATCGCCGAAAGAGGCAATATTTTCACTTGGGAATATCTGGAAAAAGGACCGGAATGGTTTGTTGTGAAAATTGAAAAAAACCTTACTTCTGAAAGCCAGCAAAAATCCGGCATTGCAGTTCAGGATATTAAAAAAGCGGAACTTTTGAAAGAAAAAGGCATTATTTTCAGTTGTGGAGATGCAAAAGAAGCCAGTTCTGAAACCGGGGAAACACATAAAACTGCATTGGAGGAAAGCAAAAAAATCACTGCGCCTGCTTTGGATCCTGACAAATGGGAACTGAATTTTCTTCTGGATTATATCCTGAATACCCATCATCAGTACATCAAAGACAACGCTGAAATGCTGAATGATCTCGTGCAAAAAGTAGCGGAACATCACGGAGACAGCAACCCGGAACTACACCGACTGAGTACCAGCACCCATCATTTTCTTCAGGATTTGCTGGATCATATCGTGAAAGAAGAAGATGCACTGTTTCCGGCGATCAGACAAGCGATTGCCAAGAAAAATGATGCTTCCTTTGAAACGAATTATAAAATCGGAACTTTGAATGATCCTATTTTGATTTTGAAAAAAGAACACGAAATTGCAGGAGAAGATCTGAGTTTTTTCAGAAGAATAACCCACAACTACGCTATTCCTGAAAATGCCTGCAATTCTTATCAGTATCTGTTCTCCAAAATGCAGGAATTTGAAAATGATCTTTTGACTCACTTACATCTGGAAAACAACATCCTTTTCCCGAAAGCGGTGAAACTGGATGCCGAACTCGCCAATCTGTAAAAGTTGGTTGGAGTCGAATTTAAAAAACAAAAGAAAATGAACAAACCCATCAAACGAAATGAAAACCTGATGCCTGTTTCCCGCGAGCATCACGCAACATTATTGTTCTGCTGGAAACTGAAACAAGGAGTAAAAAAAGAAGTTTCTGCGGACAGAATGAAAAATTATATTCACTGGTTTTGGAAAAATCACATGCTGCCCCATTTTAAAACTGAAGAAGAACTGCTTTTTGTGGAAACATCGGATCCAATGGTGGCAAGAGCCCTGACTGAACATCAGCGTATTCTTTCAAAAATAAATGAAATCAGTCTTCGGAATGAGGAAAAAGTGAATGAGGCTATTCTTCAGCTTTCAGATCTGGTAAATCAACATACGCGTTATGAGGAACGTGAACTTTTTCCATATCTTGAGGAACATTTATCTGAAGAATATTTAGTAGAAATCGGACGACAGCTTCACGGAGAAGAACATAATGCTGAGGAAAATTATCATGATGAATTTTGGGCAAAAGAAAATACACCATAATGAAAACCATTACTGAAAAAACAAAAATTTCAGAGCTTATCAAAGAAAATCCTGAAAGCATCAATGCGATTGCTTCGATTGCCAAACCGCTGGAAAAGCTGAAAAACCCGATTCTCAGGAAAATCATGGCGTCAAGGGTAACGATAGCGGAAGCTGCAAAAATGGGAGGCGCAACCGTGGAAGATTTTATAAGGGTATTGTTGCCGCTCGGTTTTCATTTTGAAGAAACGATTTCTGAAAAGGAAATTACTTCAGTTGAAAACAAACCGGAATGGTTACAAAAAACGACAGAATCGGAAATTGATTTTTATGATGTTCGCCCTATCATCGATAACGGAGCGGATCCTTTGAAAGAAATTCTGCACCGTTTCAAAGAAACACCATCGGGAAAAATCCTTTGTATTATCAATAGTTTTATTCCCACCCCTTTAATTCATCTTTTGAAGCAGGAAAAAGCCGAAGATACTTTCACAGAAAACAAAAGTGAGAAACTGTTTTACACTTATTTTTTGAAGAAAGAAAAACAGGAGGAAGTTGTGCCAACATCATCAGAAGAAAAACTACTGATGCACAATGAAGAAAGTTTTGGCGAAATTTATTCCCGATTTTCTCCGGAACAGCTGTGCGAAATTGATGTAAAAGCTTTAGAAATGCCCGGCCCGATGGAAACCATCTTGTCCGAACTGGAACATCTTCCGGAGGATCATGCGTTGTACATTCACCACAAAAGAGTACCTGTTTATCTTTTGGAAGAACTGGCCGACAAGGAGTTTGAGGTTCATATTTATTCTGTAGACGAAGGAAATGTCAAAATGCTGATATTCAAAAAATAAATGGCAGACATCAGTATCGGAAAAGCTCCGGCCAACAGTGCCATACTCCCGTTTTACGCAACAGGAGCAGTGGTTTTCGTGATTCTCTGCACGGTGATGGTACTGAATCCTGAGGTTTTCACCGGGCATTATTTCAGTCCGCATTTGCTCACAATCGTACATTTGGCTGCCTTGGGATGGGGAACGATGATTATTTTCGGCGCAGCATATCAGCTTTTGCCGGTCATTTGCGAACAAGATCTGTACAGTGAAAGATGGGCAAGTTTCAGTTGGTACACACTCACTGCCGGAGTTGCATTGCTCACTACCACTTTCTGGAATCTCAATACCGGGTGGATAATGATTTCGGGAGGTATTCTGATCGTTTTTTCTGTACTTCTTTTTATTACTAATGTTCTAAAAACAAGCAATATATGCAGCAAATATTCAATCCAAAAATTATTTATTTCCAGCTCCGCAATATGGCTTCTGATCACAGTGGTTATCGGTTTATTACTCGCCATCAATCTCAGCTTTCCTTTTTTTGAAAAAGAACATTTGCAGATTCTGAAACTTCATGCTCACGCAGGATTGGGAGGATGGTTTCTACAGTTGATAACAGGCGTTAGCACCAAACTGGTTCCGATGTTTCTTCTGGGAAAATCGACGAAAGAAAAACTACTGAAATTTGCATTTATTTTCCAAAATCTGGGATTAATCCTTTTCCTTCTGGACGGCTATTTTTTCGGAATTTCCTACAGAAGTTTGCTGTATGCAGCGTTGGTTTTCACGGGAATTCTGAGTTGGCTTTTGTATCTTTACGATGCTTTTAAAAACCGGTTGAGAAAGAAAATAGAGTTGCTGATGAAGCATTCTTTTCTGTCTTTCTTATGTCTCATTATTTCCTTGTTGATGATTCCGATGGTTTATTATTCACAGGGTTATCAATGGACGATGCTGTATGGGACGTTGCTTTTTATGGGATGGATCACCAGTATTATTTTAGGAAAAACTTTTAAAACTTTGCCTTTCATCATTTGGAACGGACATTACAAACATCTTTCCGGAAAAGTGAAGGTACCGTTGCCCAAACACCTTTACAGTGAAAAACTAACCATTTGGCAATTCCGTATTTTCATTGCAGCACTTTTGGTTTTGGCCACAGGAATTATTGCGCAATATTTGCCGGTCATCCGAATCGGTTTGCTGTTGTGGCTGGCCGTTTCAGTGCTGTATTGTGTGAATGTGTTCAAATTATTATTACATAAAACAAAATAAAATGACAATAGATCCTAACGACCGAGATTACGAAAGAAAAAAAAGAGCCCAAAACGCACTGTACGAAGTATTGGATCCTGAACTGATGGTGAATGTGGTGGATTTGGGATTAATTTATGAAGTGGAATTCAATGATGAGGAAAATAAAACCGAAGTTCTGATGACGCTCACAACGCGGTTTTGTCCCATGGGAGAAGCCATACAAACGGGTGTGAAAAATGCGCTGGAAAAGGAATTCCCCGAACTGGAAACCCGAATTGAACTTACTTTCGATCCCGCATGGAATTACGATATGGTGACACCGGAAGGCATGGAACAACTTGAAAACCGAATATAAACAGAAAGGCTTTTAGAGAATTCAGGAAACTTTTTTAGTTTAAAACAGATTGTTTTCGAATGGCTTTCAGGCTGAGTGTCGCAAAAAAACCACCCAAAAGAAAGCCTACCGCAGCTCCCATCAACACATCTGCAGGAAAGTGAACACCCAGATAAATGCGACTATAGGAAACTATTGCAGCCCAGAAAAAGAGGAAAAAAGGAAACCATCCGTACCGGCCTTTCAGCATCATCGTCATAAAAGAAGCGATAAAAAACGTATTAGATGCGTGTGCGGAATAAAAACCGAATTGTCCGCCACATTCTACAATTCGCATGGCCGAAGTTAAATCCGCATCGTGACAAGGACGAAGCCTGGCGATACCGTATTTGAAAATTCCCGAAAGCTGGTCTGAAACCGTCACTCCCAATGCAATGAAAATCACAATATACAACAGGCCTTTCCAGTGATAATTTTTGAAAAGCAAATAAAGAAAAATAGTATACAGCGGAATCCAGATCCATTTCCCCGAGATCAACGACCAGAACGGATCAAATTCCGGACTTCCCAAGGTATTAAGGAAAAGGAAAATTTCTCTGTCTTTTTCAATAAATTCCTGCATGATTATCGGCTTACCGGACCGGTGTGAGAATCTTTCAGCTGCTCTTCCTGTGCCTGTTTCTGTATTTTAACTTCAGCTTCGGAATTCTTTATCGTCTGTGAAAGGTCATATTCCTGAGCCGCTTCTTTTACTTTTTCGATTTCTCTTTTAATTTCGGAAACAGGATTATCCGTTTCTTTCAGAATTTCTGTTTTGATATCTTCCACGGCTCCTTTCATTTTTCGGACTCCTGAACCTAAATCTCTCGCAATCTGCGGAATTTTATCCGGCCCGAAGAGCACCACGATCACCAGCATAATGACTAAAATCTCACTAAATCCTAATTCCATGGCACAAAATTACTCTTTTTGATCAGAAAAATAAAACTATTTCAGAACCTTCTCATTATCACACTTCAAATGTAATCTTTGAAAGAGATAATTTTAAAATAAACCTAAAAGGTTTTCGAAATATTGCGCGGAAAAGTAAATTTAATATATCACGATTTAGTAGCTTTGATTCGTAAACTCACTCATTTTGAACTCACTGTATTTTTTAGTTTGAATGAAAAATGATAAACATTAAAACCTCCTAAAGAATTAAAATATGAAAACTTTATTTTTAGTATTGTTTTGGGGGATTTTCATTCAGGCGCAACAATCCGATTTAGTGAACAACCCTTGGTATTTAGAAAAATTAACCCTTAATAATGTGGACTATCCACATCCCAACACCATTGCCGGTGCCAATACCACAGCGCAATTTTCTTCCAGTACTTTGGTGACCAGTTTGTGTAATTATCTCAATGCAAATATTTCTTTTGACAACAGTATTATAACTTTTTCAAATGCCGGAACTACCTTAGGAAATTGTCCGAATACTCCACCTTATGATGATTATAATACTTTCGAAAGTAAATATTTTGGAATATTTTTTGGCACTGATACCACATCAGGGTTCTACCCAACGTATTCTTATCTTATCGAAAACATCAACACTATTTTAAGATTAACACTCACAAATCCCAACGGTGACAAAGCCTATTTCTGGAGCAGTCATCTTTCGACAGCAGATTTTTCACTTTCAGATCTTCAAATTGTACCCAATCCTATTTCAGATTACTTCATCATAAAAACAAAAAGTTCCAACGATAAACTTTCTTTATTCATCACAGATTCTTCAGGGAAAAAAATTATGGAAGAAAACCTTAAAAACAATCGGGAATATTCTATTGATGTTTCCCATTTGCCTAAAGGAACTTATTTTATGACCGTTAAAAATGACCGGCAATTCTTAATAAAAAAAATATTAAAAAAGTAAACTTAATGATGCTTTTTAGCAAATGTTCATTTATAGTCTGAATTATATAAAAAATAATCTTAAATCTTTCTTCGGGAATTTCTCCTAAATACCATATATACAAAGAAAGCACTCGCTGCCATCATCAGAAATCCGAGAAAGAATGGCGCTCCTGGAAAACGAAAAGGCGCGGCACCGTGGGTAAAATAATAGAAACTGTTGGTCATCAACGGTGGCCCGATGATGGAAGTAATGCTCACCACCGAAGTGAGCGCACCCTGAAGATCGCCCTGTTCATTGGCCGGAACTTTGGCTGTAATCACCGATTGTAAGGCTGGCCCGGCGATACCTCCAAGACAATAAATCAGTAAGATGGCAAACATCATCCATCCCTGATCTGCAAAAGCAAAAAGCAGCATCCCGATTCCATACATTATAATTCCGTACAAAATACTGCGTTCGGCGCCAAATCTAGGGTGTACTTTTCTTATCAAATAACCTTGAACCAACGCGGTGGCAGCACCCATCACGCCTAAGGAAATCCCTACCATTTTTTCATCCCAATTGAAAACATACATGGTGAAATACGGCCAGTTGGTCTGCACTGCATGCGCCGCAATATACACGAGAAACCAGGCAACCATCAAATAAATAATAGACGGATATTTCCTGATATTCAACAAAGTTCCAATGGGATTGGCTCTTTTAAAACTGAACTTGCGGCGATGTTCCGTATCCAGACTTTCAGGAAGAACGAAAACTCCGTAAATAAAATTTACAAGACATAAAATTCCGGCTGCTATAAAGGGAACTCTGGCTCCGTACTGTCCCAAAACCCCACCGATAACGGGGCCAAGAATAAAACCGAGGCCAAATGCGGCACCGATCATTCCGAAGTTCTTAGAACGGTTGCTGTCATCAGAAATATCCGCAATATAAGCACTGGCTGCAGTGATGCTCGCACCGGTAATCCCGGAGAAAATACGGCCTATGAAAAGCCACATAATGGTGGGCGCCCAGGCTTGCAGGAAAAAGTTAAGAGAGAATCCAAATAAAGAAAATAAAATAACAGGCCTTCTCCCAAACTGATCGCTGAGGTTTCCCAAAACCGGCGCAAACAGAAACTGCATGAAAGCATATAAAAACCCAAGCCAGCCGCCGTATTGTGCCGCAACAGAAAGATCGGCATTACCGATGAGCTCCTGAATAAGCTTCGGAGCTACCGGAATTACGATTCCCCATCCGGTGATATCAATAAGCAGCGTAATGAATATAAATCCAATTGCTGCCGGCTTTTGCTTTTTTTTCATGATGCAAAAATAAATAATTGCACAACTGAATCTGATTTAAAATTAAAAAATGCCCTCAAATTAGAGGACATTTTTTGTATTCATATCAATAGTATATTACTGTTCTTTTTCTGTTTTTTCAAACTTTCCGGCCAGTTTCTTTGTCGCTTCTTCGCCGCCTTTTTTCTTGAGCAAATCATAAGTGACTGCTGAAGCAATAAACCAAGTGGAATAGGTACCAAATCCGACTCCGATGAGAAGTGCAAACATAAATCCTCTCAGGTTCTCACCTCCTACAATGAAGATGGCGAGGACTACTAAGAAGGTTGCAAATGCCGTGTTGAAGGTTCTTCCCAATGTGCTGGAAATAGAATCATTGAAGAGACTTTCCAGAGTAAGCGATTTTTTCTCTCTCAGATATTCCCGGATTCTGTCGAAGATAATTACGGTATCATTAATGGAATATCCTAAAACTGTCAATATCGCTGCAATAAAATCCTGATTGATTTCCATACTGAAAGGCATCACATTTCTCAGGATAGAATATGCTCCCAAAATCACGATGGCATCATGCAACAGTGAGGCCACAGCACCCGTGGAAAACTGCCATCTCTTAAACCTCAATAAAATATAAAGGAAAATCCCGACAAGCGAAATGATAAGGGCAAAAGCTCCACCTGTTTTAATATCGTCTGCGACGGTAGGCCCAACTTTCACAGAACTGATAATTCCATACGCTTCATCACCAGAACTTTTGAAAGAATCAATGGTGGCATCTTTTGGCAGGAATGGTTTCAGGCCTTCAAAAAGCTTTTGTTCCACCTCCATATCGGCTTCCACACTTTCTTCGTCAATCTTATAATCGGTGGTTACTTTCAGTTGATTGTCAGATCCGAAGGTTTTCACATCCACAGCACTCTGGTCGCCGTCTTTATTCACGAACATTTTCTGCAGGCTCTCATCTGCCTTTGCAGACTGAACGGACTGATCAAAACGCACTACATAACTTCTTCCTCCGTTAAAATCAACCCCAAATTTAAATCCTTGTGTAAAAATAGATCCAAGGCTTACTAGGATAATTACGGCAGAAATGATATATGCATATTTTCTTTTTCCGATAAAATTAATCCATGTATTTCTGAATAAATTCTTGGTTAAAGGTGTCCAGACAGACAGTCCTTTTCCTTTTTCCAAACGGCTGAAGATCATCACTCTCGTCAAAAGTACACAAGTAAACATGGACATCACGATACCGATTCCCAAGGTTACGGCAAATCCTTTGATAGGCCCTGTCCCGAACACATAAAGTACAATTGCGGTTAGTAAGGACGTAATATTTCCGTCAATAATCGCCGAAAGCGAGAAATTGAAACCTTCTTTGTAGGCTTCTTTTATATTTTTACCAAGGAACAATTCTTCTTTGGTACGTTCATATACAATAACATTGGCGTCAATGGCCATCGCCATGGACAGTACAACCCCGGCAATACCAGGAAGTGTAAGCGTGGCATCAACAGAATCCATAATTCCCATCAGGAAAAACAGGTTGATGAGCATCGCTATCACCGCATAAATACCGGCTCCACCGTAGTAGAAAATCAAATAAACAACAATGATCAGGAAGGCGATGACGAACGACCACATTCCAGACTCGATCGATTCAGCGCCCAAAGATGGTCCTACTACTTCTGCCTGAACGATTTTTGCACCTGCAGGCAATTTCCCTGCTCCCAGAACATTTACCAGATCCTGTGCTTCTTCCTGAGAGAAATTCCCGGAGATTTGTGTTCTTCCGCTTGGGATGGCTTCGTTCACATTCGGCGCGGTATAAATTACATTATCCAATGAAACGGCTACCGGTTTGCCGACATTCTTTTCAGTCATCGTTTTCCAGTCTTTCGCTCCTTTGGAATCCATTTGCATATCCACCACTACCCTTCCCAGCTGGTCATAACTGATGTTTGCTGATTCAACAGCACCATCTACAGGCGCTTTTTGGGAAGCATTTCCTCTGATGGCGTATAATACCAGATTTCCTTCGTTTCCGGCATCAGGCTTATATCCCCACATGAATTGGGTATGTTTGATATTCGCAGGGCGGGCACTTTTTGCAATAGGATGATTCAGAATTTTATTAACGGTAGCTGTATCTGAAAGTTTCACATTCGCTACACCTGTTGTAGCCAGCGTATTGATCTGAAGAAGCTTGAGAAAATCTGTATTTTTAGCTACACCAATTGAATCTCCTTTCAGGGAAATTACGGTAGAGAGCTGTTCAAAATAAGGGAAAATTTCTGGAGCCTGTTGTACTTCCCAGAACTGAAGTTTTGCAGAGGTCTGAAGCATTTTCTTCACCCTGTCGATATCTTTTACACCCGGCATTTCCACGGAAATTCTTCCGGTTCCGGGAACCCGCTGTACATTAGGCTGGGTAACTCCCATTTTATCGATACGGGTTCTGATTACTTCATACGCCGTACCTGTGGATAGTTCTATTCTGTTTTTTACAATTCTTTTTACATCCTCGTCGGTGGTATTGAAACGGATTTCCGAAAGATTAGGATTTCCGAAGATTTCAGGATCTGCAAGTTTCAGGTTGGTATTTTTCTCTTTGTTTACTTCATCAAACTGAACAAAGAAATTGTCGATATAAGAACCGGTAGATTTCTTCTGAACTTCATCCGTTCTGTTCAGCGCTTCGATAAGCACCGGGTTTTCGGAATAGTTGGTCAGGTTGTTAATGAGGTCTCTCTGGTTAATTTCCAAAAGCACATTAATTCCTCCTTTCAAATCCAGACCCAGTTTCATCTCCTTTTCTTTGGCTTTGGTGTAATAAAGTTTATTAAAACCCAAATCTAAAGTGTCTTTAGAAAGCCTTTCGATTTCTTTCTGATATTTAACAGGATCCCCTGCTGAAAGTTCTGTCGCCTGTCTTTCTATCTTCCCTGAATACCAGGTAGGCAGCAGTTCATTAATACAGATCAAACCGAGAATAACCGCAATAAGCGTAATAAATCCTTTTCCTTGCATTGTAATACAGCATTTAATTATAGTGGGCAAATATAATAATTTTCCTGAAACATTTTAATAAATTTTTAACATTTCGGGGCGTTGAAACGGGAATTCTCAGAAAATCTGTTCAGGACTTCACAAACCGTGAAAAAGGTTGATTCTGTAACTTCTGCACAAAAAAAACTCCTAAATGATTTAAGAGTTTTATGCTTTCAAAAGAACGGGTATTTTTATTTAATCTTCCTGTTTCTTTTTGTCTTCCGCGTTATACGCATTGATGATTTTTCTCACCACCGGATGCCGAACAACATCTTCTTCGGTCAGGTGTACGAAACCAATTTCCTGCACCTCTTTTAGAATCCTCATGGCTTCCCGCAAACCGGATTTCTGGCGTAATGGAAGATCTACCTGACTCGGATCGCCAGTGATGATGAATTTCGCATTCATTCCCATTCTGGTGAGGAACATTTTCATCTGAGAATGGGTGGTGTTCTGGGCTTCATCCAAAATAACGAAGGCTTCATCCAACGTTCTTCCTCTCATAAAAGCTAGCGGAGCTACTTCAATAACTTTCTTTTCTATAAAATTCTCAAGTTTTTCATGAGGAATCATATCGCGGAGCGCATCGTACAAAGGCTGCAGATAAGGATCCATTTTCTCTTTCAGGTCGCCGGGAAGAAATCCGAGGCTTTCGCCGGCTTCTACAGCTGGGCGTGTCAGGATAATTCGTTTCACCTGTTTATCCCGCAATGCTCTTGCAGCCAAGGCAACCGAAGTATAGGTTTTTCCCGTTCCGGCAGGACCGATAGCAAATACCATATCTTTTTTCTCGGATTCTTTTACCAGTTTCTTCAGATTGGTGGTTTTGGCTTTTATAATTTTCCCGTTGACGCCTTTTACAATAATATCATGATCAAAAACCAACTCTTTTTCTGTTTCATCTTTAATATTAAGAATATTTTCCACGTCTTTCAGCGAAATGGTGTTGTGTCGGGAGATGAAACTCACCACATCGTCCATCTTGTTTTCAAACACATCCAAAACTTCCTGATTTCCCATGGCAAAAATCAGATTGTTGCGGCCGGTGATTTTCAGCGTTGGAAAACTTGATTTTATAAGATTAAAAAATTGATTATTAACACCATAAAAAGTTTTGGGATCAATTCCTGCAAGTTCATAGTTCAGTTCAAACATTCAGTATTTTTAATAATTGTAATAATTCTTAAATTTAAAATTAATTTTGGAAACGAGAAAAAAATCTTCTCATAATCCATTTTTAATTCTATTTTTTTTGGGTTAAATTTGCATTTCTTTAAAACAATTCCCATGCCTGTGATTACCCTGACTTCCGATTTCGGAAATACCGACCACCGCATAGCTGCGATGAAAGGCAGGATAATCTCTCTGAATCCGGACATCACCATTCTGGACATCAGCCATGATATACAGGCTTACAACCTGAAACAGACGGCTTATATCGTAAAGAATGCCTATCATCATTTCCCAAAAGGCAGCATTCATATTATTGCGGTGGACAGTTTTTACCATAAAGACAGAAAATGTATTATTTATAAGGCCGACGGACATTATTTCATCGCGGCAGACAATGGCGTGCTGAGTCTTATTTTTTTTGATATCAAACCGGAAACCGTTTATGAAATTACTTACAATACCCGTTTCGACGATATCGTTAGGTTTGCTGCTGCAGATGTTTTGGTTCCTGCGGCCGTTCATTTGCACAATGGCGGTTTGCCGGAAGTGATCGGAAGGAAATATAAAACGCCCAAACAACTTTCCTTTCCCAATGCAGGATTTACGGATCACATGATTTTCGGAGAGGTATTGTATATTGATAATTTTGGCAACATTATTTCCAATATCAGTAAAGCGTATTTTGAAGAACATTACGTGATTTTTGATAGATTCACTATTAAATTCAGGAATCTGGCCCTTTCAAAAATATATTCCGGCTACACAGGACTGGTCACCGAATGGGAAAACGAAACAGAATTTCACGGCAAACCTGCAGCCATTTTCAACGAAGCCGGACTGCTGGAACTCACCATCTACAAAGGAAATATTAAGAACGGAGCCCATACTCTTTTTGGATTAAATATCGGAGAAAGAATCTACGTAGAGTTCCATAAAGACTAAAATTGCAGGATTCCCAAAAATATTGAAGATTTTTTTATCTTTGTAAAAATCAAAAAACCACATGGCAGAATACAAATTATTACTTCCATCTATGGGAGAAGGAGTGATGGAAGCTACCATCATCAGCTGGATGTACAATGAAGGTGATACCGTAAACGAGGACGATTCCGTTGTTGAAATTGCGACAGACAAGGTGGATTCTGATGTTCCGACCCCTGTTTCCGGGAAAATTGTAAAGATCCTGAAACAAAAAGATGAAGTAGCCAAAATTGGCGAAGCCATCGCCATCCTGGAAATTGCCGGCGAAGGCGAAACCGTTGCCGAACAACCTCAGGAGCCTAAATCTCACGAAGAAGTAAAAACAGAAATTCCGGCAGCCCAGGATATTGCAGAACTGGAAAAACCCTTGGAAAAAACACAACCTGCGGCTGTATATTCAGGAGATCTGTACCTGTCGCCACTGGTGAAATCCATAGTTCAGCAGGAAAATATTTCCGAAGCGGAACTCAATACCATTCAGGGGAGCGGGATGGAAGGCCGAATTACCAAAGAAGATATTCTCGCATTTATTGCCGGCAGAAGTACTGACAAAGCGACACCTCAACCATCAACCCCGACACCAATTCCGACACCGGTTGCAGCAACACCGGCTGCTCCTGTAAAAGTGGGAGAAAGTGATGAAATCATACAGATGGACAGGGTGCGTAAAATTATCGCTGATGCCATGGTGAATTCCAAACGCACTTCACCGCACGTTACTTCCTTCATTGAAACCGACGTCACCAACGTGGTGAAATGGAGAGCCAAAAACAAAGCGATTTTTGAAAAACGCGAAGGCGAAAGGCTGACGTTCATGCCTATTTTTGTAAAAGCAATCGTTAAAGCCATTCAGGATTATCCGATGATCAATATTTCGGTGGATGGCGATAAAATTATTAAAAAGAAAAATATCAATATCGGAATGGCTACGGCACTTCCGGACGGCAACCTGATTGTTCCGGTCATCAAAAATGCCGACCAGCTTTCACTTTCCGGATTGGCAAAAGCGATTAATGACCTTGCCGACCGTGCAAGAAATAAAAAACTGAAACCGGAAGATACCCAGGGTGCGACTTACACTATTTCCAACGTTGGAGGTTTCGGAAACCTGATGGGAACACCGATTATTCCGCAGCCTCAGGTTGCCATTATGGCCATCGGAGCCATCGTAAAAAAACCTGCAGTTCTGGAAACTCCGGACGGCGATATGATCGCCATCCGCCAGTTGATGTTCATGTCGCATTCTTACGATCACCGTGTTGTAGACGGTTCATTAGGCGGAATGTTTCTGAAACACGTTCACGATTATCTTGAAAACTGGGATCTGAATACAGAGATCTAAAAAGAAGTGATCAACATTACTACAACCTTCGGATTTTTCCGGAGGTTTTTTTGTAACTGTATTCAGGGGGTTATTCAATCTTCCACAATTCAATAAAAAAATAAAAATATTGGTAAAATTGTAAGCCATAAGAATTCCAAACAAATCATTACATTTGGAGTTGACTAACAGTTCCAGTCCATTGCTTTATGAAAACAGAATTATTTTTTCTATTTTTATTACAGTCATTACTCTGCTTTTCACAAGAAAGAAGGATTGATGGAATATTTGAAAACAGTTCGAAGAATATTGTTATTTTATTGAACCGGCAATTGACCAAAGACACTCTCAGCAGCGATATTCAACATTATTCGAAATTTGAAATTAAAGTTAATGATAAAAAGCATCTCACCATCAGTTTAATTCATGATATTGATTCCACAAAGATTGAAAGAACCTATAAATACACCGTAGAAAACAATTCATATTTATTAAAAAACAGAAACACCAAGCCACTCTTAATTCCTTATATTTTCGGATCATTAGACACAAAAAAACTCTATCTGTCCATAGATGCAGATAATAATCTTATTATTAATACTGTTGAAAGCCGAAGTGGTGCAGTTTTACTGATTGGGTTTCTGGACTGGAAAACTACTCAAAAAAAATATGTTTATAACCGAATTAAATAGGAATTTCGTTCAAAAAGATAATATTCCTGATAAAGAGATGGAGGTATTTCGTCAGCTTCAATTCATGAATAAGCCCGGAAAATAAAAATGATTCTTAAATGAACAGAATATTGAAAAAATTCATCTTCATTGTGGTAATCCTTACGATCATCTGGGGATGTTCATTTTTGATGTTGTTTCCCGATAGCATTTTTATGGACGAAAAAATAAAGTATTCACATGAAATAGACCAACTCAAATCCAAAAAGTTGTCGGTATTTTATAACTTTAGAAAAGGAACTGAATCTGCTAATACTGATTTTTATTTGAATGAAAAACCAGATCATAATGATGAGGTATTTTTCACATTTTATTCTCAACTTGCTAAAAGACCAATCCCACTTCAATTTCTGACATTCAATCTATCTACCGGCTACAACGGTGTGAACGTAGAAATTTATAAAATCGGAAACCGTTTCAGAACAGAAGTTAACAATTTTACTGATAATGCATCCGACACAAATTCCACCAAATATAAAATTCTCCATACGAAATTAACCTTGGACAAAAGCGATTACAAAACAGGAGACAGTATCTTTGGAAAAATAAAGTTAGAAATTGAGGAAACAGGAACTGATCAATCCGTGAGAAAATATCTATCGCAAGGTGTATTTAAAAGCACAGTTCAATGAACATTGAATGCAGATAATAATTAAGTTTGATAAATGCGAAACCTGTGACCGACTATAATCTCCCCTCCATCCACCCGTTGCGCATTCTATGACAAAAACCAAATAAAATCTGTTAAATTTCACGATGCAAAGTCTGACTTCGTCGAATCTTCAATTTCCTGACTTTGAGCCAATCTATCTGGCTCTCACACCTATAAAAAATCATTATCTTTGATAAAATTCAACCCATGAAAGCCGGTTATTTGCTGATTGCTGGTTAATCGGTTAATTGTTTAAGGGTTTAATCGTTTAAGGGTTAGTTGTTTATAAAAAGTAAATTTGCTTATTTGCGAATTTGCTGATTGATTAATCGTTTACTCGTTTAGAAAAAGTAAATGTTCTCCCTCCCGTACAAAAAAGGCTGAAATATTCCCCTCCTCCGGAGGGGTGGCATCCAACGCAGGAGGATGACGGGGTGGTTTTTGCAGGTGAATTAAGTTTATGAGGCCTTTAGGGTGGGGGTAAATTGGGGCCGGGATTTTTTATTTTACTTCTAACTTTTTGCCTTGACGCAAATCGCAGATTCATCGATTCCATTAAAAACAGTAAATAAACTCTGAGATAAAAAGTTACAAAAAGGTGCCTCTCTGTTTTTTATTATTTTTAATGGAATCGGCGAACCACTTCGTTAGGTTTCAAGACTGGACCCTTTTGCTAAAAAAACATAAATTCCTTTTAGAAAATATCTGAACTTGCTCGCAATCATGTTAAGGGAAATATCGTGCTTATGGGGCTCGCTTCAAACACCAGATATTTTTCTGCAGTGATTAGAGAACTTTACGTCAATAAGAATTTTTGTTTTTTATTAACGCAAATCGCAGATTCATCGATTCCACTAAAAACAATAAATAAATTCTGAGATAAAAAGCTCCTAGGTCGTGGCCTTCTTAGAAGCTTAGGTTATAATTAAGTTGGTGGAAATAACGGGGCGCTGGCGGAGGCTCTCGAAGCCACAGAAGGCAGAAGGCAGACTGCTGATTGCTGGTTAATCGGTTAATTGGTTAGTCGGTTAATTGGTTAATCGGTTAGTTGTTTAGTTGTTTAGTTGTTTAGAAAGATTGAATTTTTCTTTCCAGTACAAAAGATGTTAAAATATTCCCCTCCTCCGGAGGGGTGGCATCCGACACAGGAGGATGACGGGGTGGTCTTTTGCAGTTAAAATCGTTTACAAGCCATTTCACAGGAACAAATTTTCTTTTACTCCGGCCCTAAAGGGTGAGAAAATCTGTTCCTTCGCAGCGGTCGGCGCTATGAGGGTTTATAATGGATAACGGGTTAATCGTTAGAGGAGCAGATTTGCTTATTAGCTTATTTGCCTATTCGCTTCCAAATACACGCTTCAAATCCGGGATAAATTTAGTGAATTGGCTGTTGCATACAACGTCAATATCATTGCGGGAAGTATGCCTTTCTACGAAAACGGCGAACTGAAAAACACGGGTTTCCTGTGCCATAGAAATGGAAAAATAGACCGTTACGACAAAATTCACATTACGCCCGACGAAACCAAAATATTGGGGCTTGAAAGGTGGAGATACTATTAAAACTTTTGACACCGATGACGGAAAAGTGGGCGTTTTAATTTGTTACGATGTTGAATTTCCGGAACTTCCCAGAATTTTGGCAGATCAGGGCATGCAGATTTTGTTTGTGCCTTACCTTACCGATACGCAGAATGTCTATATGCGTGTAAGAAAATGTGCCGAAGCCAGAGCCATAGAAAACGAATGTTAAGTGGCGATTACAGGAAATGTGGGCAATCTTCCGCAGGTGGAAAATCTCGATATTCATTATTCGCAAAGTGCGGTTTTCACGCCAAGTGATTTTGCTTTTCCGAGTAACGCCGTGAAAAGTGAATCCACACCAAACACTGAAATGATTTTGATTGCTGATGTAGATTTAAAATTATTGGACGAGCTCCACGAATATGGCAGCGTAAGAAACCTGAAAGACCGCAGAAGTGATCTTTATAATATTATGTCCTGCACCAAGGAGTTTGAAGTGAAAGAAATTGCTTCGGACCGAAAATTGCCTGTAGAAGTGAAGGCGTGTTATACCGGCCTCAGAAACCGTGTTGATATGCCGGTGGGAACTATAGGAATGATTGTCATCAACGAAATTATGCAGGAAAAAACTAAAGAAAAAAATGTAAGAAATGGAAAAGTCCGTTCATAAAAAACTCAACGAATTACAGTCCACAGCAATCAGCGGAAACGACATTAGTTCAAGTTGTCTGTATGTTTCAGCGCTTACCGTGATGTATGCCGGTCAGTTTGCCTGGATTTCACTTTTGGTAGTTGCTGTGGTGTTGTTTCTATTCAGGAAAATATATGGAGAGGTTGTGGGTGCTCTGCCATTAAACGGTGGGGCTTACAATGTATTGCTCAATACGTCCTCAAAAAAAGTGGCTTCAGTTGCCGCAGCTTTAACGGTGCTGTCTTATATGGCAACGTCGGTAATCTCCGCATCCGAAGCCATGCATTATCTTGACCATTTAATTCCGGTGAATGTAATGTTGGCAACAGTAGTGGTTTTAGGCATTTTTACGCTGTTAACCATTATGGGAATTTCGGAATCGGCAATTGTTGCGGTGGTAATCTTTATTACCCACTTAGCCGCTTTAAGTTTATTGCTTATTACGGGAATTGTGTTTGTTTTGGGAAATGGTTTAGATGTTTTCGAACTCAATTGGAGTTTGCCGGTGAAGGGCGGAAGTTTACTCACGGCACTTTTCTTAGGATTTTCTGCAGCAATGTTGGGGATTTCAGGCTTTGAAAGTTCAGCCAATTTTGTGGAAGAACAGAAGCACGGCGTCTTCCCGAAAACATTAAGAAATATGTGGGCGGTCGTTAGTTTTTTCAATCCTGTGATGGCGCTTTTGGTGATTTTTATAATTCCTGTGGCCGATGTTCAGGAGCACAGTTCGGCATTATTGGCTTACCTTGGCAGCAAAACCGGCGGAAGTTGGCTTGCAACCATTATTTCCATTGATGCGGTTTTGGTGCTTTGTGGTGCAGTTCTTACGTCTTTCGTGGGTGTTTTGGGTTTGGTAAACCGTATGACTTTAGATAGAATCTTGCCCAATTATTTTCTGAAAACCAACAAAAAAGGCTCTTTTTACAGAATTGCAATAGGTTTTCTGATTCTGTGTGTTTCCGTATTGTTTGCTACAAAAGGCGATCTGGCTTCGCTTGCAGGGGTTTATACCTTTTCATTTCTTTCGGTAATGGCACTTTTCGGAATAGGGAATTTACTGCTGAAAATCAAGCG
>JAANMU010000833.1_pt1 | contig 33120 bp, 27 predicted proteins | sample 7279701 | NCBI WGS metagenome assembly JAANMU01 (sample SAMN14094539, study PRJNA606508) | bioreactor metagenome | isolation source: A lab-scale SPAN reactor treating ammonium-rich wastewater day 57 | place: Ireland: Galway | collected 2017-03-13
CCTGGCCGCAGAGGCCCGCAGGGCCGAGGACGAGCGCCTGGCCGCAGAGGCCCGCAGGGCCGAGGACGAGCGCCTGGCCGCAGAGGCCCGCAGGGCCGAAGAAGAACGCAAGGCTGCCAAGAGCCCGCCCGTGCCCCGGGCCGATCCCTTCCGCCCGGCCGTCGAGGGCCGCCGAGAGCTGGGACCTCCTGCTCGCCTGGAGATCGGAGAAGGGGCCAGGCCTCCGGGCGTCAGGCCTCCGAGCGTCAAACCTCCCTCTGTCAAGCCGCCCAGCGCCAAGCCTCCGACCTGGCTCGGGGGCGGGCCCAGGCTGCCCGGCCTCGACTCGGGGGAGCCGGGGCCTCCCCCGGCCGACGAAGTCCGTGCTTCCGAGCCCACCAAACCTGAGCCCCGACCAATTCCCCCACTGCCTGAGGCCGTTGCGCCTGAGCAGGCCGTCGCCTTGCCCCAGGAGCAACCGGTTGCTCCCAGCCACGAGCCTACGGTTGCGCCTGCCAGTCCTCAGGCTCAGGTGCAACCTGGAATCTCTGGTGAAGAGTCGGTCGACCCGGATGCCTCCAGCTCGCTCGAGCGTCCGGCCGGGCGCTACAAATCCAAACTGGGCGGTTCCTCCAGCTCGTCCGAGCGATCCGCCAAAGCCCGCTCGGGATCGCGCTCAGGTGAAGGCAGGCCTCAGGGCTTGAAATCCAAGTCATTGAAGGAGAAGGCCCCGCCTCCGCCCCCCCCCCTCCCCCGCCGCTCGAGCCAGAGTTCTTATCCGAAGACGAAGCGCCCATCCCTAGCGCCGTCAACTGGAAGGTCGGGGATGTCATCGACGGCAAGTTCGAGGTAAAGGAGCTGGTCGGAGGGGGGGGCATGGGGACCGTCTTCCGTGTGCGCCACTGGGAGTGGAACGTGGACCTGGCCGTCAAGGCTCCGCTGCCCAATCTGGTCGCTGATTGGGCCGACAAAGAGCGGCTGATCCTGGAGGCCCACACCTGGGTCGACCTGGGTGTGCATCCCAACATCGTCCAGTGCTGGTTCGTGCGCGAGTACGACGGGGTACCGTTGTTGTTCCTAGACTACTTGCCCGGCGGCAGCCTGCGCGACGTGATGGTCAGCGGCCAGGTGCGTCCCGGGCAGTGGGCCAAGATTCTCGATCTTGCGATCCAGGCCTGCGACGGGCTCGCTCACGCCCACGACCATGGGCTGATCCATCGCGACGTCAAGCCGGCCAACATGCTGATCGGCGAGGACGGTCAGCTTTGCGTCACCGACTTCGGGCTCGTCAAAGTCAAGAAGGACGAGCCCGGGACCGGGGACATCGCCTTCGACGTAGCCCGCTTGCAGGGGATGCAGGGTGAGGGCGACCTCAGCCTCACGGCCACGGGCACCGTCATGGGAACTCCCCACTACGCCGCCCCCGAACAATGGCTCGGCCAGAACGTGGGCGTTCAGGCCGATGTCTATGCCATGGGTATCCTGCTCTTTGAAATGTGCTGCGGGTTCAGGCCCTTCGACCTGACAGACTCGACCATGTCGATCACCCACCTGGTGACCTGCCACGTTTACCAGCCGCCGCCCGACCCGGCCAGCATCAACCCGAGCATCCCCGAGTCGCTGGCGAACTGCATCGTGCATTGCCTGCTGAAAGACCCGGCTGATCGTCCCCAGAGCATGCGAGAGCTGCGCGAGACGCTGGCAAACATCTATCAAGAGGTTGAAGGCCGACCGCACCCCCGCCCGGTGCCCCGGGCCGGAGTGCAGCGGGCCGCGGCCCTGAACAACAAGGCCGTCTCCCTCTGGAACCTGAACAAGACCCAGGAGGCCTTCGACGCCTGGCGCGAGGCAGCCAAGCTCGATGCCCTGCATCCCGAGTCGGTCTATAATCGTTCCATCCTGCAGTGGCGTCTGGGCCAGATCGACCACGAGGAGGTGCTTCGCCGGCTCACCCAGGTAAGCAGCCAGTACAAACGAGCCTGCGCCTATCTGGGCTACTACCACATCGAGCGACATTGCCCGGCCGAAGCCGAGACCATCATGCAGAACGGCATCTCTCTCCCCGAGCTGGCCGCCGAAGGGGCCGTCTGGCGCACCATGGGGGACGCTCGCATGTGCCTCGAGCAGTATCCCACAGCCGAGCGCGCCTACCGTCAGGCCCTGCAGCGCATCCCTGAAGACCGCGAGACCCAGGCCCGCCTGGAGATGGCGCAGCAGAAGCTGCGCACCCGCAACAACAAGATCGTATTTCCCCTGTCTCAGCCGCGGCGCATCCTGCGTCGCGATGGGCGAGTCTCGGCCATGGCGGCCGACCACGAATCGCTGGTGATCGCTGGGGAGAATCGCCTCGAGAAGATGGATCTGGAGACCTCGTATACGGTCTGGCAGTGGCAGGGCGAGGGCCAGCGGGGCGAGATCAATCGGCTGGCCCTTACCGATGACTTCGTGCTCTCGCTGGATACTCCCGATGGCAGAGTCTGGTCCCGCTCCACCGGTGAGTGTCTGCACACTCTGAACGACGGCGAGCGATTCTACGCCGTGCTGCCGGGAGGCAAGCAAGCCATCGCCGGATTGATCGACCTGAAAATCGTGAACCTGCCGGGCTGTCAACGGGTCAAGGCACTCAAGGCCCATACCAAGCAGGTAACCTCGGTAGCCATCACCCCCGATGGAAGACTGGCCCTCTCAGGCAGCTGCGATCGAACGGCCAAGCTCTGGAACCTCCACACCGGCGAGCTCATCCGCAGCCTGGAAGGCCACAAGGACATGGTGGATGCGGTTGCCATCAGCCCGGACGGCACGGTGGGTCTATCGGGCGGTCGCGACCGGGCAGTGCGCCTGTGGCTGCTGGCCGGAGGCGATTGGATCGGCACTCTGGGAGAGCACGCGGGCGACGTTCAGTCCATCAAGATGACCCACGACGGGCGCTACGCTGTCATCAGCTGCGCCACCTCCGACGACAATCAGCTGTGCGTGTGGGACCTGCAGCAGGCTTCGCGCCTGTTCACCCGTCACGGGGTGGTGGCCGTGGCTCCGGACTGCAATTGCATGCTGGCCGGAACCCGGTCGACCCGCCCGCCCAAGGTGAACCTCTGGGAGATCCCCTCGGGTCGCTCGGTGCGCACTTTGGAGGGCCATTCAGCGGGCGTCTGTGCCGTCTGCTTCACACCGGATGGACAATTGGCCGCCACCGCCAGCGAGAACGGCCAGGTGCAGGTGTGGGAGATTGCCGAGAGCAGCCGATTCTACGATCGTTCCCTGGTGGTGACCCGTACCCACTCCCACGGGGAGGCCGAGAGCGCTCGCCAGAAGTTCCTTGGCTTCCTCGAGCAGGCGCGCAAGTCGACCCAGCCGGGGCAGGCCTACCGCCAACTCGCCCACGCGCGCTCGGTTCCAGGCTATGACCGAGATCCCGAAGCCCTGGCTCTGAATGCAAGCCTGATGGGCTTGCTGCCTCGCAAATCCTTGCACGGCGTGTGGGAGCTGCGAACCTTTACCGAGCCCTCCCAAACCGACATCAGCGCCGTAGCTCTGACCGGAGACGGGCGCCTGGCCGTCTCGGCAGCCGGCAAAATGGTGCGGCTCTGGGATCTCTCCACCGGCTCCTGCCTGCGCGGCTTTGCTGGCCATTCCGATCGGGTCGATGCCCTGGTTCTCTGCGAAGAGGGCCGACGAGTGCTCTCGGCCAGCCTGGACAAGAGCCTGCGCCTCTGGAACGTGCAAACCGGTGATTGCCTGGCATCCCTGACCGACCATCCCGATGGAATCGGAGCGGTGGCGGTCACGCCCGACGGTCGGACAGCCGTCTCAGTAACCCTTTCGAGCCAGGTTCATGTCTGGGATCTGACGTCCAGCCAGTGCACTCTGACCTTCCCGGTGGGTTCCACCAGGGCGCTGGCCCTGACAGAGGACGGCAAGAATCTGCTCAGCGTAGGGGATGCCGAGGGGGGCTCGCTGCGGTTGACCAATCTTGTCACGGGCAAGCAAGCCGGATTCAAGTCCGGGTCCAAACACGACAGCCTGACCGGCACCGCTCTGGACATGACCGCCGATGCTCGCTTCGCGCTGGTAGCTGGCATCGACCACACCGTGCGACTGTGGGATCTGGTTGATGGAGTAGTGTTGCGACAGCTCGCAGGACATACCGACCGCGTCAACAGCCTGGTCATGACCGAGGACGGCCGGTTTGCCATTTCGGCCTCAGACGACGGGACCGTTCGGCTGTGGGACGTGCTGGCCGCGTCTTGCCTGAACGTATTCCAGAGTCACGGAGGGCCTGTCCTCTGCGCCGACATGAGCTTTGACGGCCGGTTCGTGCTCTCAGCCGGGTCTGACCGGAGCTTTCGCCTCTGGGAGCTGGACTGGGAGCTCGACCCGGATGGGGTGCTGCAGCCGATGGCTGACGTCTTCCCGCGCAAGGGCCTCTTCAAGCGCGTCATGGGTATCTTCCAAAAGGGCTGACTATCTCGTCACAATCTGGACACACCGAGCCCGGACGTACCGGGTAGTCTGGCCTGACGATGGTCGAATACAACCCCCGCCGTGCTCTGTCACATGCACGGGTCGGTCATGCCTCGCCTGGTGCCTCGCATCGGGGCTGTCTGCTTCGTAAGTCCAACAGGCACAGGATGTAGTCACCCAGGGCTATCATAAGGGCCGGGGTCATGTCCACGAACTGCACCCCATAACGAGGTTGAGGCGAGCGGACCGCGCGAACGCTGACCACCTGGCCCACAAGGGCGAAATCGGCCATCCCCAGATCGCCTCCCAGGGTCAGGTGAAGGTGAGCCCCCCGCGCCAGGCGCGCCTCGGTCTCCAACAAGAGCCCGCCGACTCCCACGTCGAGAGCCCGCCCCTCGGCGCTCGTCTCGCCAACCTGCAAGCGAATCGGTTGATTGGCCGGAACCCGGACGTTCTTTCGTCGCTGATAAGCCTGCTCTTCGCCGAAGCCAAGCGAGTGCAGCAGCACCGCTACCCAGGAGCGGCTCAGACGGGTGGGAGACTCATGGAAAGCCAGCCCCGCCGCCAGCACCTTACCCGACTGCCGGCACCAGCGCACACTGCAGCGCACTGGCTCGAGCTCGCTGCCCGAGAGCTGAGGATGCAACTCGAGGAGCACGTTCCTGGCCAACCGCTCGGGCAGCTCGATCCGGGCACCGGTGAGAGAGACTTCGGTCACCAGGGCGGGGAAGTAGTAATCCTGGACCTGGCAGCGAACTTCATAGCGACAGTTGAGCCGAGGGGCGCGACGATGCTCCTCGGTGCGCCGCCGTTCCAGGGTCACCGAGGTGACGCCTTCGAGCAACTCCTGCACGACCTCAGGCAGAGGTGGTTTGATCAGACGGAAGGCTTTGAGCATCACCCGGCGCACTTCCATCAGCTCATCCTTCTCAACCGGGGCGGGTCGAGGACCCGCTGCCGAGGGCCGCACCCGGGTCGATTGACCCGAGGGGAGACGTATCGCGCCTCCGGGGGGCTTGACAGGCGGCCTCTCGGCCGACACGGGGGCTCTCGAGTGAGCCTTGACGCTGGTGGTGGGCGCCGTGGAGGGTCGTTCGACGCTGGGCGTCTTCGAACCGGGGGGCCTGACGGTCGGGGGCTTCACGGGTGGCTCGACCGAGACCGCCCCGGTTTCTGTGCTGGCGCCGATCGTCTTGCCACTGAGAGGCTTGGCATTGACGGCGGGGGGAGCCACGGTCTTATCGCCAGGCGGGGCCTGGGAGGGAGGGGCCACGGTCCTGGCTCCGGGTGGCTTGACGGAAGAGCCGGATCGTGCCGAGACCGGGGCTCCCGAGGGGGGGGCCACCGTCTTGCTGCCGGGCGGCTTTACTGATGGAGCCTGGACCTCTGCCCCAGACGGGGGGGCCGTCCTGCCGCTAGGCGGAGGGGCCTGGACCGCCGCCCCGGACGGGGGAGCCACTGTCTTGCCGCCAGGAGGTTTCACAGCGGATCCAGTCCGGCCCTGGACACTCGCTCCCGACGGGGGAGCCACCGTCTTGCCACCTGGTGGCTTCACCGAGGCGGTCCGGCCCTGGACGGTCGCTCCCGACGGGGGGGCCACCGTCTTGCCGCCCGGTGGCTTCACCGAGGCGGTCCGGCCCCGGACGGTCGCTCCCGACGGGGGGGACACCGTCTTGCCGCCCGGTGGCTTCACCGAGGCGGTCCGGCCCTGGACGGTCGCTCCCGACGGGGGAGTCACCGACTTGCCGCTCGGTGGCTTCACCGAGGCGGTCCGGCCCTGGACGGTCGCTCCCGACGGGGGGGCCACCGCCTTGCCGCCCGGTGGCTTCACCGACGCGGTCCGGCCCGCTCCCGACGGGGGAGCCACTGCCTTGCCGCCCGGTGGCTTCACCGACGCGGTCCGGCCCGCTCCCGACGGGGGGGCCACCGCCTTGCCGCCCGGTGGCCTGACCGCCGGGTTGGACGGCTCACCCCCCCGGGAAGCTGGAATGATAGGAGAACTCTCCGGCGTGGACTCTTCGCTGGCCTCGATGGGGCTGGCCTCCAGGCTGGCAGGAAGTAACTCAGCGCTCGGCGGACCGATCGCTTCCTGGTCCGTCATCTCCTGGTTCTCGGCCGCCGAGACGCCATCGGGCTGGGCGGCCAACAAGCCTGGGCGTGGGACCGGCTCGAGCCCACGCAAGAACTCCTGGGCCTGGGTCATGGCCCGTTCGGGCGAGTGCAACTCCAACTGCTGACCAGCCGAGCGAATGACCAGCGTGTCCCCTGGCTCGATGGCCAGGCCGGGCAGGCCGAGCAACTGCTCGGCGGGCTCGCGCCAGGCCGGAGGGAAGGCACTGACATCCCACTCGACGCCATCATCAGGGTCGGCGAGGCGCGGCCAGCGGCCCCGGATGGCTTCGGCCGCCCCCTCGACCTGCTGCTCCAGACCGGCGTCAGGCGCTGGAGCAAGCAGGCGGCCTCGCAGCTCGGTCAGGAAGCCGGCCGGGTCCTCCCAGTATCCCTGACCCGATAGCCGCTCGAGCTGCCAGCCAAGTCGCTCTAACCCGTTTTCCCAGGCCAGGTCCTCGCTCTCGGGTCGCTTCTCGCCATAACACAGAAGCATCTGACGACCAACTGCCAGGCCCCACGGACCGACCGGTCGGGGCCGCAACCCGTTACCAGTGAGGGCCTGTCCGATCAGGCCGCGCAGTGTGGCGGGCCACCCAATCGCTCCGCCCGGCTCGCGCAGAGCCTGTAGCAGGCTGCGGCGCAGGTCGTCGGGTGGCAATTTTTCCAGGTGGGCGTGCTCGTGCACCAGCCACACCTGGTCGCAGGCGCGGGAGAGGGCGACCTCCAGGCGTCGGCGGGACTGGAGGTTGGTGCGCAGACCCGAGCACAGGACTACTGCCAGGTCGGATTGGCCTCCCTGCATATCCTCGGCCGAGCCGATCTGCAGGCGAAGCTTCTCCGACTCCTCCAACTCTTCGGCCAACAGCGCCTCCAGCCGACGGGCCTGGCGCCTCCCGGACAGACTGATGAGGCTCAAGCTGCGATGCGAGTGCTCGGGTTGTCGCAGCAAGGCCAGCGCCAGCGAAGCCGCGTGGCACTCCTGTTGGTCGGCGGATGCGACCGACTCCACCAGGGCCGGGCCGGGCAGATCGCTGAGGTGATATCCCTCCAAAACCTGCGAGCCCAGAGTCGACAAGAGCTCCACCACCCGAGGCCGCAGTCGCAGACTGTCGGTCAGCCGGGCCGCGGGCGGAAGCAGTCCGAGCAGCGGGTAGAGCCCGTCGCAGTTAGCAGGGAGCGACGACAGGGAGCGGGCCCTGGCCTCCAACTCGCCCGAACGCCGCGCGGGAGCAGCCTGGCACTGGGCCGGATCCCCCAAGATCAAGGCCCGCTCGGCCAGACTTAGTAGCAGGGCATGGGGCAGGGGAGAGCGACCGGCCTGCAGCACGATCAGCCAGTCAAACTGCTCGCGCACCTCGAGGGCGACCTCGGGGCTGGCGATGAAGAGACCGTCGACCTCCGCCAGGGCTCCCCTCGACAGCTCATCGCGCAGGCGTCGGACAAAGTCCGCGATATAGCTATCCTGAGGTTGCGGGCGCGCCGTTCCCAAACGCTGCTGCCCCAGCCGATAGGCCCAGGCGGCCTGCAGATCCCCGGGCACGTGCCCGGGGACGCCCCGCTCGATGGCTTCCGCCCATGCCGGCGCAACCTGCGCCAGCCGGGCCAGCAACTCCTTGCGCCTCTCGTAACGGGGCTTCAACGCGACAAGATCCCGAAGCCGTGCCAGCAGCTCTCGATAGCTGTCCACGTCGCGGCCCACCACCGCGGCCCTCAGCCCGGACCGCAGGTCGCGTGCATCCTGCGCCTTGCCCACCGCTTTTGTCGCCGGCACCCAGCCCAGGGTCCGCTCCTCGCGTCGCCGCAACTCGACGAGCTCGAGGTAGACCAGGCGCCGGCCGATCATGGCCTGAAGTCCGCTCTGGATGGCTGTGCGCAACAGCTTCAACTCTCCGCCCGGCCCGAGCTTGACGAGGGTCGTGTGGCTGAGAGCCTTCTCCCAGCGCAACCCGGCCACGCTGGCGCACTTTTCAAACTCTCCAAAATAGTCGCGGTAGAAGCGCACCGCGCCTTTGACCAGTTGGGTGCGGTCGAGGCCGGGCGGGTGGGGAGCGTAACCACAGAGCCTCTCGATCTCCTCGTCGGCGGCGTGCACGGCCGCGTCAAGCAGCTGGCGTCGCTCGAGAAACAGTGCCAGCTTGCGGAAATCGTCAGCGGTGCCGGGGCGCTCGCCGTTGACTCGGGTGACTTCCAGGAACCTTTTCCAGCGAGGTTTGAAGGCTGTCGTGGCCCAGCCAAGCGAACCTCGGGCCGCGACCGCGTTGAGCAGCTCCTGAGCCAGTGTCTGCTGATCGGCCAGAGGGATCAGGGGGGAGAGATCGGCGGTGAAATCTCCGAGTTGGGCGCTGAGCTCGTCGCGACTCTTCTGCAGGCGGCCCAACTCCCGGGACAGGTCTTCGAAGAACAGGCCGGTCTCAGAGTTGCGGCGCACCTCCCAGGCCGCCTCGAGCCACCAATCCTCGGCCTCCTCCATGGCTTCGAAGGCGCGACGACAGGCTACGTGCAGGGCCTGCAAGGCCTCCTCAGAGTGGAGGTCGCTCTGCCAAAAGACTTCATCGGAGTATTCGCGGAAGGGAACCTCGAGCTCCTTGAGGCGAGAGAGATCAAGCTCGGTCATCAGCCGGGCCGGGTCGGGCAAAGAGCCCTGGAGAGTCGACTCCAGCTCGGCCCCAACCTGCCAGTCGTAGAGCTCGGCCACCTCGGAGGCGGTCAGGGGCAGCTCGCCCGAGCCCTGAATCGGACCCGGGATCCAGTCATGCTTACCGGCGCTGCTCTGGGCCAGGCGCGAGGCCTCGGACAACTCCCACACCTGACGGATATGCTCGAGCTGCTGCTCTTCGAGCTTGGCCAGTCGCCGCATGAGCTCGGTCGCCGCGGCGGGAGGGGCAGGCAGCTCGCACTGGCGCAGCCTGTCGAGGGCCCGGGGACAATCAGAAGTGATCAGAACGCGCTTCTCCCTGGAAAGCCAGTAGCCGGCCAGCATCGCGGCCAGATGGGTCTTCCCCGAGCCGACTCCCCCGACGACGACCGTCAGAGCCCGGCTCTCCGTGGCTCGGGCAGCCTCCCACTGGGCCGGGGTCAGTCGCAAAGAGAGCCAGCTTTCGATGGGCTCCGAGCCGGGCACGGTGGACTCGGAAATCAGTCCGGCAAGAGCGGGAGTCTCCTGCAGCGAGGCAATAGCCTGACTCCAGGGTCCCGGGCCCCACTGGCCAGCAACCTGAGCCAGAAAGTCCAAAAGGCTGCGCAGTGCCCCCGTTTCGGCTCTCTTCATCGGGAAGACTTCTCGACCGCTCCTGTCGTCGCTGAACCCTCGTGCCCGCAGGCGGGCTGCGCGCTGTGGCGCTGGTTCGGCCTTTGCGTCTCGCCAACCTGCCTGAGCAAGCTCAGCTGCCCGATTCCGGGAAGACATAGAAGGGCAGGACATCCAGGGAACGGTAGCGTTCCAGCGTCTGGGGCGGCAGGCTGAGCCTGGTGATCACTCGGCGACAATCGCTCGTCTGGCAGCGACAGTGCATCACCCAGTCATCCTCTGGCCCCAGGCTTGTGGCGTAGTCGTAGGTCAGCTCCTCACCGGCCCGAATGGCCTCGATGGCCACCAGCACCAGGCGCTCGCCTTCCAGGCGGATACCGCAATTGGGCAGGCAGGAGTGATTGACATAGTCGTCCATATGCCCCGAAGGCCCCAGGAAGAGATTGCGCCCGATCTGGATGGAGTGCTCCAGGTCGCTCATGTCCGAGAGCGTGCCCCGTGGCCCGCCGAATCGCAGGATCTCCTCGCCCGGCTCGACGCCCTCGAGGGCGAAGACACCCTGGCCGAAGTCGGTCGTCCTGAGCTCGAGCTGTTTGAAGAACTGCGGCTCACAGATCTGACGAAGCATGCATCCTCCCTGTCGGATTTCCGGGCAGGGGAATTCGACACCCATCTTCTGGCTCTTTCCGCCCGGCAGGGCGGAGTCTAAGCTCACCCGAATCATGCCAGATGGTTCCCCTCGATCCGGCCGCCTCGGTTCGCGCCAGCTCGCCACTGGGCCGCCCGAGCCGTGCCGCTGGTGAGAGCCCGGTCAGCGACCAGTATCAGGGGACAGCACTCTCTCCTTCCCGTGCCCCCACCCCGGTGGAGAGCGCCAAACCCTGGCACCGCAAGGCTCTGGACAAGCTGGCTGCAATCGGTCGCACCACCATCGCGGTCGTGCCCACGCTGGCCTCGCTGGCGGCAGCCTGGTCAGCCTGCAGGGTCGAAGGCATGTTGCCGGGGGGCAAGAAACTCAGTGCCGTCGACTGGCTGCGCACCCGCACGCCCTCGCTCTTTGCGCGCGGGGTCAACTCGTTGGCCGAGCTGGCCGGTCCGGCCGCCGAGCGCTCGGTGGGCCTCTCGGTCAAGGATCTGGTCAGCATCGACGAGCACCTGTACAAGATGCTCTCCCCCCAGAGCGACGCCCAGGGCGTCAAGCAGGTTCCCCGCTTCCTGCGCCAGCTCTCGGAGGCAACCTTCAGCCAGCCCGGCTCGCCCGACGCGGCCTACGTCTACCTGGGCGAGGGGCGCGAGAAGGACTCCCAGGCAGTGATGGACCTGTGGAACTCGCCCCAGCGTCCGGCCCAGAACCCCTACCCCCCCGAGGACGACCGCAGTTGGGTCTGGACATGCCTTGAGAACAAGATCGCCAAGGGCGCCTTCCCGGTCTTCATCGACCTGGACGGCGATCCGGTCGGCTACAGCTCGGCCGAGTACCTGGCCAAGGAAACCGTCAGCTCGCTGGTGGAGCGGGGCAACTCGCTGGGCTCGGGCGGATTCAGCCACGCCGGCCTCTACTACCGCTGGCTGACGACCCGGCTCGACAGCTTCTACCGCAAGCTCGAGCCCTGGATGGAGCAGAGCAATCCCGCCCTGCACCAGCGCGTGGGCGCCATCAAGCAAGACCTGACCCCGCCCTGGCTGGGCGGCAACGAGGGCCTGGGGCCCTGGCCCTCGCCCCCCGGCATCGACCGCGCCTTCGACAGCCTCAGAGGCCTGGCCTCGGGTCGGGTGGAGGAGTTTGCCGACGCGGCCGTGGCCCTGGACCGCGATCTTTTGTCCGGGGTGCAGAGCCACTGGATCAAGCTCATGCGCGAGGCCGGCTCGGAGCGCCGCGAGCAGCTCTTCCGGCCGCTGGCGCGGGCCTGGGTGGAGCTTAATCTCAACGGGGTCACTCCCTCGGACGCCCCGGTTCTGGCCGCCCTGCAGGGCGACCCTCCGGCCACCGTGCTGCGCCCCTACGACCGGGCCATCGCCCTGGGCGAGGTCGTGGATCACACCCTGAACGGTCTGGGGATCGCTGAGCGCCGCCAGCTCATGACATGCCTGCAGCAAGAGCTGAGCGCCGCCATGCCCGCCCTGCGCCGGCGCGAGGAGGGCCTGCGCCAGTTGCTCGGCCAGGACTACCCGGGTCTGGACCTGGACAACCTCTCCGAGTCGGGCCCGGCCCTGACCCGGCTGCGCGAGCTGGCCATGGTGAGCCCGCTGGGGCCGGGCGTGGTGGAGCAGGTCAACCGCCACCGCGATCTGACCGAGTGGATGGCCACCAGCCAGCGCCGCTACGGGGACGTCGATCTGGGGCTGCTCGAGGGGGCGGCCTGCTTCAAGAAGAACGCCCTGGCCATCAGCGAGTACTTTGACCCGGGCAAGACCCCGGAAATGGTCACCATCCTGGGCGCGGGCCCCAACCGGGTGGACCTGCTCGGCCAGGGCACGGGCGACCCCAAGAAGGTCTCCATGGTGCTCGAGGGCGGGGGCGGCAAGGGTTTTTGCTACGTGCAGTGCCTCAAGGAGCTGCGCTCGGCCCTGGATGCCTCCCCGGGACGCTTTGCGGTGGACGAGTTCATCGGCACCTCGGCCGGCGCCATCACCGCCGGCGTGATGGCGGCAGGCTTCTCGGTGGAGGAGCTGAGCGCCATCCTGACCGAGCTCGACTTCAAGAAGTTCAACTCCGATGCCGTCTGGCTGATGGGCGGGGTGGATCCCAAGGTGCGCGGCATCAACCGCACGGGGCTCTTCTCCCAGCAGAAAATGTATCAGACGCTGTACGAGCTCTTCTCCAAGAAGCTCAGCATCGAGGGACGGCCTATCCTGTTCCGCGACCTGCCCTACAAGCTGAAGGTCATGGGAGTGGCCCTGAACACCGACCTGCCCCCGTCGGATCCCCTCTTCAAAGCCATCGACGGCGATGGGCGCCTGGTCATGTCGGCCGAGACCACGCCCAACTTCGACGTGATCGGAGCCATCATCGCCTCGGCCGCCGTACCGGGGTTCTTCTCGGCCCCCCAGATGGAAGTGGCCCGCAAGGACCAGCGCTACCGCCTGCAGCTTTGCGATGGTGGAGTGGTGGACAACCTGCCCGTCTCGACCGCCACGCCGGGCACGAAGGACGCGCTGGTCGTGCTGCCGGCCCACTACGAGGCGCCCGACCCGGCCACCGGGGAGAAATTCAGCCTGAGCGTGCTGAACTTCGACCCGGGCAACCTGGGGCTGCTCGATGCCCACAACCGGACCAACTACCAGCGTTTTGCCCCCCAGCTGGCCGAGTTCTTGAGCCGGCAAGATCATGATCGGGTGGTGCTGGCCCTGAATCTGGCCACCGCCGACGAGCAATCCGCACCCGCCCTGCTCGGGCGCTCCCGCGAGGCAACCCGCGAGCTGAACGAGCAGGCCGACTTCCCCCACCTGTCGGAGGCCGAGGCGCGCAAGCTGACGGCCAAAGACGTCACTCTCGGGCGCCGCCTGGCCGGGGCTGTGTTCAACGGCCTGGTGGATGGGCGCGAGGGAGCCGAGAACCGGCTCGACTGGGGCTGGCGCTCGAGCCGGGTGCAGCTGGTGGGAGGCGAGGAAGAAGATCTGGGCGACGTCATCCGAGGAGCCGGGGCAGCCGCTCTGGCCACCGAGCACGGTCGACGGACGTTCGAGAGCGCATGAACGGATTTCACCTGGCCGCCCTGACCAACATCGCGGGCATCCTGCTCTTCTCGCGTGGCCTGGTCGGCTCGACGCTGGGCCAGCACTTCCCGGGCCTGTTCGGCTTCTGGGGACTGGTGTGCATCATGTTGTGGGGCCTGGCCTACCTGTCGGTGGCCCGCAGCTACGCGAAGGTGCCCTCCCTGGTGGCCGTGTTCGGGCTGGAGAAGCTGGTCTACGTGGCTTCCTGGGTGTGGTGGCTGATGGGCTCAGGCAGCCAGCTGGGGGCCATCTTCGCCCAGGATGCCCTGGCGGGGGTGTTCTTTGCCGCCTACGGAGCCATCGACCTGGCCTTCGCCGTCTACTTCCTGGGGGTCTACCGCAAGCTGTCGAGGTAGGCCAGGATGGCCGTGGCATAACGGCCGAAATCCGGAAGCGAGCTCTGCAGCGTGGAGTAGACGCGCCGGTAATCCACCTCCCAGTATCGATGCACCAGCAGATTGCGAAATCGGCTCATGAGAACGAGCCGCTCGGTCAGTTCCTGGCCCAGGGGCACGCCGAACGTCTCGAGGGCTCGAAAGCCATCGGCTAACCCACGGGGAGCCGGCTGACCGGATGTGGTCAAAAGGTGCGCGGCTACATTTGCCGTCCCCTCGATGGCGGTCAGCAAAGCATAGGACGCGCTGTAAAAGTTCCTCGGGTCGGCCAGGAACTCGGCCTCGGAGAGGCCCGACAGCGTCCTGAGAAAGGCGACCGTGCGCTCGATCTCGGCCAGAGAAGCCTCCACGTAGACTCGATCAGGAGGCAAAGCGGCCTGCTCGAATGCGCTGCCGCATCGCCTCTCGGAAGGGAGCCAGGTAGATCTCGTTATCCCAATGCTCGCACATGCTCGTGGCCTGAAAACGCGCCAGCGCAGTGGGATCGGAGAGGTAGAGAAGGACGCCCTCGGTGAGCACCCGTACGCGAAACAGGGGCGGGGCCTGGCCCAGGTTTTGCACATCGACGTCGTCGGGGGACATCAGGGCCACGGGTGCCACGGCCTCGGCCAGCATCGGAGCCACCGTCTCGAAGTCGTGCCCGTGGGGCAGCAGCACGGCCAGATCGAGATCGCTGTCGGGACGGCCCATTCCGCAGGCTCGCGAGCCGTGCAGGTAGACGGCCACCGCTCCGGCGGCCCGAGCCGGCCCCAGCACGGCCTGCTCGAGGTCGGCGTGGTTCATGGGCTGTCATTGGGCGCAGCCAGAGGCGATCCCTTCAGTGCAACGGTGCCCTCAGGCCACCGCCATCAGCTCGTCGAGCGCCTCGTCGAGGCTGGCGTAGTCGGACGACTCGCGGTACCACTCGTGGGGGCCGCACTGCCCGCAGCTCGAGGCGAGGTAGTAGCCCTGCTCGCTCTCGCGCACGTCGAGGGTGAGTCGGGTTCCGCAGTTGCAGCTTTGCATTGCATTCAACCTCCTGCTCAGATTGCTGAAATAAATTCCAGCTCGAGGCGGAACTCTCCTTTCGAACAGGAGGTCGGTGCCCGGCTCAGAACCCTGGGCGATGGCCAGGTTTGACACCCAGCTCAATGAGCGTCTGCGCGAGTTCCTCTTGCGCCAGCACATCTTCTTCACCGCCTCGGCCCCCGACCAGGGGCGCATCAACCTCTCCCCCAAAGGGCTCGACAGCTTCCGCATCCTGGACGACCAGACGGTGGGCTACCTCGACCTCACCGGCAGCGAGAACGAGACAGCCGCTCACATCGCCGAGAACGGCCGGGTGACGATGATGTTCTGCAGCTTCCAGGACAAGCCGCTGATCGTGCGCCTCTACGGGCGCGGCGAGGTGTTGCGCCCGCGCGATGCGAGCTTCGAGGAGCTGCGCCAGCGCTTCCCCACTTACCCGGGCCAGCGCCAGATCATCTTGCTGCACATCGACTCCATCATGAGCACCTGCGGATTCGCGGTGCCTTACTTTGAATACAAGGGCGAGCGCGACAACCTGATCGAGTTCGCCTGCACCATGGGCGAGGAGAAGATGGATCAGTACCGCCGCGAGAAGAACCAGCGCAGCATCGACGGCCAGCCCACTCACCTGTTCGAGGACTAACTTCGTCGCATTGACCGTGCCACGTAACGTGCGGTAAGAAACTTGTTTCGAACCGCTTCCAAAGTGTTGTGGCACGGGCGATGCGACGAAGTTCAACCTGTTGAGAATTCAAGGCACAGTCTTTGCGAGGGAGTAGAGAATGCACTATCTGCTGTTCTACGAGAAGGTGGAGGACTACCAGACCCGCCAGCAACCCTTCAGCCAGGCCCACCGAGAGCACATCGCGGGTTACGTCCAGGCGGGCACGGTGCTGCTGGGGGGCAACCTGGGGACGGCGGGAGCGCTGATCTTGTTTCGCTGCGACGGCCCCGAGCTGGTGGAACGATTCGCCGCAGCTGATCCCTACGTCACCGAGGGCGTGGTAGCCCGCTGGCGGGTGGAGCCCTGGGACACGGTGGTGGGGACGGCCCTGTGAGCTCTCTCGGGGGGCTCTAATCACACAGTGCAATGCGCGCCTGTCCGTGGAGGGGCTCCCTTCTCACCGCGCAGGGACCCTGGTCAGAGCATGCGAAAATCCCTGAATGGAGATCCCCCCTCAGGCCCCGCCGAAGTTGCGCGTGGCCGCCTACGTGGATGCGACCGAAGAGCACTTCGAGCCGCATGCGGTGAGCCGGGTGGATGCCTTCGAGAAGGCGGTGGCGGCGGCTCCCAACCTGGAGATCCAGGCCCACGTGGTGCGCAACGGCACCTCGGCCGGCACCAAGCTGGCCCGGGGACTGGGCTACCTGGCCATGCACGTGGCCCCACCCGTGCTCGGACAGGCTGTCTTCGGGCTGCCCGGCATGCTGGCGGGCGCGGCGGTGACGGCCTACCTGGTCTACAAGGGCTACACGCTGGAGGCGGGCAAGAACCTGGGGGGCGCGTTCCACCAGCCCTTCACGACGCCGGGACCGTTCTGGAAAGGCACCCGCACTTACGAGATCGTTGCCGACCAGACAGACGGCATCGACTCGAGGGTCATCTCCCAGAGCGACTCCGTCCGCCCGGCCACGCCCGGAGAGCTCTCCGCCTTCGTCACCCAGCACCTCGAGCCCGGCCAGACCAACGTGCTCTACATCGCCGGGCACGGCTGGGGCCCCTGGAAGGTGGCCTCGATGCACACCACCGCCCTGGCCGTAGCCGTGGAGAAATCCCAGGTCAAACCCGACCTGGTGGTGTTCGAGAGCTGCCTGATGGGCAACCTGGAGGCTCTCAGCCTGCTGCGCCAGCACGCGAGCGTGGCCGTCGTCTCGGAAGAGCTGATGGTGGCGGGAGGGCTGGGAGCGGGACAGTTGCCCATCAAGTCCATGCTGGCCCGGGCGGCCCGGGAAGGCGGCAGCCCCCACGAGATGGGGCAGCGCATGGTGGAAGTGGCCCGCCAGGCCGGCGTGCCCACCCTGGCGGCGGTCGACCTCAAAGGGCTGGACAGGCTGCTGGGCGAGTTGGACGATCTGGCCCAGGCTGCCCTGAAGGATCTCCCCACCAGGCGTGAGGCTCTGCGCGAGGGGTTGCAGGCCTCCCAGAAGGTGCCCCAGATCGACCACGAGCTGGGCGGCACGGCCGACTTCGCCGACCTGGGCGACTTCCTCAAGCGTCTCAAAGCCCTGGGACTGCCCGCCGACGAGGCCGTGCAGGCGCTGGGCGAGGCGGTGCTGGCCCACACCGCCGGGCCGGGCAACGAGGCTACGACGGGATTATCCTTCTGCACCCGCATCCCGAAAGGGGGCGAGGCCATCTATGCTGGCCTGCCGCTGCCAGGGTCTTTCCGTAAGCTCGTGGGCGAGCTGACCACCCCATGAACGTGGGCCCCTCCGACCCGTAGCCGCGATCTCCGGGACTCCACCCAGGAGCTGGTCGAGCAGCTCATGCAAGACGGGGTAGAGATCTGCTGCGAGCACGGCCGATCCGGCCGGCCACCAGCGCGGAGGTCCTCCAGCGGCTGGGCTCGCAACCCCGGACAAACGGCAGACTTCCGAGCCGTAACCGTGGTCAGCTCTGGCTTTCGAGCTTCTCCTCCAACCTGGCCAGAACATAAGGATAGAGCAGCCAGGGGTTGACGCGCCACGACCTGCCCACCCGAAGCCCCGGCAGCCGGCCCGTCTCGAGCTGAAGCAACACCTCGCCGCGCGGCAGCTCGAGCACCTCGGCCACCTCCTCGGGAGTCAGGAGCTCAAAGGGAACATGCTGCATCCACCAGGGCTTCCGCGGCCATGAGCGGGAATCCCCCCCACCGGCTCGAAACTCGGCCGCATGAGCACCACCGCTGAGAAAGTCCCCGGCGCGCGCTGGGATCTGACGCCTTTCTTCCCCACCTTCCAGGGCCCCGAATACAAAGGATTTCTGGCCGAGTGCAAGAGCGAGGCGGAAGCCCTCCAGCACCAGGCCGGCCAGCTCAAGACGCTGGACGAGGGCAACGCCGCCCGCTGGGCCCCCATCTTCCAGCGCACCGAGGAGCTGGGCTCGCGCCTGAGCCACGTGCAGGCCTACCTCGACTGCCTGCAGGCCGAGGATACCACCGTGGAGGCCGTGCGCCAGGAGGTGTCGGCCCTGAGCCTGCAATCGTCTGAGCTGGAGAAGATCCACGTGCTGCTCCAGGCCGCCCTCAAGACCTGCAGCGACGGCGCTTTTCAGAAGCTGGTCGAGCACGAGGCCCTGCAGAGCGCCCGCTTTGCCCTCGAGCGCATGCGTCGCCAGGCCCGCTATACCATGGACGCCGAGCTCGAGACCCTGGCCGCCGAGCTGGGCGTGGACGGCTTCCACGCCTGGGGCCGGCTTTATACCCAGATCGCCGGGGGGCTCGAGTTCGAGCTGCCGGGCCGCGGCAAGGTGCCGATGGCGCTCAAGAACAGCCTGCTGGAAGACCCCGACCCCGAGGTGCGCCGGGCCACTCTGGTCAACTCCAACGCCGCCTGGCAGCGCATGGAGACGGTGGCGGTGGCCTGCCTGAACGCCATCTCCGGCACCCGCCTCTTGCTCTACAAGCGGCGTGGTATCGAGCATTTCCTGGACGCGGCCCTGGAGGACGCCTGCTGCAGCCGCAAGACTCTGGACACTCTGATGAGCGTGCTGCGCGGGCGTCGCGACCTGGGCCAGCGCTACCTCAAGCTGAAGGCCCGCCTGCTGGGCAAAGAGCGGCTCGGCTGTCAAGACCTCTACGCTCCCCTGCCGGTGCAGCAAGAGCAGCCGATCCCCTGGCCCCAGGCCACCGAGCAGGTGCTGCAGTCGTTCGGAGCCTTCTATCCGGGCATGGCCGAGTACGCTCGCCACGCCTTCGAGCACCGCTGGCTGGACACCGAGGCCCGTCCCGGGCGCAGCCCCGGAGGCTTCTGCACCGGCTCGGCATTGATCAACCAGACCCGTATCTTCATGACCTACAACCAGGCCGCCGGCGACGTACGCACGCTGGCTCACGAGCTGGGGCACGGCTTCCACGAGTGGGTGATGCGCGATCTGCGCCCCTGGCAGCGCGGCTATCCCATGACCCTGGCCGAGACCGCCTCCACCTTTGCCGAGGCCGTCTACGGCGAGAGCCTGCTCGAGCAGGCAAGTCCTGAAGAGCAGGCCTACCTGCTGGACAAGCGGCTCAGCGACACCTGCGCTTACCTGCTCAACATCCCCCTGCGCTTCGACTTCGAGAAGCGCTTCTACGAAGAGCGCGCCGAGGGCGAGCTGAGCGCCTCCCGCTTCAAGGAGCTGGTGCTCGAGGCCGAGAAGGCCTGGTACGGCGATGCCATCGATCCAGGCGAGCTCGACGAGTATTTCTGGGCCTCCAAGCTGCACTTCTACATCACCGAGCTGAGCTTCTACAACTTCCCCTACAGCTTCGGAGCCCTCTTCAGCGCGGCCGTGTTCGAGAAAGCCCGCAGCGAGGGACCCGGCTTCCTGCCCAAATACGAAGAGCTCTTGCGCCTGACCGGCAGCGACACCTGCGAGGGCGTGGCCCGGCGCTCGCTGGGAGTGGACATCGAGGCGCCCGAGTTCTGGCACACCGCGCTGAAAGTCACCGAGCGCGAGCTGGATCGCTTCGAGAGCCTCGTGCAGGACAAGCACGCCGGCCAGAGGAACTGACCTGATCCTATTCACCCCGGGGAGGACCGCGCCATGACCCTTCAAACCGAAACTCCCGCCAGCACCGGCGAGATCGCCCTCGACCAGTTGCTGCGCACGATGTGCGAGAAAGGGTCCTCCGACCTGCACCTGGCCGTGGCCAGCGTGCCCCACGCCCGCCTGGACGGACGGCTGGTGGTCCTGGACGAAAGCCTGCCCGTGCTCGATCAGGCCATGCTGGAGAAGGTCCTCTTCCCGCGCCTGGATACCGACCAGCTCGAGAAGCTGCAAAAGCACCGCGAGCTCGACTTCTCGGTCTCGGTTCCGGGCCTGTCCCGCTTTCGCGGCAACATCCTGTGGCAGCGCGGCACGTTGGGAGCGGTCTTCCGCGCCATCCCCTCACGTCCCCTGACTCTGGCCGAGCTCAAGCTGCCCCAGATCATCGAAGATCTGTGCAACCGCCCCCGCGGTCTGGTGCTGGTGACCGGCCCCACCGGCAGCGGCAAATCCACCACCCTGGCGGCCATGATCGACCACATCAACACGAACCACGAAGGCCACATCGTGACCATCGAGGACCCCATCGAGTTCTTGCACAAGAACAAGAAGTGCATCGTGCGCCAGCGCGAGCTGCACGCCGACACGATGTCCTTTGCCAACGCCCTCAAGCACGTGCTGCGGCAAGATCCCGACGTCATCCTGGTGGGCGAGATGCGCGATCTCGAGACCATCGGCCTGGCTGTCACGGCGGCCGAGACCGGCCACCTGGTGTTCGGCACCCTGCACACCAGCTCGGCTGCCACCACCGTGGACCGCATCATCGACGTCTTCCCCTCGGGTCAGCAGCAGCAGATCCGCATGCAGCTCTCCTCCACCATCCAGGGGGTGGTCTCCCAGACCCTCATCCCCCGTGCCGAGGGCAAGGGACGCTGCTGCGCGATGGAGATCATGGTGGGCACCAACGGCGTGCGCAACCTGATCCGCGAGGGCAAGACCCACCAGATCAACAACCAGATTCAGTCGGGCATGAGCGTGGGCATGCAGAGCCTGAACCACGCCCTCAAGACGCTGGTGCAGTCGGGCGCCATCACGGCCGACGCGGCTTTGATGAAGAGCAACGCTCCCGATGAGCTGCGCGGCTTCCTGGGCCTGCCCATGAGCAATCTCTAGGCGCCTGCAGCTCCTCCTCAAACGGCTGGCGCTGCTGCGCCGCCGCGATGGTCCCGGCCTTTTCAACCGCCAACCTTACCGCATCGTGGGGGCGGTGTGCCATCGCTACCGAGCCGCCCCTCGCCTGAGCCAGGCCGAGGTGACGGCCTTCGAGGTCGCCCAGCTGGTGAGCCTGCCGGCCGAGTACCGCGAGTGGATCACCACCGTGGGCAACGGCGGGGTGGGCCCCGACGAGGGGCTGGGTCCGCTTGGGGAGTGGGATCTGGTGCGAGGCGAGAAGGCGCGGGAAGCCGATTTCCTGCGACTGCCGTTCGAGCCTGGCCAGGGCCGGAGGGGCACCCTGTGCCTGGCCTCGCGAGAGGGCCGCGAGCCCTTCCTGGTGGTCAGCGGCCCGGCCGCCGGCGAGGTCTGGATGGACGAGGGTGGCGAGCTGAAGCCCGAGCTGGGGCAGGGCCTGCGGTTGGGCTTCTACGATTGGCTGGACGCCTGGATCGGGCGCTCGCTTCGCGAGCTGTGAAACGGGCCTTCCTCAGGCTGCGCCTGTTCGCCCCCCTGCTGCCCCCGGCCGCGAGGGTGGAGGCCGCCCGCCAGGTGGGACGCGCCTGCGACGCCGTCTTGCTGAGCGAGCTGGCCGCCCGCCTGCCAGCGCTCCTGCCCGAGGCGCTGACCGAGTGGCCCGAAGAGCGTCGCTACGAGCTCTTCGAGTTGAGCGCCCTGCAGGGCCACCTGGACGACTTCCTCTCCAGCGAGCCCTGGCGCCAGGCCGCCGCCTACGCCGGACTCGAGCCCTCGCGGGCCCTGGCGGTTCTGGAGCGCTCCCCCCCGGACGACCCCGCCGCCCGGGCGCTGCTCTTGCTGCTCGCCGAGGAGTTCGAGCGCTACCTCGACTTTGATCTTTCCCGCGACTACCTGCACCAGGCGCTGCAGCGCTGTCGCCCGGCAGTGCGCTCGCTGGCCCTGCACCTGCTCACCCGCACCGGCCACCCCGAGCTGTTGCGGGCCGCCGTGGCCCCGGTGCGCGACTGGCTCGAGCTCGAGCCGGACGAGTGGCTGCCCCGCCTGGAGGGAATGGCCCGCCACCAGAGCGCCGAGCTCTTCGATCTGCTGCCCCGGCTGGGCCCCGAGCAGGCGCTGGCGGCGGTGGAGCAGCTGCGAGCGGTCGAATGGAGAGCGCCGGATCGCATCGCGCCACTCTGGGCACCGCTCCGCGCGGCCGCCCTCCCTTCCTGGCAGAGGCTGCAGGCCGAGCTGGCCGCCCCCCTGGTGCTGCGGCGCGAGCGCGCGCTCGAGCAGCTCACCTTGAGCCCCTGCGGCACCCGGATGGCCTGGCGGGATGAACAGGCCTGGAACGTGGGCATCCTCGGCTGGTCCGAGCCCGCCCAGCTGACCCAGCTGCGGGGCGAGCGCTTGTCCTTCGACCCCACGGGCGAGGTGGTCGGTGTGCAGGACATAGAGCGGGTGAGCTTCTTTCTGATCACCCAGTCCGGCCATCCCCTGCTGATCTACCAGCGCCTGGGCGCCCACGACTTTCGCCACTCGCGCACCCGGCCCGCCACCCTCGAGCACCGGAGCGACGCGCTGCGCCTGGCCCTCTGGCCCGGCCCCGACGAGGCGGACCTGCCGCTCGAGACCACCGCCTTCGTGCCGCTCGACCCGCCCGGGGCGGTGGTGGGCATGCAAAACGGCTCCCTGGGCATCTTCCGGGCCGCCGGGCGCGAGTTTCGCTGGCAAAGGCGCTCTCATCCCGGTCCGGTAGAGCGCCTGGAGGCCCGTCCCGCCGCCCGCAGGTTCGTGGCCAGCTGCGGACCCGAGGCCGTTGTGCTGTGGCGGGAGGTGGAGTTGCTCCACAGCGAGCTGATCGAGATGGGCCGGGTGGGGCCCGCAAGCTGCGTGTCCTTCTGGCGCGAGCAGCTGCTGGTGGGATCAACGCTCTATCGGATGGAGCCGTTCGAGCGCTCACGCGAGCTGCTGGCCGTCCCCAGCGGGTGCTTTCCGGCCGGCGAGTGGCTGCTGGCCGGCCTGACCGAGGGAGGAGCGCTGCTCTTTGACGGAGAGGAGGAGCGGGTGCTGCCCGGCAGCTCGCCGGCGGTGCAGGGCACGGCTGCCCCCGACGGCACGCTGTGGGTGGTGCAAGATGGGGATCTCATGCAGCTCGACCCGGCCCGCCGGATGCCCCGCCTGTGCCTCGCCGAGCTGGCCGAGCGGCCCGAATGGGAGCTGCAACCCCGGCCGGCGGCCCTGGAGGTGCTCAGCCTGCTGAGCCGCGCCTTCGCGGTGGAGCTGGCCGACGGGCGGGCGCTGGGCGAGAGCGAGATCGAGCTGGAGTAGGGTCAGGCGCTCTTTTGCTCCAACCGCTCGACCCGGGACTCGATGGCGCTCAGGCGGAGCTCGGTGCCGTCCACGAAGGCGTTCATGGCCCGGGCCAGGCGGCCCAGGTGCTCTTGTCCGGTCATGTCGGCAGCCTGGAGCTGGTCGACGTCGGCCCGCAGCCCGCCAACCGAGCGGTCGAGCCCGGCCATGGCTTCCTGGTTCATGGTGAGGCCGGCTTGCACGACTTTGAGAGCCTCCTGCGTCAAACGCAGACTTTCTTGAGACTTCCCGATGGCCGCCTGCATGTCGTCCAATCGCTGGACCATCTGCTTTCGGTGCTTGCTTGCCTTGCGGCCGGCCTGCCTCTGGTGGACCTGCATCTCCTCGATCAGCTGCAGAATCTCGCGCATGGTTGGGTCTCCCTTCATCAGGACCCTCCGAGCCCGACGAATGGTCCTCGCCTCTGGAGGAAGGGATGGTAGCACAGGGGGTAAATCTTTTGCAAACCGGTGTTGATCCGAGGGCGCCGCAGAGTTGTAGGGTAATTTCCCGGGTTGTTGAAGTTGGCTCAATGCCATTCGGGCGCTTGTTTCGTCGATTGACCTCCAAACCCGGCACGGTGGGCGCCGTCTTCTTCGATGTCGGGGGCGTCATCGTTCACAGCACCATGGAGCAGTACGTCGCAGCTGGTTGTCAGTATTTCGGCTGCTCGCCCACCGACCTGGGCCAGGAGATCTCGGACGGGATTGGGGCTCTGGAAACCGGCAAGTTGGACTCCGAGACCTTTTGGCGGAACATCGGGGCGAGCCTCGAGCGCAAGGGGAAAGGTCACCCGGCGCCGCCCGAGACCTGTCGAGACCTGTGGACCAGTTTGTTCCAGGCAACAGCTCGCCTGGACAAGAAGGTCATCAACCTCTGCCTCGAGCTGGACCGAAACCGGCTGGCGGTCGGCGTGCTGTCGAACACGATCGAGGATCACGTCGAGCTGGTGCACAAGCTCGGGGGCTACCAGAACTTCAAGCCGATCCTGCTTTCGTGCAAGCTCGGGCACCGAAAACCGGACCCGAAAATCTATCAGTTCGCCTGTCAGAAGGTGATGCTCCCCCCCCAGCAGTGCCTGCTGGTGGATGACAACAAAGAAAACTGCGAGGGCGCAATGGCCGTGGGGATGCAGGCGATCCTCTACACCGGTTATACCCAGCTGCTGGAAGACCTTCAGAGGCTGGGCGTCACCGGGTAACTTGCCCTGACGCCGTTACCTGGTACCGTCCTGCAGTAAAGCATTGGCCGCGCGCCACGCTCCTCCAGCAGGGACCGAGGCTCGCGCGTGGTAAGAATTGGGTTCGACTGAGCACAGGAAGGACCCACCACGTTGAGCACGGTTACATCCGATCCCCTGGCCGATCTGCAGCAGTTCGGCGAGCGGGTGGAGACGATCCAGCGCACCCTCAAAGAGCTGGGCAAGGCTCTCAAGGAGCTGCGTCCCCAGGAGACGCGCAAGCTGAAAGGCCGCCTCGAGCGCCTGCACAAGCTCGACCTGGGCCTGCCCGAATTCGAGCAAGAGCTGAAGGCCGTGCTCGCGCGCGTGGAGGCCTGGAGCAAGGAGCAAGAGCGCAGCCTGCCGCTGCAGTTCGGGCGCACTCTCAAGGATGCGGCCGAAGAGGCCCGGGTGGGCTTCCTCAGCCTCACGGCCGAGCCCCCCACCTACTTCCTCGACCCCTTCACAATCGAGGCCGACTTCGGCAAGGGCATCGCGCGGCTGACCTACGCCCGCACCACGCTGGGCGAGGCCAGCCTGGAGCCGAAGGCCATCCTGCAGGAGCGCGACAAGATGCTGCAGGCCCTGGAAGGCAAGTCTTTCGAGCCGGAGAGCTACCTCGCCAGGCTCTACAGGGCCTACGAGCGCCTCGCCCCACGTGTCCAGGACCGGGTGGAGTTGATCGACCTCTTGCCCGAGATCGCCTTACTTTCGCAGTCGGACGACTTCCGCAAGGATCCCACCCGGGAGAACTACAAGCCTTACGGGCGGGTGCGCCTGGCCTATGACCTCGCACGCCTGCGAAAGAGCGGCACCCTCACCCACCAGGGCAAGCGACTCACCCTGGGCACGGCCACCATCGGCACCACCAAGCAGAAAGACCGGGTGCTCTTTCTGGAAGAGGGCCAGGGGCGGGGCCAATTCTACCTGACGGCGGCATTCGTATGAACGATCTCACCCAACCCATCGCACGCCACATCATCTCCCGCATGGGCGAAGCCGGCCAGCCACCCGAGTTCGGCATCCGCTTCGTCAACGTGGGCAACGAGAATCTGCTCGAGATCCTGGCCCTGGACTACCTCGACCGCCTGCTCTCGGGCGCCCGCGGCTCGGCCTTCAAGCTGGTGCAGGGCTACTACGGCGGGGGCAAGACCCACTTTCTGCACTGCGTGCGAGACCTCGCCTGGCAGCGGGGCTTTTTGACCGCCGTGGTCAACCTCAGCCCCAGCGAGTGCCCCTACGAGGACCCCTACCGGGTCTACAAGGCGGTGGTGACCGCCCTCACCACCCCGCCCCGCGAGCCCGGGCTCGAGCCCAGCCGGGGCCTGCCAGACGTGCTGCGCGACCTCTATGACGACCTGTCGAGCAAGCTCGACGCCGCCGCCATGAAGACCTGGATCAAGCGCAACGCCATGCGCATCCCCGCCGACAGCCACAGCTTGCGCCGGGCCATGGCCGAGTTCTTGAACGCCCTGCAGGAAGAGGACCGCGAGGCCGAGGCCCTGCTCGAGGCCTGGCTGCGCGGCGATCAGGTGCCGCGCTCAGAGCTCAAGCGCTTCGGCCTGTTCGAGTGCATCGACTCCTCCAGCGCCTTCGGAGCCCTGCGCAGCCTGTGCCAGCTGATGGTGGGCTACGGCTATCCGGGGCTGGTGCTGATGTTCGACGAGGTGGATCGCAACCTGTCGCTTTCCACCCGGCGCATCCAGGCGCTGGGCGACAACCTGCGCCAGGTGATCGACCTGTGCGGAGCCTCGATGCTGCCGGGCGTGCTCTTTTTGTACGCCGTGCCGCCCGAGTTCTTGCGCCTGGTCGTTCCCGAGTATCCGGCCCTGGACCAGCGGCTCAAGAGCCCGCTGCCCATGTCGTTTCGCAGCCCCCAGGCCCCGGTCATCGACCTCGAGCAGCTCGGGATGGCTCCGGAGGAGCTGCTGGTGGCCATCGGCACCCGCTTGCTGGAAATCTTCCAGCTGGCCGAGGGCTGGACGGCCACCGAGGCCATCCAGCAGGGCAACCTGCAGACCCTGGCCCGGGCCTGCGCCCACTACTCCTTCGAGGTGGGCCATCGGCGGTTGTTCGTGAAGACCTGGCTGGCCTTCCTGTACCAGCAGAAGTCGAGCGGCGAGTCCTGGCTCACCGACCCGGTGGCCGAGCAGATGCTGAGCGGAACCTTCGTGCCGGCGGGAGGCGACTTCCAGGATGTCTGATCTGCCCGGCATCGGCCAGGAGATCGCCCACCCCTTCTACGGGCGCGGCACGGTGGTGCGGCACCTGCGCGGCGGGCGCTACCTGATGATCGACTTCGGGGCCGGCGTTCCTTACCAGATCCGCCCGGAGGAGCTGCGGCTTACGCCGCCACCACCGCCCTCGCGGGAGACTGTCCTCCAGCCGAAGGCCCCCGAGCCGCCTGCTCCCAAGGCAAGACCCGTGGTCGTGCCGGCTGCTCCCCGCGACGTGCCCCAGACGGCTGCCCAGGCCCTCAAGGTGCTGGAGGCGCTGCGGGTGGGTGTGGTGCCCTCGCAGTGGATCGAGTCCTACACCGTGGCCCGCGAGCTGGAGCTGGCCCTGGTGGACGGCGACCTGACCGAGGCTGCTCGCGAGGGCTCGGCCCGCGTCTTTCTGGGCGACTACGGCACGGGCAAGACGCACCTGCTCGAGTCCATCGAAAAGCGGGCCCTGGCCAACAACTTCCTGGTCTCGCGCATCACCCTGGACGATGACGAGGTCTCCCCCGCCCATCCCAAGCGGGTCTACCGGGCCCTGGTCAACCGCCTGCACTACCCCGACCAGCCCTGGGGCTACGGCCTTCGTCCCCTCTTCGACCGCCTGCTGGAGGGCCCCAAGAAGAGCCTGCCCGAGCTCAATCCCGCCAAACCTGACTTCCACCGCTACCTCTCCCCCACCCTGCTGTACTACCGCGAGCTGCAAGACGAGGCCCTGCGCGAGGCCCTGCTCGACTGGGTGGAGGGCCATCCCAGCGAGTCCAACCTCGAGCTCGAGCCTGATCTTCGCAAGAAGACCGGAGTGCGGGGACTGCGCCTGTATGCCCTGATGGACTACCGGCCGTGGGCACACCTCTACGCCTACATGGTGGGCGGACTGGCGGTGTGGGCCAAGCTCGCCGGCTACGCGGGGCTGACCGTGCTGTTCGACGAGGCCGAGTTCTACGCGCTGCTCGGCGCGGCCGGGCGCGACTTCGCCGACCTGGTCTTCGGCTATTACGCCAGCGCCGCCATGGGCCCGGAGAAGGTGCGCTTCGATCTCGAGACGGCCAAGCGCGGAGGCCACGCCGTTCACCGCAGCTTCCCTCCCCGCTATGCCCCTGTGCAACCGCTCTACTGCGTCTTTGCCATGACCGAGGACCCGGCCGGGGTGGGGGCGCTCAGCCGCCTGCTGCCGGCCGACCGCCTCAACCGCATCCGCGCCCTGGGCCTGGAAGACTACCAGGAGCTGTGCCGCCGGCTGGTGGAGATCTACAAGCTGGCCTATCCCGACTTTACCGTGGGGGCCGAGGTGCAGCGCCCCCTGGGCCAGGTGGTCTACATCGGGGTGGATCGGGGCGTGTTCGAGAACCCCCGCCAGGTGCTCAAGTTCATCCTGGAGATGCTGGACATCTCGCGCCTTTGCCGCGACCGCATTCCCGACTACGTCAAGGAGGTGCTCGCCCACTTACGCGGCGAGCCCTCGGAGGTGGGCGCGTGACCCCTCTGGGCAAGCTGCTCTTAGTGGACGACGACAGCAACTACCCCTTCTTGATGCGCCAGGCCTTCCTCAAGGAGGGCTGGGACGGCTTCCTGGAGGTGGCCGCGGACGGCCAGCTGGCCCAGGAGCGGCTGCAGGATCAGAGCCAGGAGCTGCCCCGAGTGGTGCTGTGCGACCTCAAGCTGCCCGGGCTGCACGGCTTCGAGCTGCTGGGATGGGTGCGCGCGCAACACCACCTGCGCTGCCTGCCGATGATCATGCACAGCTGGGTGACCACCCCCGACGATCTGACCCGATCCTACCGGTTGGGGGCCAACGCCTTCGTCCAAAAGCCCATGTCCTTCGAGAAGCTGCGCCAGATGGTGCGCCAGGTGGGCAGCTACTGGCTGGTCTTCAATCAGGTTTGCTGACTTCGGCCCTCTCAATGTCGCAATAAAAGCTTAAGGCGGCGCTGCCGAGCAGAATGCCGGGCAGCATCTGGGGCACGTTGAAGGCGGTGCTCAGGATCTGCAGCAAGAAGCCCACGATGTTGGGAGGCGGCGTGACCGAGCGGTATTCCCAGAACAGGGCTATCCCGGCGCATGCCAGGGCGACCATTCCCCGCTGCACGTCGGCCTGATCGCGCGCTTTGAGCATGAGCAGGGGAGCACACACCATGGTGAAGCTGGCCATGGCCGCGAAGTGACCGTTGCACATGAAGAGGAAGAACAGCGCCCAGAGGGCGGCCACGGCTACCCAGCGGATCTGGAGCAGTCCGAAGAGGGCCAGGAACACGACGATCAGGATGAGGAAAGCCAGGGCAAAGCGAGTGGCCATCTGGCAGACGCCGCAGACGGCCAGGAGGCGCAGCAGCAAGGAAACCCAGCTGGCGGTGTCGCAGCGGGCCACGGCCTCGGCTCTGAGAGCAAGCGGGTTAAGCAGCTTGGAGAGCGTGCCTTTATCGCCTCTTTCGCCTGGCTGGGGCGGCAGCGGGCCGGCCCCCCAGCGCGAGGTGGCCATCCAGTAGAGGCCGTCGATGGCGCCGGCCCACGCGATCACCCGCATCAGGTCGGACATCCAGCTGCCCACGGCCACGTCGAGCAAAGCAAGGAGGAGAATCCAGCCCTGCAGGGCCAGATAGAGCAAGGCCAGTGGCACGACCAGCGGCCGGTTCAGCATGTCAGCCGGGTCCGGGGGCGTTCTGGCTGGCCCACTTCTGCACCAGGCCACCCAGCAGGTCCCAGATACCCCCGGAGATCTCGTTGTAGCTCTGGGCCAGCTCCTTGCGGTTGAGGTGCAGGAGCTGGGCACCCGAGCCGAGCGGCGTCTTGATCAGCACGTAGCTGTCGATGGCTTCCTCGGTGTAGACGATGACCGACAGGCTCTGGAGCGGGCCCTGGCTCATGTCGGTGACGGTCCAACCCTGCGTGCTGGTGCCCTCGAAGCGCAGCCGGGGAGCCGGCAGGGGAGGCCCGCCCATCGGGCTCTGAGCGGGCGCCATGACGGGCTGGAAGATGCCGGGCTGGCCCTTGCAGGCGTCGTGCTCGGTGTCTTTGAGCTGGCCGATCTGGTCGATCTGCCCGGCCAGGCTGCTGGCGGCCTGGAAGGCGTCGGTCTCGGAAAGGTCGGTGCGCTTGGCTTCCTTGCCGAGAGTGTTGGTCTTCTGGTACGTCTGGATCTCTTTGAGAGCCCAGGCGGGAATGCTCTTCTCCATGGCCGGATTCTGCGACGGAGGGGGGCTTGACACCTGCGCGAGAGGTCGGCTGGTCAGAGGCGCACCTCGAAGTTCAGCTCCGAGGTCCAGCGCCCGCCACCCGGAGCCACCTGACGGCTTTCCAGGGCGCGCGCAAAGCTGGCGTAATCGACCGCCTGGTAGGCGTCGAGCAGGGCCCGGGCCTCCTCGGGAGACTCGAGCAGGAAGGCGCGCACCCGCTCCAGGCCCGGCCGGTCGGGCGCGAAGGCCTGCTCCGGGCCGGGGATCTCGATGCGGCCGGGGCTCACGCGGGCCGCTTCCAGACCGCCCGTCAGGGGATAGAGGCGCTGGATCCTGCCGCTCACCCCGTGCTCGAGCAGCACGAGATAGCCGGGAGAGCCCACTTCCACCGTAAAGCGCAGCTTCTCCCCCACTTTGAGCTGGGAGCGGTCGGGCTGCATCCGCAGCTCGAGGCGGGCCGGGTCGGGACGGTCGCGGTGGTAGAGCTCCCACAGGTTGGCGCTCTGGGGTTCGGCAGCGGGGGCTGATCCGCCGAACACGGGCCGCTCGGCCGCCCCCGGCGTCAGCGTGGGGTGCTGCTCGTCGCCCAGGTGAGCGGCCACCCGGGTGCTCACCCGGGCCTGCAGGTCGCCCCAGAGGAGCGGCTGCGGCTGCAGCAGGGCGTCGGCCAGGTAGTAGGTGAACACGCCGTGCATCTTGCCGCCGAGCTCGTCCTCGCGGGCACCCTGGTTCTGCCGGCTGGCCACGAAATAGATCACCTGCTCGGAGCCGAGCGCAGGCGTGTCGCCCTGCGGGCTCACAGACCGAGCGGTGGCCTTGGGGTAGAAGCGGTTGCGCCTGGCCAGGCCCAGTCCGCGCGAGGCCAGAAAGCTCTCCGAGAAGCAGGCGTCCAGGAGGACGGTGCGCTCGTTTGTGGGCAGAGCAGCCAGGAGCTTCTTCAGCTCGTGCTCGCTCAGGTCGGTGGCCAGCTTGCCCTCGGCCGAGTCGAAGGGCAAGAGATAGGCCACGTCGGCCAGCGTGCCGTGGCCGGCGAAGTAGAGCACGAAGCGCTCGCCGGGCTCGAGCTGACGAGCCTGGCGCTGCAGGGCCTGGCGCAGGCCGGCCAGGGTGGCCTTCTCGTCGGTCAGCAGCTCGACTTGGAACCCCATGTCCTTCAGGCGTCGGGCCATCAGGTTGGCGTCGTTGACCGCTCCGAGCAGGTTGGCCTGGTGGCGCAGGAAGGGATAGCGGTCGATGCCCACCACCAGGGCCCGGTCAGCGTATGCAGTGGACGCCAGAAACAGGAAGAGCAGCAGCGCTCTCATCGCTGCAGCTCGAGGTTGCAGCGCACCAGCTGAAAGTTGGAGAGCGGCACCAGCTGCCCCCGAATGGTGCAGTTGACCAGCTTGACCGGCGCTTCGGCGCGCAGGGTGCCCTCCAGCACGCTCTTGTCGCCGTCGATGGTAACCGGCCTGGTGAAGAGCAGATCTTCTCGGTAAGTGCCCGCGGTCACCATGATGACCGAGTTGGAGGGCGCATCCCGCAGGGCGGCTCCCAGGCTGCTGTAGGGCGCCTCCTGCCCGTGCGAGACGAAGAGGGGCTTGCTACCGCCCATGCCGGACATGCGGGCCTCCATGCCCATCAGCTGGCTCAGCAGGCCAGCTGCCTCGCCGGTTTTCGCCCGCTCATCCTGGGCCTGACGGGCCTGCTGCTCGGCCCGGCGAAGCTCCGCGTCGCGCTGGCGGGCCTTCTCGGCCAGCACCGGATCCTGGGGATTTTGCCTGGCTGCCTGCTCGGCCTGGCGGGCCCGCTCTTCAGCCTCGCGGCGCGCCTTCTCGGCCTGCTCGGCGCGGGCTTCGGCCTCGGCCCGGGCAGCCTCGGCCTGCCGGGCCCGCTGCTCGGCCTGCTCGCGGGCCTGCTTCTCGTGCTGCAGGTCGGTTCCGGAAGGCTGGCTGGCCTGGCCGCGGGCGAGCTCCCAGCCATCGGCGCCGGGGCCCTCGTAGCGCAGCCAGGGCACCTGCTTTTGCATGAGCCAGCGGCTCGAGGCGTCGGCCACCTCGCGCTGGACATAGCCAGTCAGCGACTGCAGGGTAACCCGCCCGTCCGCACCGGCCGCCTGGCCCTTCAAGCCCTCTACCAGGTAGTAGGTGAAAAAGCCGTGGCCCTGCTCGCTCCACTCGAAGGAGCGCTGGCCGGCGCTGCAGGCAAAGAAGGTGGCGCTGGCGGGCGGCACCTCGGCTCTGGGCTCGGCGGTGCGGGGCACCAGGGTCAGATCGCGGGCCATCTGATCCGAGAGCTGGTTGTCAGCCTCGCCTTTGCCGGCCATCGGGTCGTTGCGACAGGCATCCACCACCAGCAGCGTGCGCGCCGCCCGGGTGGCTCCCAGCCAGCGAAACAGATCGCTTGCATTGAGGGCCGACTGCTGCAGCGTCAGCAGGCTGCGCGAATCGGCCTCGGCGGTGAGCAGGAACGACTGGCCCTCGACCTCCACCCCGTGGCCCGAGAAGTAGACCAGCAGGGTGTCGTTGGGGCCCATGTTCTTGATCAGGAAGTCGAAGCGGAAGGCCACGTTGGTGCGGGTGGGCAGCTCGTAGCCGGTGCGGTCGGTGGTCAGCACGAAGACGTCCTTGGGCTGAAAGCCGCCGTGCGAGACCAGCGCCTCGGCCAGCTTGCGGGCGTCGGCCTCGGCAAAGCGCAAGGGGGTGATGCCCGGGTTCTGGTAGCGATTGATGCCGATGACGATGGCCCACTTGCGGCCCGCGGTCTCGGCTGAAACTGCCGCTGTCAGGGCCAGCAGCAGGCAGATGCTCAGGATCGTTCTCATCGCCCTGAGTATAGGCCGACGGTCAAGAGCGGACTGTGGGCGAGATTACAGGCGGTTCTTCTGGTCGTGCTGGTTGCTGGCAAACCAGAATCCGAGCAGGGGGAGGAAGGCCGAGCCCACGACGTAGCCCATCTTGCCGGGATCGCCGCTCTTGGAGGTCATCAGGATCACCATCAAGAGCATCAAGACCACCAGGGCGATCTTGCCGGGATTGACCGCCGGACGCTTGGCCAGGGCATTGATAGCCAGGCCCACCAGGTAGATGAACAGGCCGATGAAGAGAAAGCTCATTCCCATACCCGCACCTCCATTGGAACAGGGATTCGCTTCGAGCCAGGAGGAATCCCGCGAGTAACTGATGTGGCTTGGGAAATTGGCGTCGGGGCGCCGCGAGAAATTCTACTCTTTCTGCTTCTGGTTGTTTGTCCAGCGTCTGCCTGCACCAACGCCGTTCTCGAGCTGCAGCACGTCGCCCTCGATCAGGGCGGCGTCAATGTTGAGCGAGCCGAACCAGGTCTTGGACAGGATGATGCTGTTGTCCCAACGTTTGCTACTTCTTGGGCTCGGGCTGGAACGAGTCAAACACCCTGCGGGCATCG
>JAANMU010000834.1_pt1 | contig 33052 bp, 28 predicted proteins | sample 7279701 | NCBI WGS metagenome assembly JAANMU01 (sample SAMN14094539, study PRJNA606508) | bioreactor metagenome | isolation source: A lab-scale SPAN reactor treating ammonium-rich wastewater day 57 | place: Ireland: Galway | collected 2017-03-13
ACGCCACGGGTCGTAGATGATCGTGCCTTCGTGGCTGCCTTCCCCGCCAAACACCACGACCACTTGCTGGTGGCTGTCCCAAGACGCACAGCGATACGGCGCCAGGCGCGGCGTGGGGAACGGGCGGCGGTTCCGCCAGCGGTTTTCCGCCAGGTCGTAGGTCCAGACCGAAGAGTCGTTCAAATATAACTCGCGCTGCCACTGCCAACCGTGGCTGCCGCTAAACATCGGGAAACGGATGTAGCGGCCGAGCGTGGGGTCGTACACATTCTGCGCGTTGCAGCAGACGCCCGGGGGCGAGGTGTTCGGCTCTTTGAGCGTCCACTGGGCGGAGCGAAGATCGAACGTCCACACTTCGGCGCCTTGCTCTCCTCCGCCGCCCTGGTTGTGACCGCCATACCGAACGAGCACTTGGTGGCGGCTGTCCCACACGCACGCTCCTTCATAACCCAGACGCGGGGAAACCGGAGCCTCGGGCAGCGGACTGCGCTTGACCCAAGTATTCAAAGGCTGAGTTTCAATTGCCGGCGGCTCTTCCGCCGTCGCCGTAAACCAACCGCCAACCGCCACGGCTGCAAAGAAGAAGAAACGACCGCTTGGCAACCATCGTCGCGCGAGTGCGTGTTGCATGGGTGGGGCGCCTTGAAGGTGGAAAACGACACGGTCGCATCGCTTGGGAAACGACCGGCGTAGCCGAGGTTTGCCGCGGGTGGGAGAACCGCGGTCGGCGGGCCACTCCGACCCTGGAAGCGTAGCGAATTTGCCTTGCGAAAGCGACTCCCGGGGCATCTTGCGCGTATCGCCGGACCAAGGCCAGGGCGCGCATTGGATGCAGGGGCGGCAGCGGGTTGGAAGGCGTATTGCCTTCCGTCACTCGGCGGCCACGCGCACCAACTGCTTGCCCAGGTTCTCTCCGTGAAACAACCCAATAAAAGCTCGCGGCGCGTTTTCCAGTCCGTCCACCACCGTCTCTCGGTATTGGATTTTTCCCGAGTTGAGCCACTGCGCCATTTGTTGCTGAGCCGCGGGGAATCGTTCCGCAAAATCAAAGATGAGAAAGCCTTCGGCGCGGGCGCGCTTGACGATCAGATGCCACAAAATCCGGGGGCCTTGCGGCGGCTTCTCGGCGTTGTACTGGTCGATTTGTCCGCAGACAACGATCCGGGCGCGAGTGTTGATGCGGGTGAAGACCGCGTCGGTCAGCGGTCCGCCCACGTTATCATAGTACACGTCAATTCCTCGCGGGCACACTTCTTGAAGCTTGGCGGCGTAATCGTCCGTCTCTTTGTAATTGAAGGCGGCGTCAAAGCCGAGTTCCTTGACCAAGTGATCGACCTTGGCTCGAGACCCGGCCGAGCCAACGGCCCGGCAACCCTGGATTTTGGCGATCTGGCCTACCAAGGAGCCCACGGCCCCCGCGGCGCCCGAGACAAACACGGTTTCGCCCGCCTGGGGTTGGCCAATCTCCAACAGGCCAAAGTAAGCGGTCATTCCCGGCATGCCCAACACCCCAAGCGCCGTAGACATGGGGGCGAGTGACGTATCAAAAGGATAAACCCCTTCTCCGTCGGATCGGGCGTACTCTTGCCAACCCCAGTAGCCGACCACGACCTCGCCGGGCTGGAAGCGAGGATGGCGGGATTCGACGACCGTGCCCACGGCGCCGCCGACCATGACTTCGCCCAGGCCGACAGGCTCGGCATAGGATTCGCCTTCGCTCATCCGTCCGCGCATGTACGGATCGACCGACAAGTAATGCGTTTTGACCAGGAATTGGCTTTCCGCGGGCGTCGGCGCGTCGCTTTCCACCAACCGAAAGTCGGACTCTTGAGGAAGTCCCTGGGGGCGAGCGGCCAGAACGATTTGTCGATTCTTCATGGGACTGACTCCACCGGTAGGTAATCGTGCGAGGGCAAGAAAGAAGGAGAGGACTCGTCGCCGCCCCCCGTCAAAGGCAACGACGACCTGAGAGATTGTGAACGTATGTTGGGTCTCGCCTGCCGGGCGGGACCTTCCTAGAAAAAACCACGGAGATCGCAGGCAGAAAGAAGGTCCCCCGGCAGGCGAGACCTACTTTGCGAAAGCTTCCCAACCTCTGCGTTTCAGTCTATCGCGGTGCAATCCCCAATCCCATTTGACGCGGCTTCGTGAAAATTCTTTCCGCTACCAGTCTGTTGGGGGGCGGCTTGGTTGTGAGTTCCGGTTAGCTCGGCCGCGCATTGGTTGCCGATGCAGTTTCTGTAAGTCTGGGGCAGTCGGGAGGTCTGAGGTGATTTTTCCTTAGATAAAAACTCTGCCGATTGCACCGTTTCCCAAAAGTCTGCCGGTTGTGCCGCCGATAACACCCTTGCCGCTGATTTCGTCGCGGTCTTCCGCATATGCGCGGAAGGTCACGACGAATCCAGAAAGGTCCGGGGGGACTGGGCGGCCGCGTTTCTGTGCTTGCGCCGACTCGCGGCAGCCTTTTATTGTCGCCCTCGACCGAGCGTTCGGTGAGTCCTGTGATTCACCGGGCATCGTCGAGGAACGTCCAACTTTGCGCATTTTGCGCAGCCTGTGGAACGGGAATCGATGAAACGGCAAAACCGCAGCACGCTGGCGATTTTCCTTTCGGGCCTGGTTGTCCTGACCGGTTGCCATCCCCGGCAGCCGTTCTACCTTCGCGAGGACGGCGACCTATCCCACTACATCGAAACCGCCACCGAGATCGAGTACCCCGATGTCGATGCGAACAGCTTGGACGAAGTCAAATTCGCCCAGGCGCCGCTCACCCTGAGCAACCCCGAGCCAAAGGAGATTTGGGACTTGTCGCTCGAGGAGGCGATCGCCACGACTTTGCAGAACAGCAAGGTGCTGCGTCAGTTAGGCGGCGCCGTGGCCGTGTTCCGCGGCCAGCGGAACTCGCCCGATGCACTGTTGCGGTTCTCGGATCAGGCCAACACCATCTACCAACCGGGGTTGCAGGCCAGTTCGACGCTGAACTTTGGCGGCGCCAATGGCATCCCGGGAGCGGGCATCCCGGGGCTGGGGCTGCCCGGCGTTCCCGGTACGCCCGGCGTGGGCGGCGGTCGAGCCGGCATCTCGGGCCAAGGCGTAGAGGACGCGCTGGCCGCGCATGACGCTCACTTTAGCACCAGCCTGTTCTGGAACACCACCGACCGTACCCAGAACATCCGCCAGCAGGTGGGCAACAACCAGTTCTCGCCCTTCGTGCTGCAAGACAACCAGGCGACCTTCCAGACGCAATTGGCCAAACGCACCGTCTCGGGCACCGAGTACTACTTCCGCACCCGCACCAACTACGAACGCGGCAACTCGCGCGGCAACGTGCAGGCGGTCGAGAGCTTCTACACGCAGGAAATCGAAGTCGAAGCCCGGCATCCCTTGCTGCGGGGGAGCGGCACGCTGGTGAACCGCGTGCCGATCGTGCTGGCCCGCACCAACGAGGACATCGCTCTGGCCGACTTTGAAGTCAACGTGCGAAACCTGGTGAGCGACGTGGAGAACGCATATTGGGACTTGTACGCCTCGTACCGCGACCTGGAGGCCGCCAAGTCGGCCCGTGACGCCCTGTTGCTGCTGTGGCGCGGCGCCTACGCCGGCCTGGTCGAAAAGCGGGGCACGGTGCAGGACGAGGCCCAGGCCCGCGAGCAATACCTGAGCTTCCGCTCGCAGGTCGAAGAGAATTACGTGGTGTTGCTTACGCGGGAGCGGAACCTGCGGTACCTGATGGGTTTGACCACCTCGGACAACCGCCTGGTGCGCCCCAAGGACGAGCCGACTACCGCCCTGGTGGAGTTCGAGTGGTGCGAAGTGCAGGCCGAGTCGCTGGCCCGCAGCGCCGAACTGCGTCGCCACAAGTGGCGGATCAAGCAGCGTGAATTGGAGTTGGTTTACTACCGCAATCAACTGTTGCCGCAATTGGACGTGGTGGCCTTGTACCGCTGGCTGGGCCTGGGCGACGAGTTGGCCACGTCGGACCGCCGCGGGCTGGACTTCCCGACGCCCGGCTCCACAGCCTTCGACAACCTGACGGAAGGCGACTTCCAAGAGGCCCGCGTGGGCGTGCAGTTCTCGCCGCCGCAGTTCGGCGCCCGCCGAGAGTTGGCGCGCGTTCGTCATCAACAACTGTTGCTGGCCGAGTCCAAGGCGATCTTGGAAGACATGGAGCTAACCGTGCTCCACCGCGTGACCAACGCCATCGTGAACGCCGACGCAGAGTATCACCTGGCCCAGACGGCCTTCAATCGCTGGGTCGCCGCTCAGCAGGAAGTCGCCTCGCGTGAGGCGGTGGTCCAGGGCGGCGGCGGCACCGGCCAAGGCGACCCGTTCTCGAACCTGCTGGACGCGGTGCGGCGCGCATCCGACGCCCAGCGCGAATACTACCAACGGCTCGTGAATTACAACAAAGCCATCGCCGACGTCCACCTGGCCAAAGGCTCGCTCTTGGAGTACGACGGCGTGTTCCTGGCCGAAGGCCCCTGGCCGAAGAAAGCCTACTACGACGCCTTGGGCCATGCTCGCCGCCGCGACGCGGGCACGTACTTCGACTACGGCGTGACGCGGCCCAACGTGGTCAGCCGCGGCCCAATTCCGCAAGCCATGCATGGCGCGGTGGACGGCCACGGAATGGAAATGAATGTTCCTTACGGGGTCCCGACCGAGGCTCCGCTGGAAGGCGAAATCATTCTCACGCCGACGCCCGAGAGCGACGATTCGGACCAACCGCAAGTCGCGCCGCCGATGCAGCCCGAGACGTTGCCCAGCCCGTCGCTGGAAGGCCCCATCGTGCTGCCGGACTTCGCCGCGGGACGATCTTCGACCGGCTCGGCTCGCCCCAACCAAGGGCAGTCGATTGGCGCCGCGTCGGGCACGAAGTTTGACTGGGGCGCGGTCGGGCGGGAGTCGTCCCAACCGAGCCGCGTGCGGCAAGCCTCGGCCGAAATCGAGATCGAACCGGAAGGTTCGCCCGCCAGCGCTTTGCAATGGGCCGAGCCTGGCTCCGGCGCCGGCGCTCCGATCTCGGCCGGAAATTGGAAATCGTCGGTGCGATAAACGACCGGCGAAGGGAACCGAAATTGAGGAGAACAGGCGAGCAGGGGGCGTTAGCCCCCTGGTTGCACTACGCGGAACGTAGCGTCATCGGGGGCAAAGGCCTCGCTCGCCACGAGCGCCGGCGATCACGCAATCGCCGGCAAGTGTTCAAGAGTCAGGGGGGAAATCATGATGCGGCCTCAAGGACGAGTGCTGGCGTGGCTAGCGCTGTGGGCGATGCTGGTGACGGGATGCCAGCCGCGACACCCGTGGTATTTGACGCGCAACGATGACCTGGCCACGTACATTGACGCGGCCACCGAGTTGGCCTATCCCGACGTAAAGTACACGCCGCTCGACGAGACGGCGATGGCGCACGCGCCGCTCACGCTCACCCGACCCGAATTTGAAACCTTCTGGGACTTGACCCTGCAAGAGGCGCTCAACGTGTCCTTGCACAACAGCAAGGTCATTCGCACCGCCGGGTCGGTCCGCTCGCCGGGGGTTCCCGACGCGCTCATCGCCCAACCGCAGGCCGTGGGCACGATCTACGATCCGGCGGTGATCGAAAGCGATCCGAACCTGGGTGTCGAGGCGGCCCTGGCGGCCTTCGACGCGCAGTTCGCTTCCAGCCTGTTCTGGAACACCACCGACCGACCGCAAAACCGCGTGACGGGGATGGCGCTTCCCGGCGACGACGACTTTGTGTTCTTTCCCACCGTGCTGACGCGGAACGCGGCCACCTTTACCGCCGAGATCAGCAAACGCTCGGCCACCGGCACGCAGTTCTTCTTCCGCAACATTACGGAATACGACCGCAGCAACGCGGGCGGCGGTTTCCAAGCCGTGCCCAGCTTCTACACCACGCAATTTGAAACCGAAGTCCGGCAACCGTTGCTTCGCGGCAACGGAACGCGCGTCAACCGCGTGCCGATCCTGCTAGCGCGGATTCGCACCGACGTGACGCTGGCCGAGTTCGAGGCCAACGTGCGGAACCTGGTGCAGGACGTGGAGAATGCCTACTGGGACCTCCACTGTGCTTATCGCATTCTGGACACCGCCAAGGCCGGTCGCGACGCAACCCTGGTGGCGTGGCGGGTGTTTTACTTCCAGGCCGCCGGGGGTGTGGTGGCGCGGCAAGTGGAAGCCCAAGCCCGGCAACAGTACTACAGCTTCCGCGCGCAGACGGAAACGGCGCTCAACGACCTTTACAACGCCGAAACAAACCTCCGCTGGTTGATGGGATTGACCGCTTCGGACGGCCGGTTGATCCGCCCGGTTGATGAGCCGACCACGGCCCGCGTCGAGTTTGACTGGCATCTGGCCAGTTCCGAAGCGCTGGTGCGCAGCCCTGAACTGCGGCGGATCAAGTGGTTCATCAAGCAGCGCGAACTGGAGCAGATCACCGCCCGCAACCGCCTGCTGCCCGATTTGAACGCCGTGGCCCTGTATCGCTGGGTGGGTGTGGGCGACGACTTGATTAACTCCGACCGGAATGGACTCAACTTCCCCATGCCCGGTTCGACGGCCTTTGACGTGCTGACCGAAGGGCAGTTCGAAGAAGCACGAGTCGGGTTTGATTTCGCCTTCCCGATCGGCTTCCGCCGGGAATATGCGCAGGTGCGCAATGCACAGCTTAACCTGGCCCGCGAACACGCCCGGCTGGAGGACGCCGAGCTGAACGTCTCCAACGCACTGGCCCAGGCCCTGCGCAACATGGACGCGCAGTACAACTTTGCCCAATCGTATTACAACGCGTTTATCGCCGGCTCCGACGAAGTGGAATCGCTCTTGGCGCTGTTCCGAGCCGGCAGCGCCACGCCTGACGTGGCGCTCCAAGCCATCCAGCGCCGGGCGAACTCGGAAAACCTGTTCTACCGGGCCTTGTGCGACTACAACAAGTCGATCGCTTTCGTCCACTTCCGCAAGAATTCGCTGTTGGAATACAACGGCGTGTTCCTGGCCGAAGGACCGTGGCCGGCCAAGGCGTACTTTGACGCCGAGGGGCACGCACGGCGACGGGCGGCCAGCTTCTACCTGGACTACGGCCGCACGGAGCCGGGACCGGTGTCGGTGGGTCCGGCGCCGCGCGGCGTGATTGGCGCCGAGGCGCCGCCGGGGTTCATTCCTTCGCCTGCCGAAGCGGGTTCGCCGCCGGGAGAGCTGATCCCCACGCCGGAGCCTCTTCAAGGCCAACTCCCTACGCCTGCCGTGCACGCCGAACCAGAGCCTGTGGACGTGGCGCCGCCTTCGCCGCCGGGCGGATTCAATCCAGCGGCCGCACTACCTCCCCGCAGCGGTTTGCGCACCACCGGCGCCGTAGCGACGGCTGGGTACAATCCTTACTATGCGGGCACGGGGATGAACGCCACCACGTATCCCTCGTTTCGCGACAGCCCGGCCTCGGCGATGTCGTACCGCGGCCTTGGGGTCGCGCCCCTTGGGACGCATCCCAGCTTTGAGCCGACGCCGGCCTTGCCACGGCCATCCGCTGCGCCCCCGCTTGGCGCAAGCAGCCGCCGCGAGGTGGAGCCGGCCGCGTACCTCATGCCCGTCGAACAGAATCCCGTGGCGCCCGTCCGCCGTCTGCCGCCAACCAGCGTGACCAGCGGACCCTAACGCGGGCGGGAAGAAGCGCCAAGAGCCACCACGAGGCCGCAGTCGGCAAGACGACTGCGGCCTCGCGTCGTTACAGGCCGCGCCACGCACATCGCCAGCGCAGGCGTCGCAGGAAAAGCGCCTTCCGCGCGGTTTTCCCTCAAGTCCTGGTTTGACGCCGCGTTCCGTCGGGCTAGAGTTGCAATGCTCTGGTAACGGCCTTGGCCGCCCACGACGCAAAACGCTTACTCACCCCCGCGTAGGGGCGAGGCGCGGCCCCAACCGCCCTCGCCCCTTGTTTGTAAAACGTTTTGAGTCGCGCGGATTGCAATAACCCGCCACCCATGAATCGGGGATTTTTCCGAAGCGGCGGCGCACCGCCGCCGCTACGATTGTCGGGCAAAACATTCACGATCTCCCAGCTTTCTGGATAGCTGGAATGTCACCCGTTGGCATGGTAATATCCTCTTCAGAGTGTTTGTCCGCGTTGGCCATCATTGCCAATTTGGGTGCGCCATGGCGCTTTATCTCATCAAAGACGAAAGCGGCAGAGAATATGGGCCATTCACTGCAAATCAATTAAGAAATTTCGTTAGCACAGGGAAGCTCCGAACCTCTTTCCATATACGTTCAACCGACAAGAGCACGTGGCACTCTGCAGGTTCAATAAAGGGCCTTTTTGCCACGAGTGACTCGATCGAAGCTTCACCAGGGGAAGGCGATTTCCCGAAGGATGACAGCGCTCGGACGGGCGAAACTGTATACCTGCCACCCCCCCTTGTAAGTCACGAACAACCGACGGATGAAATTATCGAACCCGATTTAGTCGAGGGAATTGACGAAGACGCAATCGCGGTGGAGACGAGAACTGCGGCTCTTTCATTTGCGGTTCAACGAGAGGACCATACGCCAGCAGGTAATCTACGAACACAGCCGATGTTCGTCGTGGTAGTTCGTAATGAATATCTAAAGAAGTCAAAAACTTTTAGGAAGACAGATTTTCATGAAATTGTCGCAGCCGCGCATGATCAGCGTGAAAAATGGATAGCGCAGGAAATCAAAGAGAAAGTGGCCGCGCAGAGGGCGCGTTTGGTTGAACTTTCAGAGAAACGAGCCGCTGATTTAGCGCGCGACGCGAACGAAACAGTTTCGGCTATCAAGAATCTTCTTCGGGACGGCTTACGTGCTTCTCCTGGGATCGATTGGAATCGGTACTACGATCACCGTGAATTTCCCATATTTGAATTTGAGCCTGAGCCTACGAAGCCTTCCGCCCCTTTCCGCCCATCGCAACCGCAACCTAACTTACTGAAGTCCGTATTGCCGTTCCTGCTAGAGAAAGAAAAGAAAGAGTACGAACGGGATATCAAATTTTGGGAAGCGCAATGTAAGCGTAACGAGGAGCAATGGCAGCGAATGCGCGAGGACTGGGCGCAACGAAGACAGGCGGCGACTGTTCACTATCAGATGAGCCGAGATATTTTTCTAAGGGAGAAATCGCAACGCAATCGGGATGTCCAGTTATTTCGCGATCAACTTACCAAGGGGAACACACAAGCCCTGGTTAGATTCTTGGAAGAATGTTTTGCAGCGTCCGTTTATCCAAAAACGTTTCGCGTTTCGCATGTGGTGACGTATGATCCTGCTTCTCTCACCGTGGTCGTAGACCTTACGCTCCCCAATCGAGAGGACATGCCTGACATCATTGACTTTCGATTTATCAAGACGACTCGCGAAGCATTGCCTATCCGCATGAAACCAAAAGACCACGAAAGTCTTTATGATGACGCAATAAAACAAGCGGTAATCCTAACCTTGTCGGATGTCTTCCGCACTACAGATGCTGCGCAGGTCGGCGGCGCAGTGGTGAATGGGTGGGTGACCTACCTCGACCGCGCAACGGGCCTCGATAAAACGAGTTGCATTATCTCCGTGTCGGCGGATCGCGAAAAGATTCTCGCAATGGATCTTTCCCGAGTTGATCCTTCTCATTGTATTGCCAGTCTTAAGGGGCTCATTGCTGGGCCGTTAGCGCAAGTAGCGCCGGTCAAACCAATCCTCCACCTCAACCGCGAAGACAATCGCTTTGTGGAATCACGGGACGTGCTCGCAGACCTGAATAGCGCTACAAATCTTGCCGAAATTGGATGGGAGGAATTCGAGCATTTAGTTCGCGAACTGTTCTCGAAAATGTTTTCTAAAGATGGTGCGGAAGTTCGAGTTACACAAGCCAGCAACGATGGCGGCGTTGACGCCGTAGCATTTGATCCTGATCCAATTCGCGGCGGAAAATTTGTTATTCAGGCCAAACGCTATACGAACGTTGTGCCTGTTTCGGCGGTGCGTGATCTCTATGGGACAATGATCTCCGAAGGAGCCGCGAAAGGAATTATTGTCACGACGGCACATTTCGGAAGGGACACAAGAGAGTTCGTCAAAGACAAGCCAATCTCACTGATCGATGGCCCGAACCTTGTGTACCTTCTGGAACAGCATGGCTTTAGGGTGCGTCTTGACGTAAAAGCGGCCCGCGCCAACGAAAATCGCGACCCATTCAAGCGATGAGTTCACGACAGTTGGATCGCGTTCACCCTTCGGGGAATAGTCCGCGGTCGCGGCAGGTAAATCCGGGGACTACCTCCTCGCCGCTCAGGTCGTCGGCGGCCGAGAGGACTTCCACTTCGGCATTCGGACGGTATACCTCGACGCTGCGCGTCAAAGGACGGATGTTCCACACCAGGCGGGTTCCCGCCGCCAGCCAGGCGCGGGCTTTGTCGTCGGCTTGCTGCGCTGTTTCGGAAGGCGAGATGACTTCCACCGCCAGGTCCGGCGCGCCGGGAAAGTAACCGCGCGGAATCCCTTCTTCTTCGATTCGCTCCTGCCGCACGAAAGCGGCGTCGGGCGCGCGGACGGTATCAGGGTCGCGTTCGATCAAGAAGCCGGTTTCGGCGCCAAAAACGCGATCACGTTGGCGACGTTTGACATACTCCCGCAGCAACATGCCAATCTCCGAAGCGACATCGCCATGCTCGTACCCAGCGGGAGTTATCGTATGGAGTTCTCCTTTCACCAATTCGTAACGATGCTCTCCGCTTGGAAGAAGTAGCAGTTCCTCGGCGGTCATGGGCGCCGTGGTCGTGCTCATTGTCATGGGCCGCTCCCATACGAAAATGGGGTTGCTGTGCCATTGTAGTTGATTCCCGCGGGAGCCAAGAACACGCCGATAGTGTGCGCTTGTTCATGGTGTTATAATGGCGGTTGAGCGGTGCGCCGCGGGCGCGCACCGCGGAGTGAACGGTTCGTTGACCTTGCGGCGAAGGGCCTGGATCGACGTTGACCGGATTGGGGTGGCGGCGTATAGTGTCGCCGTGCAATGGAGCGCACAACTACCCCGGTCCGACCCAGGAACCGGCGGCAAGGAGTTTAGCATGGAGGTGACGCTCCGCCGTGGCCTTTCCCCGCCTTGTTTGCGCCACTGGAGTCGCCGGTGATTGACCAAGACCCCTTCGACCCGAAGGAGCAGGTCCGTCAGGCCACCGATATTGTGGACCTGCTGGGCGGCTACCTCGACTTGCGCCGGCAAGGGCGAGTCTATCGCGCGCTGTGTCCCTTCCACGACGACAGCCGGCCCTCGCTCCACGTAGACCCTGAACGCCAGTTCTGGAAGTGCTGGGTTTGCAATGTGGGCGGCGACGTGTTCAGCTTTGTCATGCACAAAGAAGGCGTCGCGTTCCGCGAAGCGCTGGAGCTATTGGCCGAGCGAGCGGGCATTCAACTCCGCCACGCGCCACAAACCAAGGTCGAAAAAGGCAGTCCCCAAGATAAACGCACGCTGCACGCCGCGTTGGAATGGGCCGCCAAGCAATATCACCAATGTTTTCTGACTTCGCCCGAGGCGGCCGCCGCCCGCAAGTACGTCGAACAGCGGCAAATTGCGCCCGAGAGCATAGAGCGGTTCCACATCGGTTTTGCCCCCAACAACTGGCAGTGGTTGATCGACCGCGCCCGGACCACGCCTTTCTCGCCCGCGGTGCTGGAAGCGGCGGGGCTGGCGGGCAAGAGCGAGCAAAGCGGCCGGTTTTATGACTTGTTCCGCGGCCGCGTGACGTTTCCCATTCGCGACCCGCAGCGGCAATGCATCGCGATGGGCGGCCGCATACTGCCGGAGCTGGCCGACGATCGCACCGGCAAATACTACAACTCGCCCGAGACGAAACTGTTCCACAAGAGCGAGCAGTTCTATGGGCTGGACCTGGCCCGTGACTCGGCCGAGCTGCGTTCGGCCAAGGCGCCCCAGCGCAGCGTGGTCGTGGTCGAAGGCTACACCGACGTGGTGATGGCCCATCAATTCGGCGTGACCAACGCCATCGCGGTGCTGGGGACCGCGCTCACCGAGAAGCACATCCGCGTGCTGCGGCGGTTTACCGACGTGATCTACCTGGTGCTGGATGGGGACGAGGCCGGCAAGAAACGCACCAACGAAATTCTCGAACTGTTCGTGGCCGAGCAAGTCGATGTGCGGATCCTCACGCTGCCCGAGGAGTGCGACCCCTGCGAGTTCTTCCTGGAGCGCGGCGGCGAGGCGTTCCGCCAGTTGCTCGACGCCGCGGTGGACGCGCTGGAGCACAAGGTGCGCACCTCGACGGCGGGACTCAACCCGGCGGCCGACACGCACCGCGCCCACCAGGCGGTGGAAGAGATTCTTAGCGTGCTGGCCAAGGCGCCGCGGCTTCAAGCGGGGGCCGACGCCTCGCTGCGAATGCGCGAACAGCAAATACTCGCCCGCCTGGCCCGGCAGTTCCTGATTGACGAAGGCGAAATCCGCGCCCGACTGCAAGAACTGCGGCGGCTGCACAAACCGCACGCGGGCGAGACGAGCCAGCCCACGCTGACAACCCCCGTGACGCCCACGAGAATGGGACCGGGCGAGACCGAGTTGTTGGAGATCATGACGCTCGACCCCGCGCTGGCGGAGCGGGCGGTCGAATTGGTTTCGGCCAGCGACCTTTCCACCCCGGCGGCGCGCGGGCTGTTCTCCGCCTTCCGCCGGCTCCATGAGCAAGGACAAACCCTGGACCTACTGCGGTTAATGACCGAAGTGGAGGACGTTCATCTCAAAAGCCTCTTGGTTGAGTTGGACGAAAACGCCCGAGCTAAAGAGGAAAAAACCCAGCAGCCCGCTCCCGCGCGGCTGGAGGAGTTGATTGGTCGCTTGCACCAGCGCCGCACCGAGCAGCAGCGCCGTCAAAAGGAAGCCGCGCTCGAACAAGGCAAGCTAAGCGACGACGAAGAATTGCGGCTCTTGCTCGAACTTCACGAGCAAGATCAACGTAAACACACCAAAGCGTAAACGTCGTTCCCGCGCTCCGCGCGGGAACGGCGGTCCATCACAAAGAGGAAGCGGTTTCGCGACCGCGACAAGGAAAAGACCCAAAAATCGGCCCTTCGGTCCGCGTTCATGGAGGGATGGCGGCGGAGGGTGCGAGACGTTCCCGCAAGACGCACGAAAGCGCAGGAGGATCGAGATGGAACTGTTGCCCCACGACCTGGACTTGCAGCAGCTCATCGCCAAGGGCAAGGAGCAGGGCTACCTGACCTACGATGAAGTCAACCACTATCTTCCCGACGAGGACATCAACCCCGAGAAGCTGGACAACCTGATTATCGCCCTGGACGAGCAAGGCATCGAACTGGTGGAAGAGCCGCCCGCCCGCTTCGAGGACGAGCCGCACGCCCCGGCCCCGACCGCCGAGGAGTTGCAAGCCGCGCAGGAGGTGGTGCTGGTTTCCTCGGCTGAACTGCCCAAGCTGAGCGATGATCCGATCCGCATGTACCTCTCGCAAATGGCGGCCATCCCGCTGCTCTCGCGGGACGAGGAAATCGCCCTGGCCAAGAAGATTGAGGTCACTCGGCGCCGCTTCCGCCGCTCGGTGCTAAGCTGCAACTTCGCGCTCAAAACCGTGGTGGACGTGCTGGAGAAGGTCCACCGCGGCGAGTTGCCGTTCGACCGCACCATCAAAGTCTCGCTGACCGAGCGGTTGACCAAGGAGCAAATCCAGGCCCGCATGCCGCACAACCTGCGCACGTTGCGGCGGTTGTTGGAGCAAAACGAGAAGCATTTCCGCGTGCTGGTATCGCGCTCGGCCACCCGCGAGCAAAAGGCGACCGCCCGCAAAGCGTTCCTCCGCAAGCGGCACAAGGCCCTGCAACTGGTCGAGGAGCTAAGCGTTCGCACCCGCCGCGTGCAACCGCTAATGAAGCAAATGGACGACTACTCGCGGCGGATGGACTTCCTGCGGCAGCGTCTGGAGGATATCCGCCATGACGCTTCGGCCAAGGATCAACGGGCCAACCTGCGCCGCGAACTGCGCGACCTGATGTTGATGACGCAAGAAAGCCCGCGCAGCCTGCGGGAAAAAGTGGGGATCGTGCGCCGCCAGTTCCAGGATTACGAATCGGTCAAACGCGAGCTTTCCAGCGGCAACTTGCGGCTGGTGGTCTCGATCGCCAAGAAGTACCGCAACCGGGGCTTGAGCTTCTTGGATCTCATCCAGGAAGGCAACACGGGCCTGATGCGGGCGGTGGATAAGTACGAGTACCGCCGCGGCTTTAAATTTTCGACCTACGCCACGTGGTGGATCCGCCAGGCGATCACCCGCGCCATTGCCGACCAGGCGCGGACCATTCGCATCCCGGTCCACATGATTGACGTACTCTCGAAACTCCGTAATATTCAGAAAAAGCTCCAACAGGAGTTGCGCCGCGAGCCGTCGATGGAAGAGATCGCGATGCGAGCCGACATCGACGTGGAGGAAGTCCGCCGCGTCATGGATATTGGCCGTCATCCGGTCAGTCTCGACCGACCCGTGGGCGACAGCGAGGATAGCGCGTTTGGCGAGTTCATCGAGGACTCGACCAGCGACAACCCGGTGCGCACCGCCAATAATGAGATTCTGCGGCAAAAAATTGAAGGACTCCTCAAAACCCTCACCTACCGCGAACGCGAGATCATTCGTCTGCGCTACGGGCTGGGTGACGGGTACACCTACACCCTGGAGGAGGTCGGCCGCATCTTCAAAGTCACGCGGGAACGGGTGCGGCAAATCGAGGCCAAAGCGGTCCGCAAGCTGCAACACCCGGTGCGCGCTCAGCACTTGGAAGGGTTCCTTAAAAGCGCAGCGAGTTGATCCGCAGCGGTTCTCGCTGACCAGTCAGACTGCCTCAGCCGCCGGTCAAACGATCGGCGGCTTTTTTTGTGCCCCAATCTTTCCCCGTCCCGCGCGGCGACCAACGCGCGCTGAAGGTAAGACGGCGCCCGCGCCGCGACGCCGGTATTTCCTTCCACGTTTCGCACTTCGCATTCCGCATGAAAAACACCCCTATGGCCACCGATAAATTAACTTCGACCGCGCTGATCAAACTCCATCGCATCCATCGGCAACTGGACGACTTGCGGGGGCGGCTGGACCGCGGCCCCAAGCAAATCGGCATCGGCAAAGTGCATGTCGGCAAGAAAGAGGAAGAGCTAAAAGCCGCCAAGGAGGCCCTGACCCGCGCCAAGGTCAAAGCCGACGACCTGCAACTGCAACTGCGACAGCGCGAAGGCCGCATCGCCGACCTGCAACTTAAGCTCAACGCCGCCAACAGCAATAAGGAATATCAGGCGATCAAGGACCAGATTGCCGCCGACAAGCAGGCCAACAGCGTGTTGACCGACGAGATCTTCGAGATGCTGGAGCGCATCGAAGACCTGGAAAAGAAAAGCAAAGAAGCCGAAGCCACGCTGGCCCGCAGTCGCGACGAGTTAAAAGCCCTCGTCCAGCGCGTCGATGATGAACGGGCGAACTTGGAATCCGAGATCGCGCGTCTTGCCGGCGAGTTGCACGAGGCCGAAGGCGAGTTGCCCGGCACGCTTCAGGCGGAATACCGGCGCCTGGCCGAGAGCCGCGGCGAAGACGCCCTGGCCGCCGTCGAGAACGAGGTCTGCACCGGCTGCTACACCACGATCACCGTCCAAATGCGGACCGAACTGATGCTGCACCGCCCGGTCTTTTGCAAAAGCTGCGGCCGCCTGCTCTACCTGCCCGAAGCGTCGTAATCCATCGACAGCGTCACCCGTCGGGGTCGGGTAGGTTTTTCGGCCAATATACTTGCCACATCGCACGATCCAAGGCCGAAAAACCAACCCGACCCCTGCTGCGCTGCGCCGCCTTGTGCGGCTCACTCATCGGGCAATGCAATTACGGCACCGCAAGACCCAAGGCCGCAAATCAACCCGACCCCTGGTTAGCTCCAGGGCCAGTCGGGGCCGAGGGCATGGCGTTGTGCTTCGGTGAGTTGGCGTATGCCGGCGCGGGTGAGCGCCAGTAGCGAAGCGAGATCGGCGTCGTCGAAGGTGGCTTCTTCGCCCGTGCCTTGAATTTCGATGAAGCGGCCGCGGCCGGTCATGACCACGTTCATATCGACTTCGGCCGCCACGTCTAATGGGTAATCCAGGTCGAGCACGGCCTGGCCGTCCACCACGCCCGCGCTGACGGCCGCCACACTGTCTCGAAGGGGATACCGCGTCGGATCGGGAAGCTCGTGTTGCATCGTGCGAATCGCGTCGACCAATGCGACAAACCCGCCGGTAATGCTGGCCGTGCGCGTGCCGCCGTCGGCCTCCAGTACATCGCAATCCACGGTAATCAACCGTTCGCCGAGCGCGGTCAAATCGGCCACCGCGCGGAGACTACGGCCAATAAGCCGTTGAATCTCGGTGGTGCGGCCGTCCACCTTTTCGCGTTCGCGGCGCTTGCGCGGGCTGGTGCTGCCGGGCAGCATGCCGTACTCGGCGGTGATCCAGCCTTTGCCTTTGCCCGCCAACCAGTCGGGCACGCGCGGCTCGATGCTGGCGGTGCACAGCACGGTGGTTCGGCCGGCCTGGATCAGAACGCTGCCCGGCGCGGTCTGGGTGTAACGGCGCTGAATGTGAAGGGGGCGAAGCTCGTCGGCGGAGCGCGTCATGCGTTATTTCTTTCCTAGTTGTCGCTGGCGGCGGAAGAAGTCGGTCAGCACGGCGCCGCACGGTTGCGCCAGCACGCCCGAGACGACTTGAGCCTGGTGGTTGAGCCGGGCGTCGTTCAGCAGCCGATAGAGCGTATCGACTGCTCCGGCCTTGGGGTCCGTCGCGGCGTAGACGACCCACGGAATGCGCGCTTGCACAATGGCGCCGGCGCACATGGGGCACGGCTCCAGCGTCACGTACAGCGTGCAATCCACCAGCCGCCAACTTCCCAGCGCCTCGGCCGCCTGGGTAATGGCGATCATCTCGGCGTGGGCCGTCGGATCGCGCAGTTGCTCGCGCTGATTATGCGCGGCGGCCACAATTTGCGAGCCATGCACGATGATCGCGCCGATGGGGACTTCCCCCTCCTCGGCCGCCTGCCGCGCCTCTTGCAGCGCCAGCCGCATGTAATGTTCGTGAACGTCAAGCATGATTAATCAAATACGGAATGAAGATACGATGAACTCAACCGAACCCGTTTCCTTCTTCGATTCCGCACTTCGCATTTAGACGCTCTGACAAAACACCAACCCGACGCGCAAGCGAGGCTCTTTCTCTTTGTTTCCTCGCTTGCGCGTCGGGTTCGTTTGGGTTTTTCAGCGCCTTTTACTTGATCGTTCGGTATTCGATGTTGCGGAGCGCGGCGCGGGTGTCGTAGGTGGAAAACCCGAGCGGCTTGTTCAGGTTGACTTCGGCGCGGGTCGAGATTTCCACGCCCTCCAGGTCCTGGTCGATCACTTGCTTGTCGTCAATCCAGCATTGAATCTTGTCGTCGGTCACGCGGACGCGGAACTTGTACCACTGACCGTTCTTGAACTCGCGATATTGGCCCGTGGAGTTCTCCGAGGCGTCGTTGCCGTCGATGCTCGACAGGCCGACCACCGTGCCCCCCCACCCGCCAGCGATAAAGCTGCAATGCGACTCGCCCACCGGGAAGGTCAGGCCGCAAAAGAAATCGTTTCCTTCCAGGCGCGTCGCCTCCAGGCGAATTTCGTAATTGCTTTTGGGGAACGACTTTTGGTAGGTCACTCCGGTCATCGCGGCGCCAAAGTCGAGAATCAGCTTGCCGTCGTCCACGCGGACTTCGCCCTCGCCGCCAAAGAGCGTTGTTTTCCAGCCCTCCAGCGATTTGCCGTCGAATAACGGACGCCATTTGCCTTCGTCGTTGCTTTTGGTCTCGCCGGCAAGCAAAATCGAAGCACACAAGAACGCCAGGGCCAAAGAAACGCACGCTGCGTATCGCTGCATGGGAAAAATCCTTAAACTGGGTGGAGCGAGCCGGGTCGCCTTCTCGATATTACCGGTATAGTCTGCCCAGGCGGTAAAGGGCAACCGTGCTGGCCGCGCGATTTACCAACGCCGAGTGAACTTCCAGGTTCACTCATCGTAGAGGAGGAAGCGCGCAAGGGAACGCCCTCGGGCGAGCGAACGAAAGCCGAGGGGGAAACGGATCTTCACCCGTCCGCAAAACCTGCCCGGCGGTCTTACGGGCAGCCTCGATTCTCTTAGTGGACTCCGAATGTGATACGACTGCGTTTGCTTCATCCGCTCCGATGGGCCATCGCGCTCCTTGTGATTTATTGGATCGTCCTGTTCATCGGAACGCACACCCCGCAAATGCCCCGGCTCCGCTTGCCGAACAATTCCGACAAGGCGGCGCATTTTCTCGGCTACGCAGGTCTGGCGTTTCTCACGGCGGCGGTCGCGTTGCGCCGTAGTCGGTGGTCGCGCGGGGCGGCGCTTGGCTTGCTGGCGGGCCTCATGGCCTATGGCTTGATCGACGAATTTCTGCAAATTCCCATCCCTGGCCGCAGCGCCGATGTTTGGGATTGGGTGGCCGACAGCCTGGGCGCCGCCACAGGCATCGGCATGTTTCGTCTGGTGCAGAAAACCGCCCAAACACGCCGCGAACATCGTCGCCGGCTGGACGAAATGGCGCTCGAACGCGTATAAGCCGGCGCACGTACGCCCGCCTGGCGACGTTCCGCGGGCTTACTTCGCGTCGCGCTGCCGGCACCAGGCGAGAATGTCGGCCGTCTCGGTTGGCAGTTCGCCAGCGGGTGGTTTCGCCTCGGGAGCCGCCGCCGGAGCTTGGGGGGCCGCGGCTTCTTCCACGGGCGGCGTTTCAATCGCCGGTTGCGCCGGAGTGGAGGGTTGCGCCGGGGGAGCGCTGGGCGCGGCGGCGGTTGGGGCCGCGCCCGACTTGCCGGCGCGCGCCGCTGCGAGAATGTCGGCCACGCTCATCGCCGCCGCGGGCTTGGCTGCCGGGGTTTCGAGTTTCACCGCCGCCTTTTCTTCGGGAGTCTTCGCCGCGGGGGCCGCCGGAGCGCCGCCCGCCTTTCCTCCGCGCGCGGCGGCCAAAATGTCTTGCACCGACATGCCCGCTGCGGGCGCGGCAGGCGCTGCGGGCGGTTTCGGCGCTGCTGGAGCGCTGCTCGCCTTGCCCGCGCGAGCGGCGGCCATGATGTCTTGCACCGACATGCCGGCGGCCGCGGGAGCTTTGTCGCCTGCGTCTTTCGCAGGTTTGGCGGGAGCGGCCTTGGGAGCGGCCTTGTCGGCCGGAGTGGGTTTGGCGGGAGCCGAGCGCGCCGGCTTCTCTTGCTTGGGAGGCGGCTGATCAACCACCTTGAGAAATCCCAAGTCGATGTCAAACCAGCCGATGTTGTTCTCGAAGTCCTCGAACTGGACCAACGCCCGGCCGCTCATGTTGACCGTCTTCACCAGGCCGGTGTAGCCGCGAAACCGCCGCAGTTCAGGACGGCTTTCATCCACGACCACGTACTTGTCAGTGAATTGTTGCTTCAGATTTTCGATTTGCTCAAAGACCATGAACCGCTCCGCATGGTGTTACCCGGCGAATCGCCGTGGGTTAATGGTGGAAGATAGCAAAAATGCCCAATGCGTCGATACCCGGTTCGGGAAAGAGTGGGCAAGGTCGCTTCACGACTCCCACGAAAAAACCCACTGAAGGTGTCAAGAGAAACCTTCAGTGGGTATGTGGTTCTGTGTTATGGCGGGGCAGGAACCATAACACAGGAAAGGATGTTCGCAAAGCAGTCGGGGCAGAGACCACTTCGCAAACAATGTTTACGACAGGGTGGGGCAGCTACCATGTCGCAAACAACCTCGCGGATGGTGGGGCAGACCGCTCCGCGATTGACGATTATTATGACGACTTGCTGCGAAAAGTCAAAGGGGGTTGCAGAGAAAAAGCGAAACGGCGCAAATACTTGCCCACGCAAACTTTAGCCCCCTTTTTTGGCCTGTCCGAACCGCTCCGCTGTGACTTTTTTCACGGGAATCGACGGATTAGAGCCACAAATACAACCGGCCGTCGAGTAAATCCGGAAGCGCTTTCTCCACCCATGTTTGAATCTGCCGCGTATTATAGCGCGTGCTGAAGTGAGCCGCCACGATGCGCTCGTTGCGGAACCGCTCCCGTCGGGCCACAAAGTCGTCCAAGTGCATGTGGCCATTCTTGTGGATAATCTCTTTGCGGTGGTGCGGCGCCACGAAGGTCATCTCGGCGATCAGGATTTGCGCCTCGTACATCTCGGGCGCATTATCGAGTCCTTCCGGCGCGCTATCGCCCAGGTACGCCACCAAGGGCACGCGCACCTCGCGCGTCACGTCGACGCCCGACAAGCGAATGTCGCGAATCTTCTCGCCGGGTAGCTCGGCGTATTCCGGCTTGAGCTTGCGCCGCCGCTGCCACACGATGTAGCCCAACGAAGGGACCGTATGCCGCGTGGCGACGGCCGTGACCAGATGCTCCCGCGAGAGTTCGATCTCGTCGCCCGCCTTAACCGGCACAAGTTGGCACGGCATGCGGCTGCGGTCGAGCCGGCCCATCAAGCGCAGCATTTGCCCCGCCAGATCAATCGCATGTTCGGGCAGGTAGATGACCGGCGGGTCCATCTTCATCATCCGCCGCCGGGCCACGTACACCGGGAGCGCCGCCATGTGGTCCAAGTGCATGTGCGACACGAACCAGATGCCCGTGCCCATGAAGTCCCACGGTTGGGCGCCCAGGTCGAACCCGACCTTCAATTCGGGGACCCGCCAGTAGGTTTGGACCGCCGCCCGCGAGTAGCCTTCGACCGTCAGGCCCTGGTGCGTCAATCGTTTTACGGGCAGGTTTTTGACCATCGCGAGTTGGCAAAGATAAGCGAAACGGGGGCGTGCGGTTCAGTGTACGGGGCAGGTTCGCCGGGCGAAAGGGGCGGCGCAGGGCCGTTCTTGGTGCGCCGCGGCTTTGCCGATACAATAAGACAAGGCCACGCGCCGAAGGTTCCTGAAATGAGAATTGGAATTGCGAATTCGGGGGGCAAGGCGTGGTGACGGTTCGCAGCCTCTCTAGGTGGCGGGAGATCCGGAAACAAGTTTGTCTCCGGCTATTTCGCTCTTGATTTCAAATACTTCTGACCTTCGACTTTCTGACTTTCCACGTTTCTGACCCTCTTTTTTCTTCCTCCTACGCTCATGGACCGAGAAATTCTCGACCGCGCTGAAGCCATTCAAGAACGCTTGCTCGAACTGCGAGACAGTCTTTGACTACGCTAACAAGAAAAGACAAGTCGCCGAGATCGAAGCCCAGATGTCTCAACCCAATTTCTGGGACAACCAGGAACGGGCTCAGGAAACGGTCGGCCGCCTTAAGGGCCTCACCGCGGTAGTCAAGCCGTTGGAAGAGTCTTTGAATGCCGCGGAGGATCTCTCCACGTTTATCGAGCTTGCCGACGAAGACCCTTCGCTGGCGGCCGAGGTGGTGGCGGAGGTTCAAAAGATCGAAAAACGCATTGAAGACCTGGAGCTCAAAGCGCTGCTCAACGGCCCCTTCGACAACGCCGGGGCGATCATGACCATCCATGCCCGCGATGGCGGCACCGACGCCAACGACTGGGCCGAGATGCTCTTGCGCATGTATAGCGCCTGGGCGCAGAAGAACGACTATACGGTCGAACTGCTCGACCGCCAGGACGATGAGACGGCGGGCATCAAGAACGCCAGCATCGCCGTGCGCGGCCCCATGGCTTACGGATTCCTCAAAGGCGAGACGGGCATGCACCGCCTGGTGCGGATCAGCCCGTTCAACGCCGAAGGCAAACGCCAAACCAGCTTTGCCGCGGTGGATGTTTCGCCCGAAGTGTCCGAGAGCGTGGAGATCGACATCGACGAAAACGACGTGCGCGAGGACGTGTTCCGCGCCAGCGGCGCCGGCGGCCAGCACGTGAACAAGACCTCCAGCGCCATTCGCCTGACGCACTTCCCCACCGGCATTGTGGTGCAGTGCCAGAACGAGCGCAGCCAGCACAAGAACCGGGCCACGGCCTGGAAGATGCTCCGCGCGCGCATGGCCCGGTTGGAGGAAGAAAAGCGCGAAGCCGAGCAGGCCGCCAAGTATAAGAACCAGGCCAAGGTTGGTTTCGGCTCGCAAATTCGCAGCTACTTCCAGCACCCGGACCAGCGCATCAAGGACGCCCGCACCGGTTGGCAGGAAACCCACTTCCAAGACGTGCTGGACGGCAACATCGATGGTTTTCTCGACTCGGTGCTCCAATGGCGAGCCAAGGAAAACAAGCCGCAGGAAGCCGAAAGCGAGTAACCACGCCCCCGCGGGGGCAGGCGTCTAGCCTGCCTCCTTCTTTTTTCAGACTCCCATGCCCGTGCCCGAAACCGCCGTACTGGAAGCGTTGAACGCCGCGGGCGAGGGCCTGCGGGCGACGTTCTTCTGGCGCGTCGATCGGTACGCGCATCGTATTGACCGCATCGAAGGCGGCATCGCGACGCCGCTGTTGGAGTCGGTCGAAGGCAGCAATCTGGACCGCTGGCCGCCCAGTCCGCCCTTGCAGCAGTTGACCGTCGAGCCGCTTTCCGAGGGCCGGCCCGTGGCGCTGCTGGTGGGCATGGCGGGCGCCAGCCATTGGTCGCTCTGCGCCGAGCGCGAACCCGACGCGACGGCCCTGGTGTTCGACGTTGCCTGCCGAGTGAAGGAAGCCGACGCGCGGCTGGGCAGCGCCTATCGCTCGCTCGTCCGCCATGAACTCAAGGGGCCGACGGCGCTCCTCCACCGCGCGGGCGGTCAGGGTCAGCCTGCCGCCGTGGAGTTGCTACCGGTATCCCACTCGCCGGCCGCCCCGCAAATAACGGTCGATGGTCGTGGCGTGCTGATCGCGGCGCCCGCCGCAAACTCCGCGAACCAGACCGTTCGTTGGAAGTACCGCGTGTCCCTCGGTTGAACGCGGTTCACGTCAACGCTCAGAGGTTGTAAATCTTTCCGTAGCGGCGGCGCGAGCGCCGCCGCGACGACGATCAAGGTCAGGAGCGCCGTGTGCTGGGAACGGGCGCTGTAACATCCCGGCGCCGCTTGCGCTGAACAAAAAGGGGCGAGCTTGACGCTTGCTCCTTACCGTTTAGCGAAAGTTGGCCATGATTTCCTTCACTTCTCCCGCATTGGGGGGGCGCGCTGGCGATACGACGCCCCCCGTTCTCTACCGTCTGTGTTGGCGGCTGCGCGCCTCTGGCCCCTGGCGCCGCGAAGATTTCGTCTCTCGCGAGGAAGCGTTCAACCGCTTCTTTTACCTGGTAGGCAAAGGGGTCCAGCCCCACTGGGAAGCGAAGCGGGCGAAAAGAGTGGGGAATGGAGTGATGGAGTAATGTCTCGCCTGCCCCAACACTCCATCGCTCCAGCACTCCACTACACCCCTTCTCACGCCCCTCTCACTCCCGCTTCCTCCTCCTGGCCGACGCGGGAGAAAAGTTGGGCGATGACTTCCTCCAGGGGCGGCTCTTCCACCGCCACATCGGCAATGGCGTGCCGGGCCAGGATCGCCGAGAGCGTCTCGGCCACCTTGCTCCGCTCCACGCGGATCTTGGCCTTGGGCGGGTGGGCCTCCAGCACTTCGCCCCACTGGGCCAGGTCGTCCAGCGGGCGGTCGTCGCTAAACAGCAGCGTGATGATCTTGGAGCCGCTGAACTCGTCGATCACCCCGGCTAGCGAGCCGTCGTACTGGATGCGTCCTTGGGCGATAATCACGACCCGCCGGCACAAGGCGGCCACGTCCTTCATATAGTGGCTGGTGAGCAGGATGGTGATCTTGCGATGTTCTTGATAATGCTTCAAGAATTGCTGAATGTTGTGCTGGGCGACCACGTCCAGCCCGATCGTCGGCTCGTCCAGGAACAGCACGTCGGGCGAGTGCAGCAAGGCGGCGGTCAGCTCCATCTTCATCCGTTCGCCCAGCGACAACTCGCGCACCGGCTGGCCCAAGAGCCGCCGCACGTCCAAAAGGTCGGTCAGCTCGTCCAGCGTGCGCTGGAAAGCCCCTGGCTCGATGCGGTAAATCTGCTGGTGCAGCCGGAACGACTCTTGCGCTGGCAGGTCCCACCACAACTGATTCTTCTGGCCCATGACCAGCGCGAAGCGGCGGCGGTAGGCGTTCTCCCGCTTCCAGGGAATGTAGCCCATGACCCGCGCCTCGCCGCGGGTGGGGTACACTACGCCCGAGAGAATCTTGAGCGTGGTGGTCTTGCCCGCCCCGTTGGGGCCGAGAAAGGCGACGAACTCGCCCTGCTCCACGTCCAGGTCGATGCCGCGCACGGCGTACACGTCGCGGTGCTCGCGGCGAAACAGCCCCCGCAGCGAAGCCCGCAGCCCCTCTTGCTTTTGATAGACCCGATACGTCTTGACCAGGTTGCGAATCTCGATAATCGGCATGCCCTGGATTCTACCCGCCCCCGCCGGTTTTCCGTAGGGCAGGCTCCCGGGAATGGGAAAATGCAAATTGCAAAATGAAAATTGATGTGGGGCGCGACGAATCTGTGAAGGGTTATTTCGCTTCTTCAATTTGCAATTTGCATTTTGCAATTCCGAATTTGCAATTTCCACTTCCCCTCATCAGCGTCGTGTAAACAGTTCGATCATCGCCGCCTGGATCAGCACCAGGATCGTCACAAACACGAAGCCGATCAGCGCGTGCAATGGCGGCACGCCGAGCGCCCCCAGGATTGCAAACAGCACGCACAGCCCGGTAGTCACGTAAAGCAGCATCCGCAGGTTGAACTGCGGCCGCGGCGACTCCGGCGGCCGCACACCCGAACGAAACGGCGATGGCAGAGGGGGCATGAAGGTCGGAGGTCGGAAAGTCGAAGGTCGGAAAGTCGAAAGTCTAACGAGGAAAGACCATGGCGGAAAGCGAGTTTTTTAGGAGTGTGGAAATTCATTTCCGCACTCCCAAGAGGGGCGATTGCTCGCCGCTTTCTGCGTTCCACCCTAACCGCAAGGCCCGCGCACACTTCACTCGTTTTCCGCCGCCGTCCCTCCCACGCTTCAACTTTCTGACTTCGACCCTTCCGTCCCGCGCTATGTTGCCGGCGGCGCCGGAGCGCGGCGGTAGGATGGCTCCGCTGGCGCGCGGTTCTCGCCGCGGTCTTGAAGCACCTTGCGGCGCATCCCTTCCAATACGTGGCCGTGCAGCGTGTGCGTGACCTTGCGCTCGGTCGGCTCCCACAACCACGTGGGCGCCAGATGCCGCTGGTAACGGGTGGTCAACACCAGGTCGGTTCGGCCGTCGTCGCGGGGCGTGATCTCAAAGCGGCCGTCCAAGAGCGTCACGTTCCGCTCGGCGCCCAGGTGTTGCTCCAGCACCTCGAAGGCCAAGAGCCGCCCCTCTTCGCGCTCGGTGATGCGTTTGACGATGAACCCGTGCTCGTACTCGCAGCGGACCACGTCGCCGACGCGCTCCTTGGCCCCGTGGCTGCCCACCGGCCGCGGCAGCGCCAACCGCAACAGCCAAGGCGGATCGTGCTCCACGTCCTCGTAAAATACGATCGCGTTCCAGGCTTCTTCCGGCGTGGCGTGAATGCTGACGCGCGTGCGGACCACGGCCAGCTCCAACGGCGGCCGGACGGCGTTCTCCACCAACTGCGCCGCGTAGGGCAGTGCGATAAAACCCACCAGGGGCAGGAACCAGCGCTGGTCCCACGTGCTGTTGGCCAGCAAGTGCCGCACCAGTTTGCCGGCCAACACGCCGAGGAGAAACCCCATCGACACCGGCACGAGAAAGATCGCCACGAGCATAAGCCCGCAGAACACGCCCGCGGCGCCGACGCTGATCAAAGCGACGACCGTGGCCACCACCGTGACCGAGAGCGCCAACACCACCATCCAGCCGCCCCACTGGCTGACGCGCGTGCCGTAGCCCAGGATGGCGCCCATGCTTAGCGGCACGGCGCCGAACAGCGCCCAGCCCAATTCGCCCGACTGCAAGCAAATGGCGTAACTTAGCACGCCGCACACAATGGCCGTGGCGATGCCAGGGAACCAAAACTTCCACCGCAGGAACATCGGCCGGTCGCGATAGGTCTCGGGGTTGGACCCGTCGTATTGCAGCCCGCAACCGGGGCAGGCGGCCTGCCCGTCTTGATAAAGCCGCGTGTTGCACCGCAAGCAATACCGCTCGGTGGCGTCAAAAGCCAACGGCGCCACGGAGTAGCCCGGCAGAAACGGCTCGTCGAGTGGTTCGGGCATGGAGAGAGGGGAAGAGGCGAAGGCCGAAGAGTTGAAAGTTGAAGGTCCCAAGCCGCGAACTTGCTCGCGCTGTGTTGGCCGGAATCGAAAGACGAAAGCGGCGATGAATCGCCGCACTCCCAAGGGGAATTGCTCCCCTTCTTCGATCTGCAATTGCTTATGGAGCGCCGGTGGCCTTGCCACCGGCGCGCAGCGCTCTCGGTCCAGCCGCTTGCCACGTTGCAAGCGGCATGGCCGACAAACCGCCCTGGCCTCTGGGCGTCAGGAAGGCGGCGCGCTACTTCCACGCATCGGTGCGGAAGGGCGAGGCGGGCAGGCCGTCCTTGTTCGACAGGTTCGGCTCGGCCAGCTCGTGCCAGCCAAAGCGGACGGCGACGGGCTTTTGCACGCCTTTGGCCTGGACCACGACCGTGTCGCCCACGATCTCGGCCTGGGCGTCAACAAACTTCTGATCTTCGCCCGCCACTTGGAAGTGCGTCAGCGGCTTGCCGTCGCGGGCGACCAGGCCGCCGCCCACGTGGTCAAACGCGACAATCGCTTTGTCGCCCTCGACCTTCAGCGACTTGTACAGCGGGCCGGAGTAGACCACCTCGTCCTGGCCGTAGGTGTCGGCCAGGGCCCACAGCGCTAGCCGCTTGCCCACGTCCTGCTTGTTGCGCGGGTGGATGTCGGAGATGTTGCTGATGTCCACCGTCACCGCCATGCCGGTGTGGGGGATCGAGAGCGTCTTGACCTGCGCTTCCCAAATGCCGGGCAGCGCTTCGGGGCGGCCGTAGCGGTAGGGCGCCAGTTGCACAAATAAGAACGGCATGTCGGGGTCGTCCCACAAGGTGCGCCAGCCCGAGATCAGGGCCTTCTTCTTTTCGTAGTAGAGCATTCCTTCGCCGTTGTTCGATTCGCCCTGGTACCAGAGGGCGCCGCGAATGGCGTATGGCACAAGCGGAGCGATCATGCCGTTGTACAGGGCCAGCGGCGTTTGATGGTTGATTTGCCCCTTGTCGTTCTTTTGCGGGAACTTGTCCAGGTTCTCGGCGATGTTCGCAAGCGCCGGAACCGCCTTGAAGCCGGCTGGCGGCGTCCACGGCTCGATCCGCGTGCCGCCCCAGTTCGAGCCAATCAAGCCAATGGGTACGTTCAGCTCTTTTTGCAGGTGGCGGGCAAAGTAGTACCCCACCGCCGTAAAGCCGGGCACGGTTTGCGGCGTACAGACTTTCCAGCCGTCGGAGTTCACGTCTTGTTGCGGTTCGGCGGCCGGCGCGTGCGGAATCTTGATGTGGCGAATTTGCGGGTGATTGGCCGCCTGGATTTCCTGCTGGGCGTTGTCCGATTGCGCCACCGCCCATTCCATGTTCGACTGGCCCGAGCAAAGCCAGACTTCGCCCACCAGGATGTCTTTCAGCTCGATCTTGCTGCTTCCCTCCACGGTCAGCGTGTGCGGGCCGCCCGCGGGCAGGGCGGGCAGTTTGACCAACCAGCGGCCGTCGGCGTCGGCCTTGGCGGCGGCCTTGGCGGAGCCAAGCGTCACTTGGACTTGCGCGCCGGGATCGTCCCAGCCCCAGATGGGGACTTCGCGGTCCCGTTGCAAAACCATGTGCTCGCCAATTACTGCGGGCAGCTTGGTCGCCGCCGACGCGACCGCCGCCGAAAGCATCACCGTCGCCGTCGCCAGGCAACGCAACCACAGAGTTTTCTTCATGGCGTTCCGAATCCGAGAAAGGGAGCGGGACTACAGCTCCGCACCATTGGCGGAGGAAGGCCCTACTGTAGCCCGTGCGCAGGCGAAGATCAAACCGCCAGGAGCGAGGAGCGACGAGCCAGCGCCGAACTGGTGCGGCGCCCCGTTGCCGGTAAAATAAGAAGATGCTCCTGCCACCACGAGGACCGAATGCTTTGTTTGCGGAAACCCACGCCTGCGGAAATTGATCTGTTTCTCGCCGTGCAAGCGAAGCTCCGGCTCACCTACGAGGGCGGCGCCGCCGCGCCCCCGCCGGGGTTCGTGGTGGACCACACGCGGACCCGTCTGGGGCAGGGCGAAGCGGTGTTTGCGGCCGCCAAGGCGGCGCTGGAGCAATGGCGGCAGTTCCAGTTGGGCTGGGTCGAAGCCTGGCCCGCGGATCGCCCCCTCCAGCAAGGCGAGGTCGTGGCGGTGGTGGCCCGTTCCTTGGGGCTGTGGTGGCTCAACGCTTGCCGAATCACCCAGGTTGTGCAGGAGCACGGGCCGCTGCCGCGGTTCGGCTTTACCTACGCCACGCTTCCCGCCCACATGGAGTCGGGCGAAGAACGGTTTCTGATCGAGACCGATGAAAATCAAATGGTGTGGTACGATGTGCTGGCGTTCTCGCGGCCGCGCAGCCTGCTGGGGCGGATCGGCTATCCTCACCTGCGGCGTCTGCAAAAGCGCTTCGGCCGGCAGTCGGCGGCGGCGATGCGGCAAGCGGTGAACTCGGTTTCGTCCGAGGCCGAGGCCGAGTAGCGGCTTGTTGAACGGAATGAATTCCGTTCCACCTGAAGTTTCCTTGGCGAAAGCGCGGGTCATGCGGACAGGCATTCTTGTGGGGTTCGGTTGGTTGCTGCTTGCCGCAATTGCGCTCGCCGAGCCGTTGAGCCGGGAAGCGGCGATTGCGCGGATGCAACCCTACCAGGGCGAGACGGCGCCCGGCGTCGATCGGTCCACGCTCACCGGCAAAGTGATGTGCGGCTACCAAGGCTGGTTCACCGCGCCTGGCGACGGTTCCGGGCGGGGCTGGTCGCATTACGGGCGCGGCGGCAAGTTCGCGCCGGGAAGCTGCAACATCGACCTCTGGCCCGACATGCGCGAACTGGACGAGGACGAGCAATTCGCCACGCCCTTTCGCCACGCCGACGGCTCGGTCGCCCACGTGTTCAGCTCGCACCATCCCAAGACGGTGCTGCGGCACTTCCGCTGGATGCAAGAGTACGGCATCGACGGCGCCTTCGTGCAACGCTTCGGCGTCGAGACGCTGCACCCGGCGAACTTTCATCACTGCAATACGGTCCTCGCCCATTGCCGGGAAGGCGCCAACCGCCACGGCCGCGCATACGCCGTGATGTATGACCTGTCGCTGTTGCAGGCCGGGCAAGTGCGGCAGCTCATCGCCGACTGGAAACTGCTGGTGGACCGGATGCACATCGGCCGGGACGAGGCAGACCGGGCGTATCTGCGCCACGCTGGCAAGCCGGTGGTCGCCGTGTGGGGCGTGGGCTTCAACGACGGCCGCAAGTACACGCTGCAAGAGTGCGAGGAGCTGATTCGCTTCCTCAAGCACGATCCGCAATACGGTGGCTGCACGGTCATGGTGGGCGTTCCCACCGGCTGGCGCACGCTCGACCGCGACAGCGTGCCCGACAAGCAACTGCACCAGGTCATCCTGCAAGCCGACATCGTCAGCCCCTGGACCGTGGGCCGTTATCACTCGCCGGAAACCGCCGTCGCCCACGCCAAGCGGTGCTGGGCGCCGGACCTGGCCTGGTGCCGCGAGCACGGCAAGGAATATCTGCCGGTCGCCTTCCCCGGCTTTAGCTGGCACAACATGAAGCCCGAGTTTCCGCTGGACCAGATTCCCCGGCTGGAAGGGCGCTTCCTGTGGACACAATTCGTGCAGGCCCAGCGCGCCGGCGCCACGATGATCTACCAGGCCATGTTCGACGAAATGGACGAAGCCACCGCCATCTTCAAATGCACCAACACGCCGCCAGCGGGCGCCAGCCGGTTTGTCACCTACGAAGGCCTGCCCAGCGACCATTACCTGTGGCTCACCGGCATGGCCGGACGACTGCTGCGCGGCGAGATTGAACCGACGGAAAACCTGCCGCCACGGCGGTAACCGCGTTTTGGCCAACGCCAACGTCGGCTATTCACCGCAAGCCAGCAGCGCCGTAAAGAGACAAGTCAGGTTGGGAAATCGCTCGCCAGGCCGTTTGGACAACATCCGGCGATAGATCGAATCCAGATCGGCGGATACATCGGGCCGGATGGCTAAGAGCGACGCCGCGGGTTGGCGGCCCCAACCCAAGCGCGTCGTCAGGAAGCCGTTCCGGCGCGGGCTGGCGTGGCTTTCCTGGCTCTGGCCCGTTACCAGGGAATAGAGAATCCCGGCCAGGTCCGCGAGGATCGCCGTCGGATCGTCGGTTCGTTCGCCGAGTCCGCCGGCTCGATCAAGCGCCACGTTTCCCTGGTCGTCGATCATCACTTGCGAGGGCGCCAGACGGCGGTACGCTAAACCGTTGGTTGGCTCGGCTCGCATCGCCTCGACAATCTTCAGCATGCACTCCAGCGCGACTTCTCCAGGGAGAGCGCCATGCTGCTCGATCAACGCTTCGAGCGACTCACGCCCATCCACCGGGGGAAGAGGGCGAACAGGAATGGAAGGACGCACCGCGGGACGGTCGAGAACGCTGCTAAACATCGGTAAGGGAACTCATGCACGCAGGCGGCGCCAGGCGGCGAGTTTCAAACCGGGAAGCCCGATGCTCCCCGGTCTTGTCCTGGCGAACTCCGCCGTCATTGAACAGCCATGACCGTTGCAAACGGCGTACCAAGAAAATCCCCTAGTACAGTTTCAAGGAATCGCCTGCGCAATGAAGGAGGGGTCGGGTTGGTTTTTCGGTCCCAAGTCTTGCCACATCGCAAGACCCATGGCCGAAAAACCTACCCGACCCCGTGGAGCTTCACCCTTTGTTGATGGAACAACGATCGACTTGAAACCGCACTAGCGGGCGGCGCGGAGCAGATCCTCGACAAGGGGGCGAGGATCGCTTGATCCGGCTGGCCCGGCGCGCGGCTGGTCAAGTCAAATTCCCAAGGGGTCGGCAGGCGGCCCCGCCGCAGATACAAGACCGTGGCGCCGCTGGCCGCCGCGCTGTTCAACGCCAGCACCAGCGATTCCCATTTGCAGAGGATCTCTGGCCGCCACATGGTTTGCGCGATGGAGATCTTCGGCGACCTGGCCGCGACGGTCGGTTTGAACCAGAACTTGAAAGGCCCCTTGGAGCCGCGGCGCCGCGGTCAGCGTCGCCGCTACGAAGACAAAACAAAATGTTCACAACCTCTTAGGCTTCAACACGCAGGTTCGAAGCCTGCCCCATTTCTCGTTCGAGAGGCAGCCCAGACATTGCCTGCGGCTTGGCGGTTACACATTAAGGGGTGGCGGTCATTTGCGGGGTGAGCTCCTTGAATAGCTCCACCCACGACAACCAAATCGCATTCTGAATGGTGGCTTTCCCGGTCTTTTTCAGCTCCGCAAGCTCCGTCGGCGATTCGTCGGGCCAATGGCCGATCCAGCCGTGCGCGAAGGGCCGGCTCTTGAGCAGGAAGTCGCGCTCGTCGTCGGCGCCGCAGCTCAAGGGAAAAGTTTCGCCGATCACGATCGGTTTGCCCCAGTCGAACTTCTGGAGCAAGGTGATCTCCTCGTCGACCTTGCCGGTCTTGGGATACAGATGCGGCGAGACAAAGTCAAGCTCCTCGGACATTGCCTGATAGACGCCGGGGAAAGGAAACATGCCCATCGTGATCATGTGCGTCTTGTCGTGCTTGCGGATGGCGGCCGTCATCAATTTTGTCCACTCGAGGAAGATGTCGTCCCGGTTGCGCTCGCCGGGGTTCAGGCTCAGCCGCTGGCAGAATTCCACCTCGCCCATCCGGCCCATGTACCAACCCTCTTCCGGTTTTCCCGTCGCGACCGGTTCGTTCACCAGGTCGTAGGCGAACACGGCCGGGCTTTGGGCGCACGTGCGGGCGATGGTCTCCCAGAAAAACGCCTGCGTTTGCCAGCGATCCGGCTCCGGCAATTCGTCGTACCAGGCGACCCGGTCCTTGATCCGGTAATTGGCCAGCCCCGTGATCTTCAGGTAGATGCCTGTCTTTTCGGCGATCTTCAGAAGCTGCTGGATGAGGTCGATGCCATCCGGATCGGCCTCCTTTGGTCCGCTCAAAATCCGGGGCAATTCCGGATGAATGCGGGCTACAGTCGTGCCGGCGGCCTTCATCTCGGCGAATTCCCGCTCCACGCGCTCGGGATCGGCGGTCAATCGCGCCAGGATATCAACCGAGGCGTAGTTATGTCCCCACGGCACGAAGGGCTTTCCGGACGGATGCAGGACAAACCCCTTCTTGTTTGCCGCGACCTTCACGGTCTCCAGTTCGGCTCCGTGGCCCTCGCCCGGGCCGGGCACGGCGACCAGCACAAGCAGCAAGCCGCACCAGCGCATCCACCGAATCGTATTCGCGATCATCGTTTTTTCTCCTGGGTCGCCTTTGCCTCGCACTACCGGGAAGTGACTCGCCCCCCATTCTCCGCCGACAACACGGCAAGAGCAAGTCGACGTAACCCAGCGCCGCGGCGCCGTTCGGAAGAATCAAAGATTTTGGCGAGCATTCGAGGTTGTGAATCTTTCGCAAAGTAGGTTCCGCCCGGCAGGCGGGACCTTCCAAATATTCACAACCGCTCAGGGGATGGGCATCTCTGGTTTGCCTTGGTCGAGCGCTGATCCGAAGGGGAGGGTCCAGGCGACTTCGACGCACTCCACGGTTTTGCCGCGGTCGCCCATGATGCGGTTGTAGGCGGCGACGTAGGCGTCGGCCTCGATCGGCCACAGACCCACGCAGAGCACCTGGCCGCTGCCGATCATTCGCACCGCGTAGCGTTTGGTTGGTTGGTTCATGGTGGTTCGCATCGGTTGCCGCCCGCGGCGATCGTCCGTTCCGCGGCGGGCGTGGAAACGTGCCCCGGCTTTCCTGCTGGAAGGGCGTCAACGAGCCTTGGCCACAGGTGGGAGCAGCGCGCGGCCCGTCTCCAGCACCAGCGCGTGCAAATACTTTTGCAGCG
>JAANMU010000835.1_pt1 | contig 33042 bp, 28 predicted proteins | sample 7279701 | NCBI WGS metagenome assembly JAANMU01 (sample SAMN14094539, study PRJNA606508) | bioreactor metagenome | isolation source: A lab-scale SPAN reactor treating ammonium-rich wastewater day 57 | place: Ireland: Galway | collected 2017-03-13
CGGTTAGCCAGACCGTACATGCATCTCGATCCATGAGTTCAACAATTGGAAAGTCCATGCCCCTATTCTACCGAATCACTTGTTCTGAACATGAGCCATATTCTTTTCTGCTTCGAGACAGGCTGGGTCGCGCATTGTCTGTACCTTGATTTGCTTGATGGAAGGATGGGAGGGCGACCAGCGAATGGGGAGCGGATTAGCGGATGGAGGAATCGGCGGGCGGGGGAATCCGTTTATCCGCTTAAAATCCGCTGGTCGGTTTGGTGGGGAGAAGACCGTCCACGAATGGGGAAACGAATACTCGAATGGGGACGGCGCGCGTTCGGATATTCGTGGTCTGAATTCGTGGATGGTTGGCGTTCATAATTTCAACGATACACTTCGCGGCGATGTCCAATCGCCATGATGAATACTTTTTTGTTTTGTCGTCAATGGTGTACAAAACTCGATAGTCCCCCACGCGCAAACGATAACTTTCCTGTCCTTGTAGTTTCTTCACTCCTGTTGGACGGGGATTCTCCTCCAGCGCCAGCAAACGCGTCACAATGCGCTTGTGAACGGACGCTTCGAGCGCGTCCAATTCTTTCTCGGCGGGACGTTGGAGGATGACCTGATAGGTCATTGCTTCTTCGCCTTTTCCTTCAAGTACTCACGCAAAGGACGTCCAGGTTCTTTGCGGCGCTCTTCAATGATGGACAAGTCCATCAGGTCGCGGCGAAGATTTTCGTCGAGAATGATATATTGCAACACGGCGCGTTTTTCTTCGGCAGGAAGAACTTTGAAAGCGGTCCAAAACACTTCTGCGGTGGCTTGGGCTGTGGTCATTGAGTTGCTCCTTCTGTTACTGGTATTTTACCGCCAATTGAGTTACTGCTTCCTCGATATTCTTTTCTGCGAGGAGGTAGGCTGGGTCGCGCATTGTCTGTGCCTTGATTTGCTTGATGGAAGGATGGCTGGGTAACCAGCGGATGCTTCGCAAAGCGGATGAGTCTGAGGGCGGGGGAATCCGCTTACACCGACCTGCGGTCGGCGCAGGTGTCCGTTTAATATCCGTTGGTCGGAGTTTGAGACCTGCCTGGGTTGTGGTCATTGGCAAGCCTCCTGTTTCTCGGGTAAAAGTATAGCATAACCAAACCGAAAAAGATTTGCCCTTTAGCCTTCTTTCCCCGAAACAGGTAAAATATCCCCATGCTCAAACGCAATCCGCCTTCTGCCTTCTGCCTTCTGCCTTCTGCCTTCTGCCTTCCGTCTTCTGCCTTCCGCCTTCCGCTCTCTGCTTCTCGCCTCCTGCTTTTCGCCTTCTGCCTCCTGCTCGCGGCCTGCTCTCCCTCCCCCGCGCCTCCTCCCGTCGAGACCGCGACGCCTACCGTTCTAGCGACGCTGCCGCCGCCCGTCACCCCGACACTCGACACTCCAACACCTTCCTCGACGCCTCCTCCACAGAACATTCGCCCGCAATACGCGCTGGACGTGCAGTTCAACTACGCCAACAAGACCGCCATCGTGGATGAGACCATCGTCTATGTCAACAACAGCGCGGACACGTTGACCAGTCTCGTCTTCGGCGTCGAAGCGACCTGCTCTCAGAGTTTCACGCTCAACAGCGTTTCAATCAACCAATCGCCGATTTCCGATTACGTTTTCGACTACCAAAACGTTCAGGCGTACATCCGCCATCGTTTGGAAGTCCCGCTCCCGCAGCCGCTTCCGCCCAACGGACAGGCGACGGTGCAGATCAACTTCGGGCTGATCCTGCCCGTCGTCGGCAACTTCAGCGATGAGACCAGTCTCTGCTCGCAGATCTACGGCTACACCGCGCAGCAGGTCAACCTCGTGGACTGGTACCCCTTCATCGTCCCGTACGTGACGGGAAAGGGCTGGGTGTTGCACAATCCCTGGTATTACGGCGAGCATCTCACCTTCGAGGCGGCGGACTTCGACGTGCGCGTCGAGTTCACCGATGGGTCGAATCCCGTGATCGCGGCGAGCGGGGAGGAGGTCGCGTCGGACGGCGCGGCCAGCCGAAGGTTCAGGTTGGAAGCGGGGCGGAACTTCGCCCTGTCGTTCGCGCCCGAATACCGCGTCCTGACGAAGACCGTCGGCGACGTCGTCATCTACAGTTATTATTTCCCGCCCTACGAGACCGCCGCGGCCGCCGTCCTGAACGCCACCGCGCAGTCGTTCGAGATTTACAGTCAGCGCTTCGGGCCGTACATCCACAAGACGCTTTCGGTGGTGCAGGGCGACTTCAACGACGGGATGGAATATTCCGCGCTGTATTATCACAGCAAGGGCATTTACAATAATTACGACGGCACGTTGAAGAATCATCTCACGGCGGTGTCCGTCCATGAGACCGCGCATCAATGGTGGTTCGAGCAGGTCGGCAACGATCAGGGATTCGAGCCGTGGCTCGACGAGGCGCTCGCCACGTACAGCGAGATCGTCTATTATGAAACCGTCCAGCCCGACGCGCTCAAGGACTGGTGGTGGATTTATCGCTTCGACCCGTACAAGCCGCTCAACCAGGTGGACGCGCGCATTTACGAGGGCGAGGGCCAGCGTCCCTACTGGAACAAGGTCTATCTCAACGGCGCGCACTTTTTGCAGGACCTCCGCGCGCGCATCGGCGACGAGGCCTTCTTCGCCTTCCTGCAGGATTACCTCGCCCAGATGCGCGGCAAGATCGCGACCACCGACGACTTCTTCCGCATCCTGCGCGAACACACCAGCGCGGACCTCTCCGACCTGATCGCGCAATACTTCCAAAATCCGCATTGAGCAAACATGCACACAAGTCAACGCGCACGCGCCCCGCGCCTTCTGCTCTCCGCCTTCTGCCTCCTGCTTTCCGCCTGTTCGACTTCCGCCTCCCCCGCGACTCCCACCGCGCCGTACAGCGCCCCGTTCATCATCGTGACGCGCAACCCGAACGCGGCGATTCCGACCCCGCTCGAAGCGGCCACTGCGACCGAGCCGATGCCTCCCTCCGAGACGCCTCCGCCCGCGCCGACGGCGACTCCCTTCGTCCCGACGCGTGAGCCGCTCGTCACCCCGCAGCCCGCCTCCTCGCTCACGCGTCCGTTTTACGTCCTCTACGCCACCGTTGACTACGACAACCATCACGTCTCCGTGGACGAGGGCATCTCCTATCCGAATCTGACGGGTGCCACGCTGAACGAACTTGTCCTCGCCGTCGAGCCGATGCTGTACAACAACGCCTTCCTGCTGGCTTCCATCTCCGTCAACGGCGCATCCGTCACCAATTACGCGCTCGCGGCGCACCGCCTGACGATCCCGCTCTCCCCGCCTCTCCCGCCCAATGGACAGGCCAACCTCGTCATCCAATACGAGCTCAACGTCCCCGTCAAGCAGAAGGGCAACACCTTCGGCTGGCTTTCCTACCAGACCAACCTCACGGACTGGTATCCCTTCGTTGTCCCGTACGACGCGGCCAGTGGATGGGTCCTGCACGACTTCATGCCGTGGGGCGAGCATCTCGTCTACGATTCGGCGGATTTCGAAGTGAACCTCCGCTTCACGGACGCGGCCTCCGCGCCCGTCGTGGCCGCGCCCGCGCTGGCCGAGTCCAACGGCGAGTGGACGCGGTACCGTCTCGACGGCGCGCGCACGTTCGCCCTCTCGATGAGCCGCGACTATCTCGTGACCGAGTCCGCCGTTCGGTCTGTGACGACGCGTTCGTATTATTTCGCGGGACACGAAAACGCGGGGGCGAAGCTATCCTACCTCGCCACGCAGGTGGTCGGTCTGTTCGATCCGCTCTTCGCGCCGTATCCGTATCCCGTCATCAACGTGATCGAGTCGGACTACAACGACGGACAGGAGTACGACGGCCTGGCGTTTTTGAGCAGCGCGTTTTACGCCGACTACTACGGGACGTCGCAGAACGACCTGGTTGTGCTGGGGATGCACGAGATGACGCACAACTGGTGGTTCGGACTCGTCGGCAGCGACCAGGCGATGGAACCCTGGCTCGACGAGGCGCTGTCGGTTTACAGCGAGCGCATCTTCTTTGAATACACCAATCCAGGAATCGTAAATTGGTGGTGGCAATGGCGCGTCAATTACTTCAAGCCGTACGGCTACGTGGACATGACGATCTACCAGCCCGCTTCCTTCGACTCCTACGTCAACGGAGTCTATCGCAACGGCGCGCTCTTCCTCGAAGACCTGCGCGTCCGCATCGGCGACCAGGCCTTCTACGCTTTCCTCAAAGACTACGCGGGGCAGATGTCTCACCGCCGCGCTACCGCGGACGATTTCTTCCGCATCCTGCGCCAGCACACCTCGAAGGACATCTCCGATCTGATCGCGGCGTATTTCCAAACCCAGCGCTGATTCGGAGTCTCGTTTAAGAGAGCATTTCATCAATCACGTTTTCATTCTTTGGAGACATGGATTGCACGGACAAACACGGATTTTTTGACTTTTCTGTGCAATCTGTGTAATCTGTGTACTTAAGAAATAATTGCAAAGGGGAATTCTCTACCGTACAAGCCCCATCGCGAATGCCGCGAACACCTGCACTTGCGCCTGGCGCAAGTGTGGGCGAACCCTTGCGCCGCCCGCAAGGACAGGTGTGCCGCGAAATTTTGTTTTTTCAGCCGAGAAATTCGCGTTATTCGCGCCATTCGCGATAAAAAAAGCCCAACGATTCCTGCCATGTACGGTAGAGAAAAGGGGAAAGAAAAATCGGAGCAACTCCGTCCAATTTGCGGAACTCACGAGCAAAGGAATTTTATTATGGCAACCAAAATGCCCGTCCTGTTCGTCGGTCACGGCAACCCGATGAACGCCATCGAAGAGAACGACTTTTCCAAAGCGTGGATCGAGGAAGGCCGAAAACTGCCCCAGCCGCGCGCCATCCTCTGCGTTTCGGCACACTGGGTCACGCGCGGGACGCTGGTCACCGCCATGGACAAACCGCGCACCATCTACGACATGTACGGCTTCCCGCCTGAACTGTACGAGGTGCGCTACGACGCGCCGGGCGCGCCCGACCTGGCGGGACAGATCCGCCGCATCATCAAGACCACCGAGGTGCGCGACGACTTCGAATGGGGCCTCGACCACGGGACGTGGTCCGCGCTGCGGCGCATGTTCCCCGAAGCGAACGTCCCCGTCGTCCAGATGTCCCTCGACGCGGCCATCGCCCCTGAGAAACACTATGAGATCGCGAGTCAATTAAAGGAACTGCGCGAGGACGGCGTGCTGGTCATCGGCAGCGGCAACATCGTCCACAACCTGCGCCTCGCCCGCCTGGAAGACTCGGCCTACGATTGGGCGGTGGAATTTGACCAGCGCGTCAAAAATTGGATCGAGCAGAACGACCACGATCCCATCGTCCACTTCGAGAGGGGCGATCAGGCCGCGGCGCTTGCCATCAACAGCGCGGAACATTACGTCCCGCTGCTCTATTCCCTTGCCTTGCGCGACGAATCGGATCCGATCTCCTTCTTTGCGGACAAAGTGATCGGCGGCTCGATCTCGATGCGGTCGGTGAAGATCGGGTAATATCTCTCGTTGGGGCAGTTGGGGCAGTTTGGGCAGTTGGGGCAGACCTATGTGTCTGCCCTCGCGTCTGCCCTCGTGTCTGCCCTCGTGTCTGCCCAGGCGGGTGGACACGTAGGTCCACCCCTACGATTGGATTTATGAATCGACCCTTTGTTTTCATCAACGCGGCCGTGACCGCCGACGGCAAAATAGACACCCGCGAACGCCGCGGGGCGACGATCTCCTCCGCGCGGGATAAAGCGCGCGTGGACCGTCTGCGCGCTGGGGCGGACGCGGTGATGGTCGGCGGGAAAACGCTCCTCGAAGAAGATCCCAGGCTGACGGTCAAGAGCGAAGCGCTGCGCGCCGAGAGGGCCGCGCGCGGGCTGAGTCCGAATCCCATGAAGGTGGGAATCGTCACCAACGCGGACGAACTTCCCGACGGCGATTTTGTCAATTTCGGCGCGGCGCGCGTCGTAATATTCGCCGCCGAGCGGACATCTAAAGCGCGGGTCGAATCCCTGCGTTCACGCGGCGTCGAAGTATACGTCCACGACGCGCCGCGCGTGGACCTGGCCGAAGCCCTCCGCGTCCTGCGCGGACTGGGCGTCGAACGCCTGATGGTCGAGGGCGGCGGGACGCTCAACTTCGAGTTGCTCCGCCTCGGTCTCGTGGACGAGTTGACGATCTACGTCGCGCCGATGATCTTCGGGGGCGAATCCGCTCCCACGCTCGCGGACGGCGTCGGCTTGGCGCGAGGCGAAGCCATCCCGCTGAAACTCGTCGAGAGCGAGATCCATGCGGACGGCGGAGTTGTATTAAAATACGCGCGCGCAACGGGCGTTCTCTGACGCCAGGTTGCGCGACATAACATTAATGAGGTAAACATGTCTGTCATTTCAATGCACGAAAAAGTGGAACAATTATTACGGGACGATCCCGACCACGAATGCGAGGGCATCGGTCCCGACAAGGTTTGCGTGCGCATCGTCGCGCTGGCCGAACTGCCCTCGCGCTTCGGCAACTTCCACATCATCGCCTTCGAAAATAACCGCGACGGCAAGGAACATGTCGCCATCACGCACGGCGACGTGATCGGCGCGAGCGACGTGCCTGTGCGCCTGCACTCGGAATGTCTCACGGGCGACGCGCTCGGCTCGCTGCGCTGCGATTGCCGCGACCAATTGGAGTCCGCGCTGAAGATGATCGGCAAGATGGAGCGCGGCATGGTGCTGTACATGCGGCAGGAGGGACGCGGCATCGGCCTCACCAACAAGATCCGCGCCTACAGTTTGCAGGACGCCGGCCTCGACACAGTGCAGGCCAACCTCGCCCTCGGCTTCCGCGACGACGAACGCGATTACGCCGTCGCCGCGCACATGCTCATGTCGCTCAAAGTCAACTCGACGCGGCTCATCACCAACAACCCGAAGAAGATCAAACAACTCACCGACTACGGCATCAAAGTCACCGACCGCATCCCGCACGTCATGGAGCCGAATGAGTACAACCTCTTCTATCTCGAAACCAAAGCCGCCAAGTCCGGCCACCTGATGAAATTCCCCGCGCACAAACACCTGCAAGAGCAGAGCGACGAACCCTTCATCGAGGGCATGCCCGAACCTGTGGAGGCGGCCCATGGATAGCCGCGTCGTCGTCATCACGGGCGCGACTGGCGTCCTCGGAAAACTCGCCGCGCAGACGTTCGCCGCGCGCGGCGATTCCATCGTCCTGCTCTCGCGCGACCAGGCGGAGGTGGACTCCCTCGCCCGCGACCTGAACCTGCCCTCCGAGCGGATCCTCGCCCGAGGCGTGGACCTGCTCGACGCGCAGTCGCTGCGCGCCGCGGCCGAGGCGGTCGCGGCCCAATTCGGCGGAGTCCACATCCTGATCCACCTCGTCGGCGGCTGGACGGGCGGCAAGACCATCCTCGAAACCTCCGTGGACGATTTCGCCCTCATGTTCAACCAGCACGCCTGGACGACCGTCCACCTCTTCCAGGCTTTCGCCCCGCTCCTCGCTTCGGGCGGACGCGTGATCGTCGTCTCCTCGCCGCTCGCCAACGCCCCCGTCGCAAAGATGAGCGCGTACGCCGCCGCCAAGTCCGCGCAGGAGACGCTCGTCCTCACCCTCGCCGAAGAACTGCGCGAGAGCGGCGTGACCGCCAACGTCATCCAGGTCAAGTCCATTGACGTGAAAGGGACGGGCAAGGGGACTTCGCCCAAGGAGATCGTCGCCGCGATGGAGTACCTCTGCTCCGAGGAGGCCGCAAAGGTGACGGGCGCGAGGCTCCCGATTTTCAGGTAGAATTTTGGTATAATTTCTATACCGTGAATTTTGAGTTTGATCCGACCAAAAATGAATCAAATCGCCAAAAACATGGCATTGACTTTGTCGAGGCGCAAGCATTGTGGCTGGATGAAAATCGTCTTGAAATCCCAGCCAGAACTGTAGATGAACCGAGAAATCTTTTGATCGGTCAAATTAATGGCAAAGTTTGGTCCGCAATTATCACGTATCGCGACGCAAATATTCGGATCATCTCTGTCAGACGCGCTCGCGATGAGGAGGTAGAACTCTATGAAGGCATCTGAACTGGACAAAAAGTTTGACGATAACCAGAATATTCTGGCCGACTTGGATCTTTCCCAGGCCCGCCGCCCCGCGTTGGAGCAAAAGCGCGTCAATGTGGACTTCCCCATGTGGATGATCACCGCGTTGGATCGCGAAGCGCGCAAACTGGGCGTGACGCGGCAATCCGTGATCAAAATGTGGCTGGCGGAACGCCTGGAGCAACTTGGATGGGCTGGATAAGGTAAGATAATATCTCGCCCTACCTTTTCCCGTTATACTTGCGGGATGCGACCCGTCCCAACCCGCAACCGCGAATCACGGACCGACGGCTTCAAAGAGAACCCGTCGGTTTTTTCGCGCCTCCCGTCAAGGTGAACCATGCCTCCTCTCGCCGTCGTCCTCCTGCTCGTCTCCGCGCTCATGCACGCGCTGTGGAACCTCATCCTCAAACAATCTGAAATCAAATACATCGCCATGAACTGGCAGGTCTTGCTCGGAGGCGCGGCGGCTGTCGTCGCCCTCTTTTTTACCGGCCTGCCGCCCCGCGCCATGTGGCCCTTCGCCGCCGCCAGCATCGTCCTCGAAACGCTGTACTTCCTGCTCCTCATGGCCGCTTACACCGACCACGATTTTTCGCTGATCTATCCCATCGCGCGCGGCGCCGCGCCCGCCCTGGTGACAATCTGGGCGGCGCTGTTCCTGCGCGAAATCCCGACGACGGGCGGGCTGTTCGGCATCCTGCTCATCATCGTCGGCATGATCGTCATCGGCTCGACCGCCCTGCTCGACAACCGCGAGAACAAGCCGAGCCTCAAGGGGATTCTCCTCGCGCTCGGCGTGGCCTTTCTCATCTCGGTCTACACCATCGTGGACGGGACGGCGGTCAAAGCGCATCCGACGGCGTCCCTGCCCTACGCGCTTACGATGTTTGCGGGCGTCCCGCTTCTGACGACGCCCGTGGTGGGTCGCCGCTTCGGATGGGATTCCTTCGCCCGAGCCTGGCGCGGACAACGCTGGATGTTGATCCTCGGCGGCGCGCTGGGGGTGACCGCCTACACAACCGCCCTCTTCGCCTACTCGTTCGCGCCGCTCAATTACTCGGAGGCCATGCGCGAGGTCAGCGTGGTGATTGGCGCGTTCCTCGGTTGGCGGTTCCTCGGCGAGAAGATGGGCGGGTACCGTCTGCTCGGCGCGGCGGTCATCTTCGCGGGGATTTCGTTGATCGCGATCTTCGGCTGATTGACGCAGGTGTAGGTGTAGATGTATACTCCCTTTTGGAGGTCCCTATGGCTACAACTGGACAAAAATACCGCGCTCAAATCCTTCTGGAGCCTGAGCAGCACAAAAAATTGACCGAAATCGCCGCCAGCGAAGGGCGAAGCGTCTCCGACGTGGTGCGCGAGGCGGTGGCGGAATACGTCGTCGCGAAGACTCAGGAAGATCAATGGGAACGTCGGCGCAGAGGCTTGGAGATCATCCGGCAACACCGTGAGGAAATGCTGCGAAAGCGCGGCGGAAAACCCATTGAAATTGACGTTGTGGAATTGATTCATCAAATGCGAGAGGAAAGGGAGAATGAGTTACTCAGCGCCATCGAAGACCTCGCCCGCCATCGTGGTAATTGACGCTGGCCTGGGAGCGGGAGCGGTACTGGCAATTCGCGGCTTGGAAGCTGTGCCGGCGCTTTTGGAGCGCTGGCACGAAAACAAAGACAAAATTTATGTCCCCGAGTGGTGGTGGGCGGAAGTAACTTCTGTCGTTCGGCAATACGTTTATCGCAAAGAAATTTCCACCGAGCAGGCTCATCAGGCGATTGACGACCTCAAGAATATTGAAGTTGCCTCGTACGCAATGAATTTTGACCTTCTGCACAATACGCTTGACTGGGCGCAGAGAATCGGACAGGTCAGGGCATACGATGCCTCTTATCTCGCCCTCGCCGAACATTTGAACGCGGAGCTTTGGACGGCGGACAAACGACTCGTGAATTCTACGCGCGCCCTGAATATTGACTGGATTAAATGGATTGGAGACTTCGAATAACATGCCCGAACAGACCTTCCCCGAACCGACCGTCGGCGCGTTCATTTTCAACAGCAAAGGCGAACTCCTGCTGCTGCAAAGTCACAAATTTCCCGGCTTGTACGTCGTCCCCGGCGGGCACGTGGAATTGGGCGAGCGGCTGGAGGAGGCCCTCGTCCGTGAGGTGAAGGAGGAGACCGGGCTGGACGTATACGACATCGAGTTCATCATGTTCCAGCAATTCATCTACGATCCCGCTTTCTGGAAAAAACGTCACTTCATCTTTTTCGACTTCGCCTGCAAGACCGACGGGAGCAAGCCGCAACTCAACGACGAAGCCGAGGGATTTATCTGGGCGGAACCGCAGAAGGCCCTGACGCTGGAACTGGACGCGTACACGCGTCGCTCCATAGAAAAATGGCTGAAGTAGAAACTGACCTGCCGCGCGGCGAATTTTTGAATTGCCCTCTTTGCCGTTCTGGATATAATGAACGCCTATGGCTATTGACCGTTTTGGACGCAACATCCACTATTTGCGAATCAGCCTCACCGACCACTGCAACCTGCGCTGCGTTTACTGTATGCCCGAAGACCAGGTCTTCCGTCCCAACGCGGAATTGATGCAGGACGACGAAATCCTCCTGCTCACGCGGCTGTTCGCCTCGCTGGGATTCGACAAAATCCGACTGACGGGCGGCGAGCCGACCGTCCGCGCCCACATCGTGGACATCGTGCGCGGCATCGCCAGCGTCGAGGGCATCCGCTCCGTTTCCATGACGACGAACGGGGTGCTCCTCCCGAAGCTGGCCCAACCCCTCGCCGACGCGGGCCTCGAACGGGTCAACGTCTCGCTTGACACGCTCGACCCCGAAAAATTCAAGCGGCTGACGCGCTGGGGCAAATTCGACGACGTCTGGCAGGGAATCCACGCCGCCGAAGCCGCCGGCTTGACTCCCATCAAGATCAACGCGGTCATCGTCCGCGGCTACAACGAAGACGACGCGGCGAACCTCGCCCGCCTCACGCTGGAGCATCCCTGGCAGGTGCGCTTCATCGAGATGATGCCCTTCGCCGGAGTGACGGAACTCCAGACCCGGCAGACCGTCACCGCGCAGGAGATTCGGGAGCGCATCGAAGATTCCCTCGGCGACCTGCAAGTGGCGAACGGCGGCAAACTGGACGGCGAGACGCGCCTCTTCAAACTCCCCAACGCCAAAGGCGAAGTGGGACTCATCTCCTCCGTCACCGTGCCTTTCTGCTCCACCTGCAACCGCGCCCGCCTCACCGCGGACGGCCGCCTGCGTCTCTGCCTGCTGCGCGAAAAGGAAGTGGACCTGCTCACGCCCCTGCGCGCCGGCGCCACGCTCGACGAACTGCGCGCCATCATCCTCGACGGCGTGTGGCACAAGCCCTGGGGACACGCCCTCGCCGAGGGCCTCATCCCCCTCAACCGCGCGATGAACGAGATCGGCGGGTAAATTCAAAATTCAAAATTTATGATCAAATCCATCCTCTTCGACCTCGACGGCACGCTTCGTCACAACGACCCCTCCGGCAGCCGGGTCTTCGTGGAATACGCGCGGGCGCTCGGCCTGCCGCTCCACGAGGAAGACATCGCCCGCGCCGCGCGCTGGGAGCATTACTACTTCGCCAACTCCCCCGACATCCAGGCCGACAGCCAGAAATTTGAGAACGACAGTTTCTGGACCAACTTTGCGCGGCGCAGGCTGGTCGCTTTGGGATGCCGTCCCGAGCAGGCCGCGGAACTCGCCCCGCAATTCTCCGCGTACATGGCCGAAAACTACAAGCCGACCTCCTTCGTCCCCGAGGAAGTCTTCCCGCTTCTGTCCACGCTGAAGGCGGCGGGCTACAACCTCGGCATGGTCTCCAACCGCTCCCGCCCGTTCGACGAAGAACTCAAAGGGCTGGGGCTGGACGGCTACTTTAACTTCACGCTGGCGGGCGGGGAGGTGAACGCCTTCAAACCCGACCTCGCCATCTTCGAGGAAGCCCTGCGCCGGGCCGGGACGTCCGCCGCGCAGACGATCTACGTGGGCGACAACTACTACGCCGACGCGGTCGGGGCGCGCCGCGCGGGACTTCGGCCGGTTCTCTACGACCCGAGCGGACTCTTCCCCGATCCCGGCTGCGAGGTCATCGTCTCCTTCGATCAGTTGACAAAGTTACTGGGGTGATTGGACAGGCTCCGCGGCATTTCTTCGGGAGACTGTTTCTTGTACACAGATTACGTGGATTCTCACGGATAGAGCCATTACAAAAATCCGTGTACAAAAGGGAGTTAAGAAGCGCGCTCTTACCTCGCAAACTCCCAAAAGGCGCGGGCGGCCTCCTCAATAGCCTGTTCCAGTTTGACGTCGTTCGTCGTCCCCGCGCCGGGGTAGCCGAAGATGACGATGACGTAGGCGCGCGAGTCCCAGGTCACGATGGCGGCGTCGCCGATAACGAGACGTCCCTCCGTGATGGAGCCGCGCTTGTTGTAGAATTTTCCGTCGGGGGGCAGGAGCGGTCTTAAAACGCCCAGCCGCGTGTCGTCGTTGGGAGTGTATTCAGACATGAACTTTAGAATGATCTCCCGCGCATGCGGCTGGATAAACCCGCCCCGATAAAGCCCCGCGAGGAGACGCGCGACCTCGTCCAGGGGAGCGAGGCGGCTGAACACGTTCACGTTCGGCGCGCCCCAATCGTCCAGCATCGCGGGGATGTTGAGCCGCGACGCGCGGATATATTCGAGCAGGTCTTCGGTGGCTTTCTCGTCCGAGACGACGAGCATATCGTGGAGCGCCTGCGAGAGCAGGAATCCGTTCCCATGCGATTTGATGTAGGCGGAGAGTTCGTCCGCGGGGACGCCTTTGGCTTCGAGGCTCTTGAACAACAGCATGGCGATGGGGACCTTGATGACCGAGGCGGTGTGGACCGCGTCGGCGCCGCGGCGGTCGTAGACGACGCGCCCCGCCTCGAGGTCCAGGATGACCGAGCGCCAGTCGCCGCCCGCGTCCGCGAAGACGGAGTCCAGCCGGTCGGCGAGTCGGATCTCGGCGGGGGAGAAATCCTGCACGGGGACTTTGAAGCGCCAGAGTTCGAATCCGCCGTAGCCGGTGAGGCCGATCCAGTTGTTTTTGGATTCGTCCGTCCAATCGTGGAATTGACCGACGCCCGGCTGGTTGGGGTCGTAGAGCATCACTTCGCGGATGACGTAGTAGTAGTTGGGATAGGGCTGGGTGTTGAGGTTGGTGACGGAGTAGGCGCGCCCGGTTTCGTCCACGCGGGTGACGGTGAGGATGTGTTCGAAGGTGCCGCCTTTGCCCGCGTAGAGGTAGAGGAAGTCGCCCGCCTGGAGGGGAAATTCCCTGAAGTCGAATTCGCCGATGGACTGTTTGAAGCGGTAATGCTCGAAGCGCTCGGCGGGAAAGGTTTTGCGGATGGTCTCCGCGTTGAGGTCGGGACGCATGAGCCAGAAGTCGTGCGGGTCCACGTAGCGGCTGAGGAGGCCGGCGTCGCGCAGTTCGGCGATGGAGAGCGGCCCGCACATGTTGGACGGGTCGGCGTATTTGACGAATCCGATCTTCTCCGCTTTGGCGAGGGCTTCCTCCTGCGTGGCGGAGATGAAGGTCTGCGCGGTTTGGTTGAGGCGGTCTTTTTGGGAGGGGGTCAGGGGATCGGAAGTGTCAGGTGTAGGGGGTTCAGGTGTCAGGTTCGGGGTTTCAGGTGTCAGGTTCCAAGTGTCAGGGGTCAGGTTCCAGGTGTCAGGGGTGGAGGTTGGGGGATTAGGCGTCAGGGTTGGAGATTCGGGGGCGGAGATGGACGCGGGTCCGCAGGAGGCGAGGAGGAGGCAGAGGGCGGAAAGGAGGAGGAGGGTGGAGCGCATGGGGGGAGTTTAGCATAAATAGCGGAATGTGGCTGTCCACGCGCTAGTTCAATGGACTTTATCAACATCTCTTTTCCTGTTGCCAATGACGCGAATTTCATGTCAACGCTGAACAAATCCATTGAACCGCAAAGCCCGCGAAGATCGCAAAGAACCCTACTTAACTTCGCGCTCTTGGCGTTCTTCACGGTAATTTTTGGCTACAGCGCAAAAAATTCCTGGCTTTAGGCAGGTCATATTTAATGTAGGAAAATCGCTTGACATCCTCCCCTCTCCGCATATAATCATCCCAACGCGCAGAGACGAGTAATTCGGCAGCGGTTCAGAGAGTCGCTGGGTAGTGCGAAGCGGCCCGCCAACGGATGAAATCCACTCTGCCTCATTCCCTCGCAGGGTAGCGCAAGATCAATCTTGCGGTACGTAAGAGGGACGGGTTCGCCCGATAGCGCGACCTTAAGGCTGACCCCCACCCAGCCTCCCCCATTTTCCCTGAAAATGGAGGAAGCGCCCGACAGGGCGGAGGGGGTTGGCAAAAGCAGGTGGCACCACGAGACGCCCCTCGTCCTGCAATGGACTGGGGCGTATTCTATTAACTGCGAAGGCCAACCTCTTCGCAAAAAGGAGCCAGAATGCTCGACATCAATCTCATCCGCGAAACGCCCGACGTCGTCCGCAAATCGCTGCGCGACCGCCAGGACGACCCGTCTGTGGTGGATTCCATCCTGCAATTGGACGAGAAACGCCGCAGCCTGCTCAACGAAGTGGAGGCGCTCAAAGCCGAGCGCAACGTCGTCTCGAAGGAGATCGGCAGGATGAAGGACGCGGCCGACCGCCAGTCAAAGATCGAGGCGATGCGCGTCGTCGGCGACAGAATCTCGGCGCTCGATTCCGACGTGGCGGCGGCGGAGGCCGAACTGACGGGACTTATGTCCACCCTGCCGAACATCCCCGACGCCCGCACTCCCTACGGAAAAGACGACAGTGAGAACGTCGTCCTCAGGACGGTCGGCGAGCCGCGTCCGTTCGACTTCGAGCCGAAGCCGCACTGGGACCTCGGTCCCGCCCTCGGCATCATTAACTTCGAACGCGGCACAAAACTGACGGGTTCGCGCTTCTACGTCCTCTCGGGCGCGGGCGCGCGGTTGCAGCGCGCCCTCATCGCGTGGATGCTCGACCTGCACACGCGCGGGCAGGGCTACACCGAAAAATATCTCCCGTTCATGGTCAAAACCGCCACGGTCTTCGGCGCGGGACAACTTCCGAAATTCGCGGACAACCTCTACAAGGACCACGAGGAAGACCTGTACTTCGTCCCGACCGCCGAGATCCCGCTGACGGGCCTCCACATGGACGAGATCCTCGACGAAGCCAGCCTGCCGCGTCTCTACACCGCGTACACGCCCTGCTTCCGCCGCGAGAAAATGAGCGCGGGACGCGACGTGCGCGGCATCAAGCGCGGGCATCAGTTCGACAAAGTGGAGATGTACATCTACTGCAAGCCCGAAGAGTCGGAAGTCCTGCACCAAAAAATGTTGAAGGACGCCGAAGAGACCTGCGCGCAACTGGGCGTGCCGTACCGCGTCAAACAACTCTGCACGGGCGACATCGGCTTCGGCTCCACGCTGACCTACGACCTGGAGTTGTGGGCGCCTGGCTGCAACGAGTGGCTGGAAGTCTCCTCCGTCTCGAACGTGACCGACTTTCAGGCGCGCCGCGCCAACATCAAGTACCGTCCCGCCGAGGGAGGCAGGACGCGCTTCGTCCACACGCTGAACGGCTCGGGGCTGGGACTGCCGCGCACGCTGATCGCCGTCATGGAAAACTACCAGCAAGCCGACGGCTCGATCGTCGTCCCCGAAGTCCTCCGTCCGTGGATGGGCGGGATTGATATAATCAGGCCCTAGCCGCCTCCATGCCCTTCGACCTCCCTTTCATGTGGCAAGTCGTCCTCCAAACCCTTACCCTCTTCGTCATGCTGGTGGGATTGGTCGGACTCATCGTCCCCGTCTTCCCCGGACTGACGGTGATGTGGTTCGCCGCGCTGGTCTACGCCCTCCTGCAAAGCGCCGGCGGATCAATGGGCTGGGTGGACTGGCTCCTGTTCGCGATCATCACCCTGCTGATGATTGCGGGCAACATCGTGGACAACCTCATCATCGCCTCCAAGATGCGCGGCCACGAAATCCCGTGGAGTTCCATCCTGCTCAGTTACGCGGTGGGACTCGTCGTGAGTCTCTTCGCCACGCCGTTGATGGGGCTGCTCGCCGCGCCGCTCTCCCTGCTGTTGTGGGAATATCTGCGCCTGCGCGACCGCAGCCTGGCGTTCGAATCCGCCAAAGTCTACATGATCGGCTGGGGCGCGTCCTTTGCGGCGCGCTTCGGCATCGGCTTTTTGATGATCGTCCTGTGGATGTTGTGGGCCTGGCTGTAGGATAGTTTTCTTTCACCCTTTTTAGACTCGGACTTCACGGAGCGCGCGGATCTCTCGTTGAACTCCGCGCCATCCGTGACCGAAATGGAAGTTCAACATACCCTCTAAAGGAGCACAGCAATGTACGGTTTTCTCGACACCATGAGCGACCTTCTCGGCATCTTCGGCTATATCCTCAGCGCGGTGGGATTCTTCGTCGTCGGCTTCGCGATGGGACGCTTCTTCCTCGCGTCCTATCCCAAAGGCGGACGGGAGTTGCAGATCGCCCTCGCGCTGGGACTCTTCGGCCTGCTGATCGGCATCACCGTCTTCGCCTCGCCGGGGTCGGCGGGCGCGTTCGCGCTCGGGCTGGGACTCACCTTCTTTGTTGAGAATCAGGGAAAGAAAGAGACCGAGGAAAAACCAGCCGAAGAAAAGCCGTCGAAAAAGAAATAAGTACGAGACGGCGCGTCGCTCCGCCTCACGCGCCCTGTGCCGCGGCGATCAACGCCTGGCGGAATTTCACGCCCGCCGCGTTCTCCTCCAGCCCGATGAACGTCGTCCCCGCTTCGGGCGAGTCGGTCTTCAGCCCGTTGACGTTCACGCCCGTGTCGGGAATCATCTTCGCGAAACTCGATTGGGCGTAATCCTGCACGGTGATCTGGTTCAGCCGCGCCGACATGGCGTGGACCGGCGTCTTCGTGCCGCTGTTCGCCCACACCAGCCAGTCCTTCGTCAACACAGCCGCGGTATAGACCGTCTCGCCGCCGCCGAAGAGTCCCTTTTTGGTCTTCTCCGACGCGGTCTCCACGCAGACCTTCGCGTCGGCGAGGATGTCGCCGAGGTTGTACTTTTCCACGTGCGCGCGCAGCGCCTCGCCCAGTTCAGGCCGCAGCGAATCCAGCGTGCATTCGCGCGTCGTGCGTTTGTAGTCTCCCATATCGTCTCCTTTTCGTCAACGCAAAAACAAAGCCAGCAGTTTCCCGGCGTTCTCCAAATCGTCCATGTCCACCATCTCCGACGGCGAATGGATGTGACGCAGCGGGATGGCGATCCCGCCCGCCTGCGCGCCGAGACCGGTCATCTGCATCTTGCCCGCGTCCGTGCCGCCCATCTCCAAAAGTTCGAACTGATGCGGGACGCGGTTCTTCTCCGCGAGACGCGTCAACTCCTCCACGATGCGCGGGTCCGAGATCACGGTCGCGTCCTTCACTTTGATGGCGGGACCGCCGCCGAGCGCGATGGGATTCCGCTCGCGCGCGTTCGGCGCGTCGTTCGCGAGAGTCACATCCACCGCCAGCCCGACTTCGGGATCGATCCCATACGCGGCGGGACCCGCGCCGCGCGTCCCCACCTCCTCCTGGACGGTGAACGCGTACCAGACCTCGTTCGCGCCCGGCCTCAGGTTTTGGAGGCTTTCGATGAGCAGCGCCACGCCGGCGCGGTCATCGAGACACTTCGAGACGACGCGTTTCCCGAAGTCCTGAAAATCGGAGTCGAACACCGCCACGTCGCCCACCTTGACGGGGGAGTCCTTCTCGCTGGTCGCGCCCGTGTCAATGTAATACCGGTCGAGACTCGGCGTCCGCTCCTTCGTCTCCGCCTCGCGTTCGAGGCCGACGACGCCGCGCGCCCCGTTGAGAAATTTCACCCGCGCCGCCAGCCGCCGGTGCGGACTGAGTCCGCCCAGCGCGCTGAACCGCGCGTACCCGTTCGCGTCCACGTGCGAGACGATGATCCCGATCTCGTCCATGTGCGCGGCCAGCATGATGCGCCTGCCGCCTTTGGCTTTTTTCCCCTTGCGCGCCAGCAGGTTGCCGAGCGCGTCCACGCGGATTTCGTCCGCGTAGGGTTGGATCATCTCTTTCACCGCCGCGCGGATTCTGTCTTCGCGGCCGGAGGGGGCGGGAATTTCAGTGAGGGTGCGGAGAAGCGTTTTCATGTTGCCTCGTTTGAGAGATAAAATAGGGGCGTGAATTCCAAATCGCAACCCGCGCCGGGCCGGGAGCCTGAAATGGAACAGCGGTTATTTTCATCCAAACGGGCTGAAATGTCCACACCTGCGGCGGATAAGTTTCCCGTCCGCCCGCTGGCCGCGCTGCTCCTCGCCCTCGCCGCGCAGACCTGTCTCGAACCGCCCGCGCGGATTCCCGCCGCGCTCGCGCTCTATCTCCTCGCGGCGGGATTCGCCGTCTGGTCCTTCTGCCGCGGCGAGTGGACTTTGCCCGATCCGCCGAGCAGGAATCCGAAAGTTCTACTTTCGGATTCGACAAGCCCTGAAGTAGAACTTCAGGATTCCGTCAAACGCCCAGAGAAAAAATTTCCATCCTCTTCATTTTTTTTCTTTCTCCTTTCATCTTTCATTTTTCTCTCCATCGCGTTTTACCTTTTCGGAGACAACCGCTTCACCCCGCTGAACCTGTCCCTCTGGCTCGCGGGGATCGCGTTTTTCGTCCGCGCTTTCTGGCAGGGTAAAAACCCGCACACGGATTACACGGACAAGAGAGATTTCTCGGATTTTATAAAAAATTCTCTATCGTACAACCCCCATCGCGAAAGCCGCGAACACCTGCACTTGCGCCAGGCGCAAGTGTGGGCAAACCCTTGCGCCGTCCGCAAGGACAGGTGTCGCGCGAAATTTTGTTTTTTCAGCCGAGAAATTCGCGTTATTCGCGCCATTCGCGATAAAAAAAGCCCGACGATTCCTGCCATGTACGGTAGAGAAATAAAAAAAAGAAAATCCGTGTTTCTCCATCAAATCCGCGTCATCCGTGTACCGCTTCTCATCTTCCTCACCCTCCTCATCGCGGCTTTCTTCCGCTTCCATCACCTCGCCTCAGTCCCCGCCGAACCGTTCAGCGACCATGCCGAAAAACTCTTCGACGTGTACGACATCACGCAGGGCGAGACGCGCGTCTTCTTTCCGCGCAACACGGGACGCGAGGCCATCCAGTTCTATTGGACGCTCCTCGCCGCCGCGTTTTTTCGCACGGGATTGAGTTTCCAAAGTCTCAAGATCGGGTCGGCGCTCCTCGGCTTTTTCACGCTCCCGTTTATCTACCTGCTCGGCAGGGAGATCGCCAACCGACGCGCGGGTTTACTTGCCATGCTCTTCGCGGGCATCGCCTACTGGCCGAACGTCATCAGCCGCATCGGACTGCGCTTTCCGCTCTACCCGCTTTTCGTCGCGCCCACGTTTTATTTCCTCCTGCGTGGACTGCGTACAAACAGCCGCAACGACTTCCTCCTCTCTGGCCTCTTCCTCGGTCTCGGCTTGCACGGGTACACGCCGTTTCGGATCGCGCCGCTCCTCGTCCTCGTCACCTTCCTCCTCCATCTACTCTCCCGCCGCCCGATCCGCCTCTCGCATTACGCGCTGCTCCTCTTCGCCGCCCTGATCGTCTTCCTGCCCCTGCTTCGATATTCCCTCGAATTCCCCGCCGAATTCTGGAACCGCGCCGCCTCGCGCGCCGTCGTCCCAAACCCCGCCCCCGTCTTCGTCTCCAATCTCTGGAACGCGCTGCTGATGTTCAACGTCAACAACGGGAACATCTTCGTCAATTCGATTGTCCACCGCCCCGCGTTGGATGTGGTGACGGGCGCGCTCTTCCTCCTCGGCGTGACTCTCCTCCTCGCCCGCCGCCGCTTCCTGGACCTTTGGCTGGCCGCGGCCATCCTGACCTTGATCCTGCCCTCGGCTTTGTCCCTCGCCTTCCCCGTCGAGAATCCCGCGTTGACCCGCGCCGGCGGCGCGCTCGTGCCGGTCTTCGTCCTCGTGGGGATGACGCTCGACGGCCTGCTGTCCGCTTTCTCGGTAGGATTGAAGCGAAGCGGGGAGGCGGTCATCGCCGCGGGCGTGGTCGGAATCCTGTTCGCCGCGTCCGCCGTCCAGAATTATGATCTCGTCTTCCGCCAGTTCGCCGCCCAGTATGACCGCGTCGTGTGGAGAACGTCGGAGATGGGAGAAGTCGTCCGCGCCTTTGGGAATCCCGACCGCGTCTGGATCGTTCCGTACGAGCAGTGGGTGGACACGCGCCTGCCCGCGCTGTGGGCGGGAATCCCGAACCGCGACCTCGGCCTGCCGCGCGGGAAACTGGCGGATACGTTACAATTGCCCGCGCCGAAACTCTTCATCTTCAAGGCCAGCCCGCTCGCCGCGAATTTCAACGACATGGCGACGCTCGAAGAGTTGCGGCGGCTGTATCCGCAGGGCGAATTAACTCTGCATGAATCGGAACCGTGGTGGCAGAGTTTCTGGGTATACTTCGTCCCCGTGCGATGAACAAACACGCGCCAACCAGCCAACCAGCCAACCAGCCAACCAGCCAACCAGCAAACTAGCCAACTACCCAACCAGCAAACTAGCCAACTACCCAACCAGCCAACCAACTAACCATGTCCCAAAAACGACCCTGGCTATACGACCTGCTCCTCGTCGCCGTCCTCGCTGTGGCGGCGTATTTGCGTTTCAGCGGCGCGACCTGGGGCGAGGGACAGCACCAGCATCCCGACGAGTTGTTCCTGACGGGAGTGGCCGAAAACCTGCGCGCCCACGCCTGCATGGACGCGGGCGTTTCGATTGACGCCTGTCCGCCCGAACGCCAGCGCTGGATGACGATTGGGGAATACTTCGACACCGCGACTTCCACGCTTAATCCGCGCAACCGCGGCGCGGGCTTTTTCGTCTACGGCAACCTGCCGATGACCATTGTCCGCGTGGCGTATGAGGCCCTCGGCCCGTCGGCGGGACCGCTGAAATTTTTCGGCCGCGAGTTCTCGGCCTTCGCCGATCTGCTCAGCGTCCTCTTTCTGTACTTCGTCGTAGCGCGCGTCTATAACCGCAAAGTCGCGCTCCTGGCGGCGGCCTTCTCCGCGCTGGCGGTGATGCAGATACAGCAATCGCATTATTTCGTGGTGGACCTGTTCGCCAATCCTTTCCTCTACGCGGCGTTGTATGTAGCCGTGCGGATCGCGTACGACAAGCCGGCCGAGGACGGAAGACAGGAGACGGAGGGTACGCCGAATCCGCGCCGCCTTTCATCTTTCATCCTTCATCCCTCACCTTTGCTTTGGCAGTCCCTTCTCTTCGGTCTCCTCCTTGGCATGGCGGTGGCGAGCAAGATCAACACCGTGGCGATGGCAGTCGTCCTGCCGATTGCTCTGGCGCTTCGTTTCAGTAATCAGTCGTCAGTAATCAGCCATCAGGCTTCCGAGACAGAACAGGCGACAGGGAATATCACCGAACTTCCTTCGGGAATAAAACTGATCACTGAACACTGGAAACTGATTTTTGCCTGCCTCATCGTCGGCGGCATCTTCACCATCCTTTCCTTCCGCGTCTTCCAGCCCTACGCCTTCGACACCCTCCTCCCGAACAAGCAGTGGATAGAGAACCTGGGCGAGATCCGCTCGCAGGCCACCGGCCTCGCCGACATGCCCTGGAACCTGCAATGGATCCGCCGCACGCACCTGTACTCGTTCACCAATCTCACCGTCTGGGGGCTGGGACTTCCGCTCGGCATCCTCGCCTGGGCGGGCTTTCTCGTGATGGGCTGGCGCATCCTCAAAGGCGAACGCCGCCACATCCTGCTCTGGTCGTGGACGGCGCTGTACTTCGGCTGGCAGTCGCTTCAATTCAACCCCACCATGCGCTACCAGCTTCCCATCTACCCGCTGCTGTGCATGATGGCCGCGTGGATGGCGCTTCAAGTTGCAAATTCCAGGTTTCAAGTCCGCCGCAATCTTCAACCTTCAACGCTCAACCTTAAACCGTTGGCGTACACAATCGGCGGAATCGTCCTGGTTTTAACCGCGCTCTGGGCCTTCGCCTTCCTCGGCATCTACACCCGCCCCGAGACGCGCATGGCCGCCTCGCGCTGGATCTTCCAGAACGTGCCGGGGCCGATCACTCTCCAATATGCCGACGGGACCGTCCAGCCTCTTCCGTTCCCCGAAGGGACTCTCATCACCAGCGCCGAACCCTACTGGACTGCCTTCTCACCGCGGACGAACGCCCCGCTGACATCCGTCCTGCTCCCGCACGTCCTCGCCGACCCCGTCTCCGAGCAGACCCTCAACCTGTCCCTGCTCGAACGGCCGGACGCGGCATCCGCGCTGACCTCGGCCTCCGCCGCCTCCGACTTCCGCGCTGACGACGACCCGCGCGGACAATCCTTCCTGCTGACCCTCGACCCGCCTGTCTCACTGACGGCGGGACAGAACTACTTCCTCAGGATCGAAACCACCGCCTCGTTGACTCTCTCCGGCGCGTCCATCGCCAACGAGACCGACTATGACTGGACCCTGCCCTTCCGCGTGGACGGCTACGACGGGTTCGCCAGCATGTACGGCAACCTCAACCTGCAAGTCTATTGGGACGACAACCCCGACAAACTGGCGCGCTTCCAGGACGTCCTCAACCAGACCGACTATATCTTCATCCCCACCAACCATCAATACGCGCAGATCACGCGCGTCCCCGAACGCTACCCGTTGACGACGGTCTACTACCGCGAACTCATCGGCTGTCCGCCCGGCGAAGACATCATCCGCTGCTATCGCGTCGCCGAGCCGGGCGCGTATCAGGGACGCCTCGGATTCGACCTTATAAAGACCTTCACATCCTATCCCTCGCTGGGGACCTTCTCCATCAACGACGGCTCAGCGGAGGAGGCCTTCACCTTCTACGACCATCCGAAGGTACTCATCTTCAAGAAAAGCGCGGACTACAACCCCGCCGCGGTCGCGTCCAGCCTCGGCGCGGTGGACACGAGTCAGACCGTCCATCTCGCCCCGAAGGACGCGGGCAAATACCGTCCGCCCAAGAGTCTCATGCTGCCCGCGGACCGTCTCGCGGGGCAGCAGGCGGGCGGGACATGGTCGCGGTTGTTCGACTACGAATGGCTGCAAAATAAATATCCGTTCCTCGGGCTGATCGTCTGGTATCTGTTCATCTTCATCCTCGGTTTGACCGCCTACCCGCTGGCGCGGCGCGCCCTGCCCGGCCTCGCGGACAAGGGATACGCGCTCGCGCGCACGCTGGGGATCGTCGTCTTCGCGTACGCGGCGTGGCTGCTCGGCTCGCTGGGGGTCCCCGTCAGCCGCGGGTTGCTGGGAATCGTCTTCGCGGCGATGGCGCTGACGGGGGCGTGGCAGGCCTGGGTCCAGAGAGAGGCGTTGGCGCGGGAGTGGAAGTCCAACCGCCGCGCGTTCATCATCGTCGAGGGAGTCTTCCTGGCGCTGTTCCTCATTGATCTGTTCATCCGCCTCGCCAACCCCGACCTGTGGCATCCGTCGAAGGGCGGCGAGCGCCCGATGGATTTTTCGTATTTCAACGCGGTCATTAGATCCACGACCTTCCCGCCGTACGATCCGTGGTTCGCGGGCGGGTACATCAACTACTACTATTACGGCTTCGTGCTGGTCGGCATGCCGGTGAAACTGCTCGGCATCGTCCCGTCCATCGCGTACAACATGATTTTGCCCACGCTGTTCGCGCTGGTGGGGACGAGCGCGTTCACTATAGGACTCAATCTCGTCCGCGCGGGCAGACGGGCGGACGCGCTGACGAGCGCCGAGGAAACGCCAGGCGCCGCGAGCCGCCCGCCGAACGCTGAAAACTGGCCGCTGATCGCCGGCTTCGCCGCGACCGCGTTCACCCTCCTGCTCGGCAACCTGGGGACGATCCAGACGGTGTGGCGCGCCTTCCAGCGCATGGGCGCGCCCGACGGCGTCACGGAGGGAGCGGGACTCTTCCAGCGCTGGATTTGGGGATTGGACGGCTTCGCCAAAAGCCTCGCCGGGACTCCGCTTCCCCTCGGACGGGGCGACTGGTACTGGTTCCCGAGCCGCGTCATCCCCGCCCCAGGCGACGTGGAGCCGATCACCGAGTTTCCGCTGTTCACTTTCCTCTACAGCGACCTGCACGCGCACATGATTGTGATGATCCTGTCCTTGTTCATGATCGCGTGGGGATTGTCAATAATCTTGTTTTTACGCAATACGCAATACACAAACCGTAGTACGTATTCCATGTTGCGTAACGCGCTTCCGCCGATGATTTTGGGAGCATTGGTCCTCGGCGCGATCTATCCCACGAACACATGGGACGCGTACGCCTATCTCCCGCTGGCGGCCGCCGCGCTGGGATATGGGCTGTTCATCGCGTTCGACTTCAAGGAGAAGCGCTTCGACCTTCCGCCGTACGTCCTACGTTTGATCGTATCCATCGCGGGCGGCGTGACCCTCATCGCGCTGGCCTTCCTCTTCTATCAGCCCTACTTCCGCTGGTGGGGATCGGGCTATAACGCCGTCGCCGCGTGGCGCGGCGGACATACGCCCATCTCGTCCTACTTCACGCATTGGGGCATGTTCCTCTTCGTCCTCTGCGCGTGGATGGTCTGGGAGACGCGCCAGTGGATGGCCGCCACCCCGCTTTCCGCGCTCAATAAACTCAAGCCCTGGCAGCTGCTCATCGAGATCATCGTCGCCGCGTTCGCGGTCGCGATGATCTATCTCCTCTACCGCGGCGCGGTCGTCTCGCTCATCGCCCTGCCGATGGCGCTGTGGGCCGCGATCCTCCTCCTGCGTCCGGGACAATCCGACGCGAAACGCTGGGTCCTGTTCATGGTCGGGACTTCGCTCGCGCTGACCCTCGCGGTGGAACTCATCGTCGTCGTCGGCGACATTGGGCGCATGAACACGGTCTTCAAACTCTATCTGCAAGCGTGGACGATGCTCTCCGTCAGCGCGGCGGCCGCGCTCGGGTGGACGCTCCCCGCCGTCCCGTCGTGGAAGTTCCGCTGGCGCTCCGTCTGGCAGATCGGCCTGACTCTCCTCGTCTCGGGCGCGTTCGCCTACACCCTGTCCGCCACGGCAGACAAGATGCGCGACCGCATGAATCCCCAAGTCCCGCACACGCCCGACTCGATGACCTACATGGCGACCTCCACCTACTGGGACTCGGTGGACATGGACCTCGGCCAGGACTACCGCGCCATCCGCTGGATGCAGGACAACGTGCAGGGTTCGCCCGTGATCGTGGAGGCCAACTGCGTGGAGTATCGCTGGTGCACGCGCTTCACGATCTACACTGGCCTGCCCGGAGTCGTCGGCTGGAACTGGCACCAGCGGCAGCAGCGCGGCTTCGTGGAGCCGCTCATCATCGAGAACCGCATCGCCGAGATCACGACGTTTTATAATACGACCGACCCGGTCGAGGCGATGGCCTTCCTGGTGAAATACAACGTCCGTTACATCGTCGTGGGACAAGCGGAGAGCGTCTACTACCCCGGCGCGGGCCTGCTCAAGTTCGCGCAATACAACGGCGTCTTTTGGACGGAAGTCTTCCGCGACGGACAGACTATCATCTACGCGGTGAACAAATAAACCTGGCGCCTGACACCTGAAACGTGAACCCCGAACCCATCTACCACATCACCTCCAAAACCGCCTGGGACTCAGCCCAGCGGCTCGGACGCTATTCCGCCGCCAGTCTCGCGACGGAGGGCTTCATCCATTGCTCCACCGCCGCGCAGGTCGTCGCGACCGCGCAGCGGTTCTACGCGGGCCAGCGCGGACTCGTCCTGCTGGTCATTGACCCGACGCGGCTGGAGGCCGAGGTCAAATACGAGGCGGGGACGGACAAGCCCGACGAACTTTTCCCCCACGTCTACGGGACGCTCAACCTCGACGCGGTGACCCGCGCGGCGGACTTCGAGTCCGATTCGGCGGGAGGCTGGAGTCTGCCCCTGCCATGAAAGACCCCGTCGCCGTCCGCCCCGCCCGCCCCGACGACGCGCCCCTCGCCGCGGCCGTCATCCATCTCGCGATGGGCGCGTTTGGAGATTACCTTTTCGGTCCCGACGCGCGCCAGGCCGAGATCGCGTTGATGCGGCTGTTCTCCGCGGACGCGGGACGGTTCGGCTACAGCCGCGCCAGCGTCGTGGAAAAGAACCGCCAGGCGTTGGGGCTGATGCTCGCCTTCCCTGGCGCGGAGATGGAGAGTCTCACGTGGCCGCTGGTCCGCAGCCTGCCGCGCGCCTTCGGCTGGGGCGTGTTCGGATTTGTGAGCCGCGCCCTCGCCTTCATCCACGCGCGGGAGGCCGAAGCGGATGAATTCTACGTCAGCGTAATCGGCGTCCTGCCCGCCGCGCAGGGACAGGGACTCGGCAAACGTCTCCTGCTCCACGCCGACGCCCAGGCGCGCGCGCTCGGCTTGTCCAAAGTCTCGCTGATCGTCTCCCCCGAAAATCACGCCGCCCAGCGCCTCTACGCGCGGAATGGGTTTAAAATCGTCTCCACCTGGCAGGACAAAAATCCCCTCGCCAGTTATCACCGCATGGTGAAGCAAATCGGATAACCTCCAACCTCCAATTACCAATCTCCAATCTCCAATTTACCAATTACCAATCTCCAATTACCACTCACCTCCCACCAATGGCCGCCTCCATCTCCTGGTACCTCGCCTCGTCCCTCCTCGGCGGGTTGACCTTTCCCCTCGTCTTCCGCCTCTTCCCCGCGTTGACGGACCGCGGCTATACCCTGGCGCGCGCCGCGGGACTCCTCCTCTGGGGCTGGCTCTTCTGGATTCTCGCCTCGCTCGGCGTCCTCCGCAACGATTTGGGCGGGCTGCTGTTCGCTTTTGTCCTCCTCCTCGCCATCTCCCTCGCTCCATTCATTACGCAATACGCAACGCGAATTACCGATCTCCGCTCCTGGCTCTCCTCCCACAAACCTCTCGTCATCGCCACCGAACTCCTCTTCCTCGTCTCGTTCGCGTTCCTGGCCTTCGTCCGCGCCTGCAACCCCGAAGCCGTCGGGACGGAAAAGCCGATGGAACTGGCCTTCATCAACGCCATCCTGCGCTCGCCCACCTTCCCGCCCAACGACCCGTGGATGTCGGGCTACTCCATTTCCTATTACCACTTCGGCTACATCATGGCGGCCATGCTGGCGCGCGTCACGGCCACATCGGGCAACCTGGCCTTCAACCTCATGTCCGCGCTGGTGTTCGCCCTCGCCGCGGTTGGATCGTATGGAATTTTGTATAACTTGCTAGCAGCGTACACAGGTAGACGGGTACACGCGCACACAAGTACACAAGTGGACGCGCCCGATACTGACCAATCTCCAATTACCAATTACCATTTACTCGCCCTCCTCGCTCCCCTCTTCCTCCTCATCCTCTCCAACTTTGAAGGCCTGCTCGAAATCTTCCACGGCCTCGGCTGGTTCTGGACTGCCGATCCCCAATCTCCAATCTCCAACTTCTGGACCTGGCTCAACATCAAAGACCTCAACGTCGCTCCCGACGGCGCAGGCTGGATGCCCACTCGCTACCTCTGGTGGTGGCGCGCCTCCCGCGTCGTCTCGGATTTCAGCCTCACGGGACAATTCCAGGAAGTCATTGACGAATTCCCCGCCTTCTCCTTCGTCCTCGGCGACCTGCATCCGCACATTCTCTCCCTACCCTTCAACTTCCTCGGCTTCGGCGTCGCCCTCAACCTCTTCCTCGACGGCTGGCGCGGCACGGTCAACTTCTTCGAGCTCAAACTCCGCGCGGCGCCGCGCGACTTCCTCTTCGCCGCGCTCGTCCTCGGCGGCCTCGCCTTCCTCAACACCTGGGACATCCTCCCCGCCGCGGCCCTCATCGTCGGCGCGTACGTCCTCCGCCGCGTCCACGACGACGGCTGGAGTTGGTCCCGTCTCGAAGACGCGCTCCTGCTCGGCCTCCCGCTCGGCGTCGCGGCCGTCGTCCTCTACCTGCCCTTCTACCTCGGCTTCTCCTCGCAGGCGGGCGGCCTGCTCCCCAACCTCGTCTACCCGACGCGCGGCGCGCAACTCTGGGTGATGTGGGGGACTCTCCTCCTCCTGCTCTTTCCCTACCTGATTTGGATGACGCGCGGCCGCGAGGCGCGTCCACGCTTTGGGGCGGCTCTCGCGTGGACCTTCGGCCTGGTCCTCCTTCTCTGGGCATTTTCCTGGCTGATGGGACTCGGCGCCCAGATCCTGCGTCCCGAAATCGCCGCGCAGTTCCTCGCCCAGCAGGGACAGCCCGACGCCGCCTCCCTCTTCCGCGCCGCCGCCCTCCGCCGTCTCTCCTACATCGGCGCGCTCGTCACCATTGCCGCCGTCTTCTGGCTTGCGCTTTCTCACCTCTTGACCGAAGACCGAAGACCGATGACCGAAGATGCTCAACTACCAACCGCCAACAGTCAACCATCCTCCGTTCTCCGTCTCCCGTCCTCCGTTCTCCGTCTCCCGTCCTCCGTCTTCGTTTTCCTCCTCATCCTCCTCGGCTCGCTCCTCATCCTCGCCCCCGACTTCGTCTATCTCAGCGACGGGTTCGGCTACCGCATCAACACCATCTTCAAGTTCTACTATCAAGCCTGGCAGTTGTGGTCGCTCGCCGCCGCCTTCGGGACAGCCGTCCTGCTGAGGAATCTGCGCGGCGTCTGGAGCGCGGCGTGGAGAATCCTTCTCGGCCTCGTCCTCTTCGTCGGACTCATCTACCCCGTCCTCGCCTTCCTCAACAAGACGAGCAACTTCCATCCCAACAACGGCTACAACCTCGACGCGTCCGCGCACCTCGACCTCTACAACCCCGAAGACGCGGCCGTCATCCGCTACCTCCAGTCCGCGCCGCTGGGCGTGGTGGCGGAGGCGATCGGCGGCAGTTACTCCGACTATGCGCGCATCGCCACCTACACTGGCCTCCCGACCGTCCTCGGCTGGCCCTGGCACGAATTCCAATGGCGCGGCAACTGGGACGCGCACGGCTCGCGCGAATCCGACATCAAGACGCTTTACGAAGTCCCCGACTGGGAAACCGCCCAAGCCATCATTGACCGCTACCAGATCCGCTACATCGTCGTCGGCGGCCTCGAGCGGACCACGTACAACGTCAGCGAGATCAAGTTCCAGCAACACCTGGCAGCGCTGTTCCAGGCGGGGAGCACGGTGATCTACGCGGCACCGTAAACGCAAATTTCAATGCAGACTTCCGAAGCCTATAAGACTTCGGAAGTCTGCAAATCTGACCAACAAGGAGACGCATCATGTCTGGACCTCGCACCGTCCGCGCGCCGCGCGGGACTCACCTCACCTGCAAGAACTGGCTCTCCGAAGCCGCGTATCGCATGATCCAAAACAACCTTGACCCCGAGGTGGCGGAACGCCCGCAGGACCTCGTCGTCTACGGTGGGCGCGGACAGGCCGCGCGCGATTGGGAGTCGTTCGACGCGATCCTCGAATCGCTCAAGAATCTCGAAGCGGACGAAACGCTGCTCGTGCAGTCGGGTAAACCCGTCGTCGTGTTCAAGAGTCACCGCGACGCGCCGAAAGTGTTGATCGCCAACTCGAACCTCGTCCCGCATTGGGCCACGTGGGAATATTTCGACGAACTCGCCCAAAAGGGACTCATCATGTACGGCCAGATGACCGCGGGTTCGTGGATCTACATCGGCACGCAGGGAATTTTACAAGGCACGTACGAAACCTTCGGCTCGCTCGCCAAACTCAAAGGCTGGGATTCGCTCAAAGGCAAATTCGTACTCACGGCTGGTCTCGGCGGGATGGGCGGCGCGCAGCCCATGGCGATCACCATGAACGAAGGCGTGGGACTCATCGTCGAGGTGGATAAAGACCGCGCCGAGCGGCGCCGCGCCATCGGTTATGTGGATACGGTGGTGGACAACCTCGAAGAGGCGATGACGCTTGTCGAGGAAAACGTCAAAGCGCAGACGCCGCGCTCCATCGGGTTGATCGGCAACGCGGCGGACGTGTACGACGAACTCTCGAAGCGTGGAGTCGTTCCCGATGTGGTGACCGACCAAACGTCCGCGCATGAGGCGTTGATGTACGTCCCGTCGGGGCTGACCGTTGCCGCGGCGGACGAACTGCGGAAGTCCGATCCCGAACGATACAAAAAGATGGCGATGGACTCGATGGCGCGGCACGTCGAAGCGATGCTGGCTTTCCAGCGCGCGGGCGCGGAGGTGTTCGACTACGGCAACAACCTGCGCCAGCAGGCGTACAACCACGGCGTGACCGACGCGTTCGAGTTTCCAGGTTTTGTCCCCGCGTATATCCGCCCGCTGTTCTGCGAGGGCAAGGGACCGTTCCGCTGGGTGGCGCTTTCGGGCGAGAAGGAAGACATTTACGCCACCGACGAAGCCATCATGGAATTGTTCCCCGAGGACGCGCACCTGCATCGCTGGTTGACGATGGCGCGCGAGAAGGTCCCGTTCCAGGGATTGCCCGCGCGCATTTGCTGGCTCGGCTACGGCGAGCGCGTGAAGGCAGGATTGAAATTCAACGAGCTGGTCGCGACGGGAAAGGTGAAAGCCCCCATCGTGATCGGGCGCGACCATTTGGACGCGGGTTCCGTCGCCTCGCCCAACCGCGAGACCGAAGCGATGCGCGACGGCTCGGACGCGATCTCCGACTGGGCGATTCTCAACGCGCTCATCAACGCGGTCGGCGGCGCGACGTGGGTCTCGTTCCATCACGGCGGCGGCGTGGGGATTGGATACTCGCAGCACGCGGGGCAGGTCATCGTGGCGGACGGGACTCCCGAAGCCGCGGCTCGCCTCGAACGCGTCCTCACCACCGACCCAGGCATGGGCGTCGTCCGTCACGCGGACGCGGGTTACGAGATTGCGATTGAATCCGCGAAGCGTCACGGCATCAAGATGCCGATGTTGAAGTAAAAGATTGGTATTGTTGGCTCATTCAGCGGTTAAGGCACATAATACTCGATAACGAATGTAGGCCAGACACCGACATTGCCGTGGTCGCCGCTGTAGAACTTCATGTAATCCGCAACACCGTTGTTGTTATCGTCAGTTGTGAAGCGCAGGCGGAATTGGGTGGTACCAGTCAGGTTGATGTAATTTCTGCCTGAGCTATTCAACACAGCGCTATACCAGTTGTTGACCGGCGTTCCAAACACAGCAACTGCTACTCTACCTGCTGCCGCCTGAAAGTCACCAACCGCCAGGTCAACTGCGCCAAACGAAGGCTTGCGCATGTCCACCAGCAAATTGCCCAGGATGGTAAATGGATTCGTGCCTGTCAGCGAATATTTCTTGATCTTTAGAGTGGCAGATGTAACGACAGCCGTATCGGGCAGGCTGGAAGTATCGAAGTGAAGGATGCCGACATACTGCCTGTTGGAAGCGTCATCGCCAAGATTAACTGTCGTGGCAGCGCTATTCATCGTGCCGCCCACGCCGCTGGTTTCAGTGGATTCCAATACCCAGCCATCGTATGTTCCAACCGATTGAACCGTCAGGGTCTTTTTAATGGTGTAGGCTTCACCGGTGAGGAAATCTGTTGCAAACGTATTGTGCGCCGAGTCCATAATGGAGCCGCCAGAAATTACATTCAGGCGAATCGTTCCATCGCCGGAGCCGGTGTTGACCCTGACAGTATAAACCGCAGGCGAAGTCGGGGTGATGCTCGTCACTGTCGCGCCTATCACTGTGCCGGTGGTAGAGAGAGAGAAATCATCGAAGGGCGCTACGGTATCCACGCCGGTGACAGGTTCGGAGAAGGTTACAGTAAAATCCACATTTGCATTCGCGGTGGGACTGGCCGAAACCCGCGCGCTGGATAGGACAACAGGAATGGTTTTATCTACCCCATATGTTTCGCCGCCAGTATATCCGCCGTCCAGTGGATTGGATGCAAGGTCTGTGATTGTGTTGCTGTTGCTAACATCCAAACGAATTGTTCCATCGCCGCTTCCCGTGTTGACAGTGGCAGTATAGGTATCCCCCGAGCCGCTGACGCTGGTTATGGATGCGCCAGAAACTCCTGATGTTGTCAAGATAAAATCGCTGGCGTCTACGCCAGTTACTGACTCAGAGAAGACAACTGTAAAATCAATGTTGGATGCGTTTGTAGGACTGGCAGAGGCGCGAGTGATGGAGTTTATGACTGGCGAAGTCACGTCTACCGCCGAATAAGCGGCTATCAGCCTGGCAGTCCAATAGTTTGCCAAACTTGGATCTGGTGGATAGAATGTGCCAAGTTTGCGGTCAATCGCCATTACCCGGCGCGCATTGCCGCTGCCATTATTCATGAACATGATCGAAAGCGACTGTCCGCTGTTCCAACTGCCTGCGCCGATGATGGGCTCAAGAATGGTTTGAAGGTCAGACGTGGTACGCTTGCCTCTCCATATCCAATTATCATAATCCTGACTGACAGCTCCATCGATATTCCATGTTACCGTCGTCAGTGAATTGGTTTGTTCATAAATATTCACGGATATTGGCGCGGTATTCCAATAATAGGGACCATCTACAGTAAAGGTGATGTAAGCATATTTTAAATCCGCTCCCCGCGGGATTTGAATGTTGTTGAACCGAAAACCGCTTGTGATTGGATTGCCGTTGGAGGGACAAGCCCCAAAGTAGATCTCATTATTTGTAGTGAGCGTTGGTGGAGTACAGTTATCGTATAAATTCGGCCCCCAATCATCGGCACGCGCCGTTATCTCAGTCTTGACGGGAGGATGCCCATCGCTCTGCTCAATGTGAATGAATTTCATCTGAGTTAAATTGGGATCGTAAGAAAGGGGGAAAAAGGCAGTGTAGTGCCCTGTGCCATCAGGTGTATGAGATGCGAC